>Ga0209121_10002481_pt1 | contig 18747 bp, 14 predicted proteins | sample Cruoilmetagenom3_FD_187292 | JGI IMG/M metagenome (GOLD analysis project Ga0209121, IMG submission 187292) | Oil polluted marine microbial communities from Coal Oil Point, Santa Barbara, California, USA - Sample 3 (SPAdes) (version 2) | ecosystem: Environmental > Aquatic > Marine > Oil seeps ... | reverse complement strand
AGCGTGATCATCCCTGCACCGGGCAAAGTTGCGGTGATTCGGCGCGGACCGGTTAGAACTTCGACATTCGGGTGTGATGCAGCGATGCTGCCCTGCCAAACGAAGCCTTCGCGATATTCGATCGCATCCACCGGAATACGCGCTACATGGCCATTGCCCACCAGCGCCAGAAACGCGCCAGCATCTTCATCCGCAGGGGCATAACGTGTGATCTGGATATAGGGTTCATCACCGCTTTGATCGCAGGATAAGGCCAGCATCGGTACTTGGCCCGGCTGTCCATAAATCAATCGATCCTCAATCCGGCTGGGGGACCAGATGGCCCCTTCGCTGTCAGGCGAATCAATAGGTTGGGACGGGCCAGTGGGCACTTCCTGGGGCAAGGATCGGTCCATCACTTCATCGGATGGCGGGGGCTTGCACGCCGCCAACCCAAGTATCACAGCAAAAATTGCTGTAGTTCGAGAATAAATCACAGCCTACCGCCCTTGCGCTGGGATTTGCCGTAGCGCGTCTTGCGGGTGCCGGGCTTGCCTTCGTTTGAGCGGCCCACACGCACGGCTTTTTGTTGGCCATCGGGCAGGCCCAATTCATCGGCTTCCAGCTTACGGATCTCATCGCGCAAACGGCCCGCTTCTTCAAATTCCAGGTCGGCAGCAGCGGCCCGCATCCGTTTTTCCAGATCCTCGATATAGGCGCGCAAATTGTGGCCAACCAGATTGTTGACCTCGTCATCTCCGGTGCCGACCGTAACCCCATCCTTGCTGGCGGTATGGGCGACGATATCAGCAATGTCGCGTTTGATCGTCTGTGGGGTAATCCCGTGTTCGATATTATAAGCGTGTTGCTTTTCGCGGCGACGATCAGTCTCGGCCATGGCGCGTTCCATGCTGCCGGTGATGCGATCTGCATAGAGGATAACCTTGCCCTCGACATTTCGTGCGGCGCGACCGATTGTTTGCACCAGTGACGTTTCCGAACGCAGGAAGCCTTCTTTGTCTGCATCTAAAATGCACACCAATCCGCATTCGGGAATGTCCAGACCTTCGCGCAGCAAATTGATCCCGACCAGCACATCATAAACGCCCAAACGCAGATCTCGGATCAGCTCGATCCGTTCGAGCGTTTCAACGTCGGAGTGCATATAGCGGACCTTCAGCCCAGCCTCGTGCATGAACTCGGTCAAGTCCTCGGCCATCCGCTTGGTCAAAGTGGTGACCAACGTGCGATAGCCATTGGCGGCGGTTTTGCGGCATTCTTCGATGCAATCCTGCACCTGATCTTCTACCGGGCGAATGTTGACCGGAGGGTCAATCAGGCCAGTAGGACGGATGACCTGTTCGGCAAATACACCGCCGGTTTGCTCCATCTCCCAATTGCCAGGAGTGGCCGATACGGCAACAGTTTGCGGGCGCATGGCGTCCCATTCATTGAACCGCAAAGGCCGGTTGTCGATGCAGGACGGCAGGCGAAAACCATATTCAGCCAAAGTGATCTTGCGGCGGTGATCTCCACGCGCCATCGCGCCGATTTGTGGCACGGTCTGGTGGCTTTCATCGACAAACAGCAGAGCGTTTTGTGGCAGATATTCAAACAGGGTCGGGGGCGGTTCACCGGGCAGGCGTCCGGTTAGAAAGCGCGAGTAATTCTCAATGCCGGCACAGCTTCCCGTCGCAGCAATCATTTCCAGATCGAAATTGGTGCGCTGCTCCAACCGCTGCGCCTCCAGCAACTGGCCTTCTTCGTGAAGCTCTTTCAGCCGCTCGGTCAGCTCAAATTTGATCGCTTGGGTGGCCTGCTTCATGGTTGGCCCAGGCGTGACATAGTGCGAATTGGCATAGACCCGCACGGTGTCCAAAGACGCGCCCTTTTTGCCCGTCAACGGGTCAAATTCTGCAATCTCTTCAATCTCGTCACCGAAGAAACTGATCCGCCATGCTCTGTCTTCATAATGGCTGGGGAACAGTTCCAAATTGTCCCCGCGCACCCGGAAACACCCCCGCGCAAAGGCGGTATCATTTCGCTTATATTGCAGCGCCACCAGCTTGCGGATCAACTCGCGCTGATCGATTACATCATCCTTCTTGATGTCAAAGATCATCGCCGAATAGGTTTCGACCGAACCAATACCGTAAAGGCATGAAACCGAAGCAACGATAATCACATCATCGCGTTCCAGCAGCGCCCGTGTGGCCGAGTGACGCATCCGGTCAATCGCCTCGTTTACGCTGGATTCCTTCTCGATATAGGTGTCCGAACGCGGAACGTATGCCTCGGGCTGGTAATAGTCATAATAGCTGACGAAATATTCGACCGCATTGTTGGGAAAAAAGCTTTTGAACTCGCCATAAAGCTGTGCCGCCAGGATCTTGTTGGGTGCAAGCACCAATGCCGGGCGCTGCAATTCCTCGATCATCTTGGCCATGGTGAAGGTCTTGCCAGAGCCGGTGACCCCCAGCAGAACTTGTGTTTGTTCATCCTGCTTTGCGCTGCCCACCAATTCTGCAATGGCAGTTGGCTGATCCCCAGCGGGTTCATAATCCGACACAAGCTCGAACCGCTTGCCCGGCATGGATTTTTCCGGCCGGGTTGGCCTGTGCGGGGTAAACTCGCCCGACGTATCGGGTTCTTCCAATCCACGTCTGATTACCAATTCGGCCATGGGCGAACATATGGGGCACAAATGCTCAGATCGCAATGGTAGCCGTTATGTCCGTGCAGTGGCCGTTCAGGAAGGCAAGCAGTTGGGAGATTGCTAGGCAATGCAGCCAAGTTTGGCAGGGCGATGCCTTGGTGATAGTCTGACGGTTAAGTTCCAAAGAGGTCATGATATGCGCAACATTGTTTTTCTTGCTCCGATTGCATCGCTGATGTTGGCAGGCTGTGGCAGCAGCGACGAACCGGACGGCGGCGTTTCCATCAGCATGGAGGAGGTCGCCGAGATCACGCAGGACAACGCGATTAAGCCGATGCCCGGTCAATATTCTGTTTCTATGGAGGTGCTTGAGGTGGATATTCCCGGCGCTCCGGAATCTGCGGTCAATATGATGAAAGACATGATGGTCCAGCGCACCCATTCCTATTGTTTGACGCAGGCAGACGTTGAAGATGGCTTTGAAAAAATGGCCAAGCAGTTGCAGGAAAACGATGATTGTTCGTTTGAGCGCTATGAATTTGACGGCGGAAAACTGGACGGCAAGATGGTTTGCAATGTGCCGGGGCAGGGCACAATGACGATGACAATTTCTGGAACAGGCGGTGCCACTCATTCTGAAATGGAGGTGACCATGGAAGGCAATATGACCGGCATGGGCGATTCCACCATTCGCATGAAAGCGACCCACGAACGCATTGGCGAATGCGCGGAATGATACCTTTATGGGCGTGCTGAGCCGGCTGGGGCTGGCCTTTCAGTCTTACGCAACCTCTGAACCCAAGCCTTCAATGCGCAGGCTTGTGGCCGGATTGGATGTGCTGGCGGAGCCGCTGCGGCGTCCCTTTCGAAAGTTGGAGATAAAGCCTGCGGATACACCCAAAGTGGTGATGCTGTTGCCCGGCTTTATCGCCAGCCCGCTGCAGATGCGTTATCTTGCCCGACAGATTGAGGCGGCGGGCCATACGGTCAAAAAATGGGGCATAGGCGCCAATCTGGGCGCTTCCCAGCTACGCCTCAACAAGCTGGAAGACAGGCTGGCCGCAATTCATCGCCGATATGGGCGCGATGTGGTTTTGCTGGGATGGAGCCTTGGCGGAATATTTGCGCGCGAACTTGCCCATCGCCGACCTGAAATGGTTGAACGCGTGATTACAATGGGATCACCGATTGCAGGTGACAAGCGGGCCAACAATGCCTGGCGTGCCTATCAATTGGTGGCGGGCCATGCGATTGATGCGCTCCCAGTGGATGTTAATCTGGACGAGAAACCGCCTGTAGAAACAGTTGCGATGTGGAGCCCGATTGACGGCGTTATCCCGCAGCATGCGGCAAAAGGAACCGATGCCTTGCGGGACCGGCAAGTCGAGGTTGATTGCACCCATATCGGCTTTTCTTATGATCCCAATGCAATTCAGGCGATTTTGCGGGAACTTGATCGCAAGTAATCCTTTTCATTTACAACGGCTCGCCTACTCTGGCGTGCATCAATCAATTTCTTTGAGGGCAAATGGACCGGCCTACGGCCAATTTTGACGAGATGTTCACTGCTGATGGCAGCGTGCGTCCAGGCTATGCCGAGTTTTGTGGCTGGTATGACGAACAAGATCCCAAATGGTTGCAGCGCAAGGACGCAGAAGCTGACGACAGTTTCCGGCGAACGGGCATCACCTTCAACGTCTATGGCGAGGACGAGGCCGAAGAACGCCTGATCCCGTTCGATATGGTTCCGCGGATCATCACGGCTGCGGAATGGCGCAAGGTGACTAAGGGAATCGAACAACGCGTCAGCGCGATCAATTCGCTGCTATATGACCTCTATCATCGACAGGAAATTATTCGCGCGGGACGGATCCCAGCACACCTGTTTCAGGACAATGCGGCTTGGCTGCAGCAAATGGTTGGGTTTACCCCTCCAGGTGGGATTTACACCCACATCGTCGGCATCGATCTGGTCCGTACAGGGCCAAACGAATTCTTTGTGTTGGAAGACAATGCCCGGACACCTTCTGGCGTGTCCTATATGCTTGAAAATCGCGAGACGATGATGAGCATGTTCCCCGAACTGTTTGCCCGGGTTGGGGTGGAAAGCGTCTCTAACTATCCACGCCGCCTTGCCCGCAGTTTGGCGGCTTGCGCACCGGCAGCGACGACCGGTAAGCCGAAAGTCGCTGTGCTGACGCCTGGCATCTTTAACTCAGCCTATTTTGAGCATGCCTTTCTGGCAGATCAGATGGGGGCAGAACTGGTCGAGGCGAGCGATCTGCGTGTGGTCGGTGGCCGCGTGCAAATGCGTACTACTCGCGGGTTTGAACCGGTTGATGTGCTGTATCGCCGGGTCGATGACGAATATCTTGATCCGCTGACGTTCAATCCTGACAGCATGTTGGGCGTGCCGGGCATTATGGATGTCTATCGCGCAGGCGGAATTACCATCGCGAATGCGCCGGGTGCTGGTGTTGCCGACGATAAAGCCATTTACAGCTTCATGCCGGAAATCGTTGAGTTCTACACCGGCCAAAAGCCTTTGCTGCCCAATGTTCAAACATGGCGCTGCGCCGATGAAGACAGTTTGGCCTATGTGCTGGACAATCTGGCCGAGCTGGTGGTGAAAGAAGTTCACGGGTCGGGCGGCTATGGTATGTTGATTGGCCCAACCTCTTCAAGGCGCGAGCTTGCAGCGTTTCGTAAGAAGCTGACGGCCAATCCGCAAAACTACATTGCTCAGCCAACATTATCGTTGTCGACTTGTCCCATCTTTACGAAAAAGGGCTTGGCGCCGCGCCATGTCGATCTGCGGCCATTTGTTCTGGTGTCCCCTGATGGGGTCGACATCACGCCCGGCGGTTTGACCCGTGTGGCTTTGAAAAAGGGCTCTTTGGTGGTCAATTCTAGCCAAGGCGGCGGGACCAAAGACACGTGGGTTCTGAAAGACTGATGGCTGGGCACACATCATGTTAGGGCGCACGGCCAACGGGTTGTTCTGGATGTTCCGTTATCTTGAACGGGCAGAGAACACTGCGCGTTTGCTGGATGCCGGCATCCGGCTGGCGTTGACCCGCGATCTGGTTACAGCAGAAGAAGAGTGGCGTTCAGTCATTGCCGTGACTGGGCAAAAGCGGCTCTATGAAGCCAATCATGACAGCTATGCCGGCGCGGATGCGTGGAACTTTATCCTGCGGGGTAAGGACAATCCGGCCAATGTCCGCGAGATGTTCGGCGCGGTTCGTCAGAATGCTCGGATGGCCCGCAATGCAATCAGCGGAGAAGTGTGGGAAGCCGTCAATGAAAGCTGGATGCGGTTGGAAAAACTGCTCGCCCGGCCGATCGGACAATCAGCAGTAGGCGAAGTTGTTCGGGCAATCCGTCTGGCCGGTACGTTGGTCCATGGCGCATTGGAAGGCTCTATGCTGCGCAATGAGGGCTATCATTTTGCGCGGGCAGGGACCTTTGTAGAGCGCGCGGATAGCACGGCACGATTGCTGGATATCAAATATTATCTGCTGCTCCCCTCGCTCAACTATGTTGGGTCCAGCCTCGACAATGGCCAATGGGACACTGTTCTGCGTTCGGTCGGGGGAGAAAGAGCATTTAGCTGGTTGAATGCCGGCCGGATGGACGCACGCGCGATCGTTGAATTTCTGGTGTTGGATGACCGCTTTCCGCGTTCACTGGCGTTTTGTCATGGGGCGCTGCGGGACCATATGTTTGCCTTGGCGCGTCTGCATGGTGCCGATGCGGGCAGCAATCAACTGATGCGCGAGGCAGAGATCAACATTTCAGACATGAGCGTCGAGACGATTTTTGAGCAGGGCCTGCATGAGTTTCTGGTCCAGTTTGAAAAGGCCAATGGGGAAATCGGGCAAGCTATTGCCGAAGACTACAGGTTCTTGGCATGAGGTTATCGATCCGTCACACCACTCGTTACAGTTTTGCCGAACCGGTGGTTCATGCGCTCCAGCGACTGCGCCTCACTCCCAAAGAAACGCAAGGTCAAACGATCTTGAACTGGGAGATGGAGTTCAAAAATGCGGTGCGCGAAATTGGCTATGATGATCAGCACTTCAACACGGTCACGCTGGTCGCGATAGAGCCGGGCGCATCCGAATTTGAGGTGACCTGTAAAGGGTTGATCGACACCGAAGACAATGCTGGCGTGATTGGACGTCATTCGGGCCATTTGCCGCTGTGGAGTTTCCTTTCTCAGACCAAGCTGACCAAGCCGGGGCCAAAGGTTCGGGCGCTGACCCGCGACCTTCCTGCGCCTGTCGGAAACAAGTTAGACTATCTTCATGCTCTCTCTTCGAAAATTGCCAAAGATGTTGCGTATGAGACGGGCCACACCAATGTATTCACAACGGCAGAAGAGGCTGTGGAGGCAGGTAATGGGGTCTGCCAGGACCATGCGCACATCTTTATCGGAGCTGCACGCGCCATGAAAATTCCCGCCCGCTATGTCAGCGGGTATCTGATGATGAATGATCGGATCAATCAAGAGGCAACTCACGCATGGGCTGAGGCGCATGTTGATGGCTTGGGCTGGGTTGGGTTTGACATTTCCAATGGCATTAGCCCTGATCCCCGCTATGTGCGGGTCGCAACCGGGCTGGACTATCGCGACGCTGCGCCAATGACTGGCATCAGTTTTGGCGGGACCGAGCAAAAGCTGACGGTTGATGTGGCAGTCGAACAGCAATCAATGGATACACAACAGTAATGACCTATTGCGTGGGTATGGTGTTAGAGCGTGGGCTCGTTCTGATGAGCGATACGCGGACCAATTCTGGCGTGGACAATATCTCTGTGTTCAGCAAGATGTTCCATTGGAACGTTCCGGGCGAACGCGTCATCACTGTTATGACTGCGGGCAATTTGGCCACCACACAGCACGTTATCAGTCAGCTGGAAGAACGCACCAAAGCGCCTGACGACCGCGAGAATACGTTGTTTGAGGCCCCAACGATGTTCCAAGTCGCGGCCGATGTTGGCAAGCTTTTGCGCACAACCATTAGTGACCGCCAAGCAGCCAATGGCACGACCGGTAAGGGCAAATTCACAGCCTCTATCATTGTTGCTGGACAAATTGCCGGGATGGAGCCGCGCCTGTTTTTGGTTTACCCCGAGGGCAATTTCATCGAGGCGAGCCTCGACACGCCATTCTTCCAGATTGGTGAGACCAAATATGGTCGCCCGATCATCATTCGCGGTTATGATCGCGACATGAGTTTCGAGGATGCTGTCAAATTGTTGATGGTGTCATTTGACTCGACCTTGAAAGCAAACCTTTCTGTTGGGCTACCGCTGGATCTAATGGTGATTGGTCGAGACGATTTTGCTTCGGCGCACCAGCGCAGGATCACCCAAGATGATCCCTATTTTGACGCGATTTCGTCGAGTTGGGGCGACGCGCTGCGAAGTGCGTTTCACTCGCTGCCCAACTATAGCTTTACTCAAGGATAGCGTTCGGATCGGGTCAATAAGGGATTTCGCCTGCGTATAAATGCGTAAGTTTGATCCGAATTGGTGGCTGTTCTGCGGCCCTAATTGGCGCAATCGGTTGGTTACTCTCCTGTTAATCCTCCAATGTCGACCGGATCTGGCGTGCTATGAAGCCCCAATCGCTGCAGTCTTGCATGCATGAACGGGAAACAAACCTTACATTTCATCGACAGTTCCAGTCGCTCTCGCGCTGAATTGGCGCGCACCGGTTTTGGTCTGGGGCATCATTCCGAAGTTTATGGGGACATCGGTGACTTGTCCGCCCATCCGCCGCGTGATGGGATCATCATCGCTCGTGATGCAGCGGAAGAAGGGGGGGTGACCTTGGTGCTCGAACGGTTGAGCCGATTGGGTATCTGGCTTCCGGTGATCGCGGTTGACAGCCAACCCAGGCCTGGCCGCATTGTCGAAGCGATTAAGGCCGGTGCCTTAGACTATCTCAACCTGCCGCTTGACCCTGCTCGATTTGAACGCTGTCTGGACCGTATCGCTGGAGAGGCCGAAGTGTTTGGCGAAGCTCGTAAGCGCATGATCGAGGCGCGCAATCGGATTTCCAACCTGTCTTGTCGCGAACGCGAAGTGCTGGATTGGTTGGCCGAAGGGCGCAGCAATAAGATGATTGCCAGAGAGCTAGAAATCAGCCCGCGCACAGTGGAAATTCACCGCGCCAATATGATGTCAAAGCTGGGTGCGCGCCATGCAGCCGAAGCGGTCCGGTTAAAGCTGGAAGCTCAGATTGTGGACAACACGATGGAGAATAGAGCGGTCTGAACTGTCCCCCCTTTGTGTGGTTGGACATCGGCACCAGAATTGATCCGGCCATTACACTGCGCCGCGTGACTGCAAGTTTCCCGCTGCAATCATGCGGCGATGTGTTTGGTGCTTGGATGATTGCTGGTGGCGGGGCGGCCTAGCCTAGCGGCAGAAGCTGCCGTCACCTTCTTCCAGATGCAAATGGTCGCGGTGGGCCGTATTGTAATCCGGCCCCAACACCGTTCCAAACCGTTTACAGGCGCTGCGATGGACGACACGCAAAAACTCGCGCTCGCGCTCGCTGCCTTGTGACCAATCGCTGAGCACGCTGATCCGGCGGCCATCCTCCAGTGCAAATGCGGCGATATCGATCGCCTCTGCGCGTGAATGGGCAGAACGCCGGCCCGATCCGGCCACATTGCGGCAGGCATAGCTGCCCATGGTCTCGATCCGTTGCAGTGGGCTGCCCAGGATCTGCCGCGCTGCGCGGTCCACGCCATACCGCGCCCAGGCCGAAAACAGGCGAGCGGTATCGCATTGAACCGCACCAATATTACTTAACGCGAAGCGCGAGCGGTCGCCTTGCAATGCCGAAAGCTGGACGGAATTTTGCCTAAGGCAGCCCGATCCATAATCGCGGTCAGCCAAGGTGGTGAAGCGCGACCCGGTTTCTCCCAATTCCGCTAAACAGATGCGCGCATCATAACTTACCTGGGCGGGATTGGGGGCAGATCGAGGCTTTGCAATGGGTGACGAGTTGCCTGCAGACGATGAGCTTGTTCGGCTGTCGGGCACGGCTCCGCAAGCGCTCAGCGCCAAGGCTGCGATCAGGCCAATTGTTGTGCGAAGTGCGACCATGCTCGTCATTTGCTGAAATTAGCTGGGCAGCTCGTCGGCGACTTGCTCCCACAGTTCAATCTTGATCCCATCTGGATCAAGCAGCCAAGCAAATTTGCCATATCCCTCGTCCGCCGTATCGAGAATTTTGGCGCCCTTCTTTTTGATCGCTTTAACGAAGCCATCCAGATCATCGACCCGCAAATTGATCATGAAACCGCTTTTGCTCGGCTTCATATAGGAATCGTCTTTAAAGTGGCTAATCAGCGAATAGGGGTTGGTTTTTGGCTCGTCCGCCCATGCAAATTGCGGGCCATAGGGGCCGTCAATGCCCAAGATTTCCTTATACCATTCGCGGGTTTTGGCAGGGTCTTCAACCACATAAAAGACACCGCCCAATCCAGTAACACTCGCCATTCAACCCTCCATCACAACTTATCTTCTGGCACACATGATACACACCCTTAACGAAAAATCAGGCCATTTGGCTTTGCGTGCGCTGTTTGAGCGGTAAGTTCTGCAGCATCTTAGCTGAACAGAACACGACCATGCCCTGACATCGGTCTACCTAAGCAATCGCGAGTGCTCCCCTCAATACCCTTGCGCCTGTCCGTCCTTGCGCATTTCAGTGGCACCCGTCAGCACGCCTGTTTCTGGGTCGCGCGCGATGGCCTGATAGCCGCCAAACATGATGCCATTTGTAACCAGCTCAACATTGTGCCCCATTGCGATCAGGCGGTCGCGCGTTTCAGCCGGAATACCGGCCTCCACATGCAGGGTGCCCAACGGATCAAGGCTTGCACCGCCCAGAGGTTCGGTCGGCTGACGACCGCCATCATGATTGATCCGCGCTGCATCGCCAGCTTCTTGTAGGTTCATCCCGTAGTCGGCGATGTTGATCAGCACTTGGACATGGCCCTGCGGTTGCATCCCACCGCCCATCAGGCCCAAGGTCATATAGGGCTGCCCGTCCTTGTTCACAAAGGCCGGGATGATAGTTTGGAAGGGGCGTTTGGCTGGGGCATATCCGTTGGGATGGCGGGCATCCAGGCTGAATAATTGTCCGCGATCTTGAAACATAAAGCCCAATCCATCGGGCACCAGACCGCTTCCCATGCCGCGATAGTTGGATTGGATCAGGCTGACCATCATTCCATCGCCATCGGCCACGGTCAGATAGGTGGTGTCGCCTTCGCCCTCCAATTTAGGCTCGATAGTAGGTTCGCCAGGCGCAAATTCTGCGGTCGCCTTGGCTGGATCAATCAGAGCAAAGCGCTGTTTGCCATAATCCTCGGACAGCAGTTCGTCCGGCAATGCGGAGAAGCTGGGATCAGCATAGAAGCGGGCCACGTCGGCATAGGCCAACCGCTTGGCTTCGGTGATGTAATGGATAACTTGCGCGCTGCCGCGTTCCCATTGGCGCAGATCGACATTCTTCAAAATATTGACCATTTGCAAGGCTGCGAACCCTTGCGAATTGGGCGGAAGTTCGCACAGTTCGAAACCATCCCGGTAACGGGCGCAGCCGGGCTCAACCCACTCGCTGGAATGGTCGGCAAAGTCTTCAAGGGTAAAGGCGCTGCCCTGTTCTTGCAGATAATCTACCATCACACGGGCAATGTCCCCGCGGTAGAATCCATCGCGGCCATTGGTTGCAATACGTGAAAGCGTATCGGCCAGATCTGGGTTCTTGAACAGCTCGCCAGCTTTGGGCGCTCCATTGGCAAACCATGTGGAGCGAGCATTGGCAAAATCAAACGGTGATGCTGCGATGCTGCGCTCAAACGCGCCCAGGCTACGGTCGAGATACATGGCGATGACAGGCGCAATCGGATGGCCGTCACGGGCGTATTGGATCGTGGGCTCGAGCACGTCAGACATCGGCATTTTGCCAAATTTGCCGTGCATTTCGAACCAACCATCCACCGTACCGGGCACGGTTATGGGAATGTGGCCATGGGCTGGCAGCGCCTCTGCACCATCAAGCTTGGCCTTAAGCTGTTCGAGCGATTGACCTTTTGGGCTGCGACCCGATGCATTTAGACCATAGAGTTTTTGTGTGCCCGGATCATAGATGATCGCAAACAAGTCACCGCCAATGCCGTTGCCGGTTGGTTCCATCAGGCCCAGCGCAGCATTGGCCGCAATCGCCGCATCCACTGCATTTCCGCCATCTTTCAGAATGTCGAGTGCGATTTGCGTGGCCAAGGGATGCGCGGTGGCGGCCATGCCATTGTGGGCATAGACCGGACTGCGCGACCAAGCCGCGCCAATTGGACGGCCGCCGGGGCCTATCTGTCCTTCAATCGGCCGCAGCTGCGGGTCTTCGTCAGCTTGAGCCGACGCCGGACCGGTGGCTATGCCCGAGGCGAGAGCCAGTCCGGTTGCAAGAGCGATAAGATTGCGCACACGATACTCCTAAGGCGATGTCACCTTGGGCTAGGAGCAATAGGATCGCTGCGCAAGCAGCGGGGTATTAGCCCTCTTTCTTGCGCTTGGCTTTCTTACGTTCGTGCGGGCACAGCAGCGCCTTGCGCAGACGGATCGATTCCGGCGTCACTTCGACCATTTCATCATCGTCGATATAGGCGATGGATTGTTCCAGGCTCATCCGACGTGGCGGGGTCAGGCGGATAGAATCGTCTTTGCCCGAAGAACGAATGTTGGTCAGCTGCTTGGCCTTCATCGGATTGACTTCGAGATCATCTGGCTTGGCGTTCTCCCCGATGATCATGCCTTCGTATAATTTCATCGAAGGGCCGACGAACAGTTCGCCGCGCTCTTCCAGAAAGTTCAAAGCATAGGCATTGGATTCGCCATCGCCATTGGAGATCAACACGCCGTTATTACGGCCTTCGATCGCGCCTTTATAGGGGCCGTATTTTTCAAACAGACGGTTCATGATGCCCGTACCGCGCGTGTCGGACAGGAACTCGCCATGGTAACCGATCAAACCACGCGAAGGGGCCGAGAAGGTGATGCGAGTTTTGCCGATGCCCGAAGGGCGCATTTCGGTAAGGTCAGCCTTACGGCGCTGCATTTTCTCAACAACGGTGCCTGAGTGCTCGTCATCGACGTCAATCACGACCGTTTCATAAGGCTCCATCCGCTTGCCGTCTTCCTCGCGGAACAGAACTTTGGGACGAGAAATGCCCAGTTCAAAGCCTTCACGGCGCATGGTTTCAATCAACACGCCCAATTGCAATTCGCCGCGCCCAGCCACTTCGAAGCTGTCCTTGTCATCGCTTTCGGTGATGCGAATGGCGACATTGGTTTCCGCCTCGCGATACAAGCGATCGCGGATCATGCGGCTGGTGACCTTGCTGCCTTCGCGGCCAGCCAAGGGGCTGTCGTTCACCGCAAAGCGCATCGCCAAGGTGGGTGGATCAATCGGTTGAGCTTCAATCGGGGTGGTGACCGATGTGGCGGCGATGGTGTTGGCAACAGTTGCTTTTTCCAGGCCAGCCAGAGCAATGATGTCGCCCGCCGATGCGGTTTCAACCGGTACGCGGTCCAATCCATCAAAGCTCATCAGCTTGGTTGCACGGCCAGTTTCCACCACATTGCCATCCATATCGATGGCGTGGATCGGATCGTTGACATTGATCGTGCCCGATTGAACCCGGCCGGTTAGAACGCGGCCCATGAAATTGTCGCGGTCCAGCAGTGTTGCCAGGAAGGAAAACGGGCCAGAGGCGTCCAAACCGGGTGGGGGGACGTGCTCAACGATCTTGGCAAACAGCGGCTCAAGTGTGCCTTCGCGCGCTTCCTGATCGTCGCTGGAATATCCATCGCGGCCTGACGCATACAGGACCGGAAAGTCGAGCTGCTCGTCAGTTGCGTCCAGACTAACGAACAGATCAAACACTTCGTCCAGCACTTCTTGGGGACGACCATCAGGGCGGTCGATCTTGTTCACGACCACGATAGGCTTGAGACCCAATGCCAAGGCCTTGCCGGTAACAAATTTGGTTTGCGGCATGGCGCCTTCTGCGCTGTCTACCAGCAGGATTACGCCATCGACCATCGACAAGATGCGCTCAACTTCTGCGCCAAAGTCGGCGTGGCCGGGCGTATCAATGATATTGATTCGGGTCGTCTCGTCGCCATGCTCCCACTCGACTGAGGTACACTTGGCAAGAATGGTGATGCCCCGCTCTTTTTCTAGATCGCTGGAATCCATCGCGCGTTCTTCAACGCGCTGGTTGTCGCGAAACGTTCCAGATTGGCGGAAAAGTTGGTCAACCAAAGTGGTTTTACCATGATCAACGTGCGCGATGATCGCGATATTGCGAAGTGAATGTGACATATTTAGCCTTAGGAGAATGTGAAAGCACCATGTTGCGGCGCACAATCGCGCGTCGCCTAGCTGATGCGGGCCGTAACGGCAAGTGGAGAAGGTGTGACTGTGGAGCAACAACTGTGGCTTGCGACACAATGGTAGATGCCAATGAAACTTGTTTGCAAGACTTCCAACGGTTAACGCCTTTCGCAATTGATCGGACATAGAAGCATGTGGGGATGCCCGTCTGGATCGTGAAACTGTGAGAGGAGTTCACATGAGTTCTATTTTTTCCGGCTCTGCCGGGTCGTCCCGCTTCGCCTTGTTGGCAGGAGCTGCCGCAGTCGCATTGGTCGCACCAGGTGCTGCTCTGGCACAAGATGCCGCTGACGCAACTGAAACAACTGCCGAGACCAGCTTCGATGACCCTGGCTTTGGTAATACAATCATTGTTACCGCGACCAAGCGCGAACAGACCTTGCAAGAAACACCGATCTCCGTTTCGGTAACCAGCGGTGAAACGCTGGAAAATGCACAAATTCGTGACGTTCTTGACCTGCAGACAGTGATCCCATCACTGCGCGTTAGCCAGCTTCAAACATCGTCAGCATCTACCTTCATCATCCGTGGTTTTGGTAACGGCGATAACAACTTTGGCATCGAGCCATCGGTTGGCGTGTTTATTGACGGTGTTTTCCGTTCGCGTTCAGCTGCAGCCCTGTCCGATCTTCCAAATGTTCAGCGGATCGAGGTTCTTAACGGACCGCAATCAACGCTGTTTGGTAAGAACGCATCGGCTGGCGTAATCTCCATTGTTACGCAAGAACCTCAGTTCGAATTCGGCGGCAGCGTCGAAGCTGTTTACGGCAATTTCAACAACATCGTTCTAAAGGGTGACGTAACCGGACCGCTGTCTGATACGCTCGCTTTCTCGATTGATGGAAGCTATCAAAAGCGCGATGGCTATGCGACTATTGTCAATCTCGATGAAGAGCAGAACAATCGTAACCGTTGGGCTGCTCGCGGACAGTTGCTGTTCGAGCCAACGCCTGATTTCAAGATCCGCGCAATGGCCGATTATTCGCGGATTGATGAAGTCTGCTGCCAGGTAAGTACACTGGTTTCTGGCCCGCCTACAGCCGCCTTAAATGCAGTGGGCGGTCAGCTTGATACGGACTTTTTCAGCTATGACGCGTTCCTGAACTTTGTTCCAACCAATGAAGTCGACAATTATGGTGGCTCTGTCCAGATGGACTATCAAACAGGCCCGATTTCGATCACTTCGATTAGCGCCTATCGGGAATTGAAGAACTACTTCCTTTCAGACATCGACTATTCGAGCGCGCCGCTCGTAACCGAAACGGGCGAACAGGACGTGAAAACATTCACACAGGAATTCCGGGTCGCATCAGACTTTGACGGTCCGATCAACTTCCTGCTGGGTGGTTATTATTTCGACGAAACCATAGCGCAAGAAAGCGCCCTTCAAAACGGCCCGAGTATTCGCGATGTGTTTGATCTGTTGGCAGGTTCTGACCCTGTAGCCGTTCTGACCGGACAGCCCAGCGTCTTTAATGCCGTTGAAGCTGCCCTTGGATTGCCGCAGGAAAGCATTTTCTTGACGCCGCTGCTTTCGGAAGAAAACTTCCGGGTGGAAAACACGTCTTATTCTATCTTTGGTACGGTTGATTTCGAACCGCTTGATGGCTTGGTTCTGACAGGTGGCTTCAACTACACTGATGACAGCAAGGACTTTGCCCTTAGCCAGATCAGCCCGGATCCTTTGGGACAAGTGAACTTTGTTGATGCGTTTATCATTGGTGCAACTGGAGGTACGGTGACCAGCCGAGATCAATTCCAGGCTTTGCCACAGGCAAACCAGGATGCGCTGCTTGCAGCGGCAACAAATCCAACGATTAACACGTTGCTGCCCTTGGCTGCTTTCCAGTTCCAGCCGCCATTTGTGTCCGTCCCGAACGCTATTGAAGATGGCAAAACCCGCGATGACAAGCTGACATATTTGATCCGCGCTTCGTATCGGGTGTCCAACGAAATCAATGTCTACGCAAGCTATGCGACCGGCTTTAAGGCCAGCTCGGTTAACCTCTCGCGTGACAGTCGCCCTCTGGCAACTGACTTCACGCCGGGCCCAGGCGGTTCAACCTTTGCTGCACCATCGTCTCCTATTCTTGACGCGGGTCTGGCCATTCCAAACCTTAGAACCGGCAGCCGGTTTGCTGGTCCTGAAGCTGCTGAAGTTTACGAAGTTGGCCTGAAGGCTCAATGGCCAGGCTTCGGCTTCAACCTGGCTCTATTTGACCAAACCATTAAGGGTTTCCAAAGCCTCGCCTTCGTAGGCACTGGCTTTGCTCTTAGAAACGCCGGTCAGCAGTCGGTTAAGGGGCTTGAATTTGATGCTACGATCGTTCCTACTGATGGTTTGATCCTGACGTTTGCAACCACCTATCTTGATCCCTTGTACGACGATTTCGTCGGAAGCGTTGTGGGTGATCTGAGCGGTGTTCGTCCGGGCGGCATTCCTGAAATTGCGATCGCTACTTCTGCGACTTATACGCATGAGTGGGATAGCGGGATGCAATTGATCACGCGCGTTGATTACAATCATGAAAGCAACACGCAGATCAACAATGGCCTGCCAATGTTCAACGCTGCCCTTGGCAACACGCAACTATTTGAGCGTGAAGTGAACTTGGTGAACACGTCGATGACACTGAAGCTGAACAATGGTGTTGAAGTGGGTGCCTATGCTCGCAATCTATTCAATGATAAGCATATTGTGACTGTGTTCGACGGTGTTGCTCAGGCTGGTACGGTGTCTGGTTACCCCAGCGCGCCGCGCACATATGGCGGTGTTGTTCGCTTCAAATTCTAATTCGAAGCAACCAATTCTCACAAGAGGGGGCTCGCGATTGCGGGCCCCTTTTTTGGTGCAATCTGTTGACGCCAGAGATTTTCTTCTTGCAGATCCACTGGATAGTCGTGATTATCCCCTTTTGAACTAGGGGAGGGATTGTTGGATAATTACGCAGGTTTTTGGATCAGGGTCGGTGCATATTTGATCGACACCGTCATCCTTGTGATTGCGCAGGCGATCATTTTTGCCGTCTTTGGTGTCAGCATGATGGGTGCCAGCGGGCTTGACCCGGCTGCAGGAGATGCCTTTGCAACTGCTGGCGGCGGGATTGCCTATCTTATCACCACAGTTGGCAGCATCTTGTATTTCGCGATCTTGGAAAGCTCGGCAAAGCAAGCGACTGTTGGCAAAATGGCATTGGGTCTGATTGTTGTGGATGTTGATGGCAATCGGATCAGTTTTTTGCGCGCCCTTGGCCGCTATTTTGCAAAGATCCTTTCAGGCATCATCCTGTTCATCGGCTACATCATGGTGGGCTTTACCGAGCGTAAGCAAGGCCTCCACGATATGATCTGCAGCACGCTGGTGCTGAAGGCCACGCCTGGTGAAGCAGGCGTTGATACCACTGTATTCGAGTAAGATATTTAAAGCTCTCGTAATGCGCGCGCCGGTTTCGCTCTTAGCAATGGGAGCGAGCCGGCCAGCGCAAATCCGATGACGATAGCAAGGCCCAGACCCAATACGGCCAGAATTTCGCCCCAATCGGGCAACCAATCAAATTCAAACAATTGCGTGATGATCACCCATGCCAGGGTTGATCCAAGGCCCAGCGCGACCAGCGCCAGCAATCCGGCCAATATCCCATATTCAGCCAATTGAATCAGCAGCACCTGTCGCCTGCTTGCGCCCAATACGCGCAGCACAACGGTATCATACATGCGCGATGCACGCGCGGCTGCAATCGCCCCCATCAGCACCGCCAGACCGGCCAATACGGCCACAGAGGCCGCTGCAAGGGTTGCCAAGCTTACTTGTTCCAGGATGGTGCGGGCCTGCGTCAAGATGCCGCCAACTTCGATGATTGAGCTGGAGGGGAACTGCCGTACCACATTGCGCAGCAATTCAGATCTGGCCTCATCAGATTGTGCTTCGTCAGATTGGGTTGGGGGCAGGCTGATGGTGGCCGATAAATTGTGCGGGGCATCGGCTATCGCGCTACGAGAGAACACCATGGTGAAGTTAAATCCCATGTTTTCCCATTCGATCTGCCTTAGATTGGCAATGCGAACGTCACGCTCGACCCCCAACACGCCGATGGTCAGATAATCGCCGATTTCCAGTCCAGCCGCTTCAGCAAATTCGGCATCAATAGAGACCAAGGGATCATTGTTTTCGTCAACGTCCCACCATTCGCCTTCGACCAGACGATTGCCTTGTGGCAGCGTGTCAGAATAGGTGATGCCGCGCTCACCGCGCAGTGCCCACGCGCCATCGGGAATGCTCTCCAAATCGGCCACGCGTTGCATATTGTCCTTGGGACCAAAGGCCAGCACAGCGCCGCGCAGCGTTGGTACAGTGACAATGTCGGCACCGGGCGCGCTATCGCTCACCAAGGTTCGGAAGACGTCTTCCTGCGCCACAGGAACATCCAGCGCGAAATAATCGGGTGCCTGCTGCGGAACGCTGCGTTCAATATTGCCGTCAATCGCGCTTTGAACGGCGGCCAGCAGCACGAAAGATGCCAAGCCAAACCCAAGCGCGGTTACCAATGCACCGGTGGGGGCACCGGGGCGGTGCAGATTGGTCAAAGCGCTGCGGAGCAAGGGGTTGGACGGGCGCGGTACAGAC
>Ga0209121_10002480_pt1 | contig 18753 bp, 16 predicted proteins | sample Cruoilmetagenom3_FD_187292 | JGI IMG/M metagenome (GOLD analysis project Ga0209121, IMG submission 187292) | Oil polluted marine microbial communities from Coal Oil Point, Santa Barbara, California, USA - Sample 3 (SPAdes) (version 2) | ecosystem: Environmental > Aquatic > Marine > Oil seeps ... | reverse complement strand
GATAACCCATACAATTTTCCATAAGCCCTTACTACTTTTAAGTACTGAAAAATTAAAAATAGATTTTGATTTATAAAAATAGGATAACGCCAGAGTTTGAAAAAAGGGTACAAAACCAAGCAATAGAACTAATTCCTGAAAGGAGGATGATTGACCAAATCCTCTTGGTGAATAATGACCTCAGGGCATTTGAGACCAGCGAGGGACATGGTGATAGTTTTTGGTCAATTGCACTTGCAGTGAATGCCTCGAATCATAAACCAATGGAGATAGAATTTGGATCAGTCAGGATTTTTTGATTTTTTCAATCAACTTTTATTTGAGGCACTAACTATAAAAATCTTCATTTGAAAAGGATTATTTATTAATCTATTTAGGTCACGTAGTAAGCTTAGTTATTCTATGTAAAGGAATTGTTTTATCGTAGTTTACATTATTTAGAGAAACAACCTTATACGGGTTTAAATCCTCAGCAAATTCTTCCAGTATCGTCCCTAAATAGGTTTTTTCATTTATTCCGTTCTCATCCACAAAAGCTTTCATCTCTTTTGCTTTGCTAATAAAGATGGCCCGTATTCTTTGGATTTCCAATACGGCATAATATATTCGCCCTACATTCAGTTCAAAATTTTTGTCTTGTAATTTAACTGCAATTTTTTCCAAATCGTTAATATTTTGAGGGCGTTCTATTTCAGGTGCTCTTATTTTCCTCCCCGAAGGAGTATATATCGGTGGCTCTTCATAACGTTCCCACCATTTTCTAATATAATCTGGATCTCTGGCTGTTAGTTTTAATTTTGATAATTTTTCAGCAAGGGGCTGGCTCCCAATTTCTTCTGCTTTTTCTTTAAGAATTTCTATCCATTCAACTGAATCTAATAGCAATTCTTCAAGAGAACTCCAGGTATATCCACGAGCTGAATGTCGAATTGTAGGAGGAGCTTCGTTAGCCATCCAATCCGCTAATAGAACTTTAATAGGAAGTTCTTTTTTCGATAGAAAAATTATGAAATTATGTTTTTCTTGTTGGCATAATTCTTCTGCTGAATTTATTCCTGATCTATTTTCATCTCTCCATGCCAAGTGTGAATGTGGCGGAAAAAATATGCAAGTATTATCTTCTCCAATAGCCCTAATTAGTTCAGTCGGTACATATTCTTGAGTGTCTTTTTTGTCTTCTTCACGTTGAATTTGTTCTTCTTCCCACCCACCAATTATATTTTCCCAAGCCCAGTTCATCGTTATTGTTTGTTCTTTTATTTCTTCTAACTCTGGTATCATTTTTTCTTTTTCCTCGACCTTTTTTTCAATGTATTTTAATAACTCTGGCGCATTTTCATTAGGCTTTAAGAAGTATGGTCTGGTTTTGAAATTTAAAATAAAATTGAGAGCTTTTTCAACTTCTTGGTTATTTGAAGGTGCCCCGATTATTGTCATGTCCTTTGTATTGTCTAAAAATAAAAGATCTCCGCTATATGGTGGCTCTATTATTATTAGATGAATTTTTGTTTGAATTGATGATACTCTTCGCTCAAGTCGACTCCAATCTGTTATAAGGTAGTCGTTTTGATTTTGAACAGTCGAGAGCGTATTTCCTAATTTTGTAACATCATTCTTATGGACCATAATTATTGCTTTTTCAGTTTTCAAATCTTTAAGACATTTTACTAATGTGTTACAAATAGGATGACTATCTTTATATCTTTGAGCTAATTGTCTAATTTTATTTATTATCTCTATGTCTATTTTTTTTGTTTGAAGTTGGTCAATAAATTTATATATACTTGTTTTTCCTCCTCCATCACTGAATTGACTCCATCGGGCAAAACCAGTGAATGTAGTGTTTAAAGGCAACGGTGTTCTTTTTATATGCGATAGATATCTAATCGTTTCATAAAGAAGGTGTTTATCTGGAGGAGATGCTTTTTTCAGTTTCTCTTGAATTATCCCATTTATGGAGTCAAAAATTTCATCTATCTCCTTAATATCTAGTCTAATTATCTTCATTATCTGTCTCCAGAATTATTTCATTGTATTTTGCTGAAGCAGGAGAGAAATATTTTGTTTCTTCCCATTCTTCTTTGAGGTTTTCTAATCTAAGAGGTGTGTCCCAACAATGCCAAGTGATTTCTTTGAAAAATTTGTTTAGCTGGGTGTGAAGATATCTCTGGCGACGGTTTGGAGAAAACATAAATGTTAAACAGTCTTCTGGTAACGATTCAATGAATTCAAAGAAATTTTTTACTCTGAATTTATGAAGGCAACATTCTAAATCTTCAATTATCACTAATTTTGGATCCTTAACCGTTGTTTCGAGTATTTTTTTCTGAGGTTGTATCAGATCTCTGCCTCTTCTGGCTAACCGAATAAATACAAGTCCTTCCCTTTCTATAGAAATATCTGATAAATCATTTTCATTTGTAATTACAAACTCTTTAATTTTAAAATTTTTGTTTTGTTTTGCCATATCTTCATCAAAGGCATTTATTACTTCTATCATCCATCTTTTTGTATAATAGGGTTTTAGCTTTATTCTCTCTTTTTCTCTTTTAATTATTTTTGCTTTATAGGGCAACTCAATTTCCATATTTTCGTCTAGGATTATCGCACCAGATCCTAAAGGACTGTGGTAATAGATCTTCGTTACGTCTCTTCCTTTTGGAAAAAATATTTTATCAAGCATTTTATACAAGTTTTTTCTAAAAATAGAATTTTCTGAATGTGGGCTTTCTAATTCAATCAACCATGACCACAAAATGTTTGGGCAGGGAGAACTTACTGGTAACCCTCTAAATCCTTTTGTGTGAAGTTTAGCAACATTGGGTGAATAGAGAATTACGGGGCGAGACGATGTGGTATTTTTTAAATATTCTCGTATCAAGATCGGTGAAATTTTTACGCTTTTCCATGGCCAAAGAATCACATATTTACCCTCTGGTCCAGTTTTTAGCCAATCAATATAGGATTGTTCAATTGTATTAGGGTGGATATCCCAAAATAAGGGTACCGCTACCTCTTTTCCGTTTCTATTTATTGGAACCAATGCTTGAAAGGAATTATGACAATTATAACAAATGGCTATATTATCTGGGCCTATCTTAAGATTTCTAGCTTCTTTTTCTAAAATATTATGTGGGGCATTACAAAAAGGACAGGTTAGCCAATAATGATAATATTTGCTCAAACAAATTCCCTCCAGTTATTTTTTGTGCAAATTTCCCAGAAAGAGCTGAAAACTTCAAAAAGAGACCCGATTATTCTTTTTTCTTTATGTAAAAAGCCTATCTCTAGATTATTATATGCAGAAGCTTTTCTAAATTCACCAGAACCGGCATAAGCTAATTTATCATCTTGAATCATAATTTTTGCATGTACAGATCCTAAGTGTTTTTCTATTCTGTCTGCTGAACCACCATCGTGAAAGATGCCAAATGTCATTTTTGCAGCTTGATTTTCATCGTGAATTTTTTTACAAAATTTTTTAATTGCTTCGGACCTAGCAGAGTATTTATCATCCAAATTAATTGTCCTAGTTATTATTTTTACCTGAACCCCTCTTTTTAGACTATCGATTAAAAATTTTCCATATAACTGTACTCCACCAATATCAAAAAATGGAGACATAATCATAATTGTCCTTTTGGCATTATTAATTAGTGTAGTCCAAACAGTATAATGGTCTAAATACGTTATCCCTTTTTTTTCAAGATTTTCGGCTAATACTTTCGAATGGCTTCCAGGAAATCCTAATACCATCACAGTTTCTTCTTTTTTTAGTGAATGGGATACCCAATTGAATGTTTTTGCCCGTTCTTTCAAATAATAACTATTTTTATCTTTAACAATTATATCATCTTCTATTAACGTTTGTAATGCTTTTTGTGTTGTGTTTTGGGATTGAATATAAAAAAGCTGATTTAAAATAGTTCTTTCTGTTAAAACACCAATTGTTTCTTCAAGAAATAGTAAAATCGAAAGTGTTCTATATACAGAAGCAGGATATCCACTTTTTATTTCCATAGACCTTTTTTTCCAACTCCTGATTGCCATAGGGTACATCGGTTTAGGCTTTTATTCCAATAGTGGTCGCAAGAATATTCAGGTATATGTAAGCAAGCAAAACAGCTACCCGGATCTGTATCTGATTGTAGACATAAAGGATCTCGAGGACAGGTCATGGCTTTACGTTTCAGTTCGTTGGGATCAAGCAATTCCGACATTTTTGTCTCAAAAACCTCTTGAAGTTGTCCTAATGTAGGATGAACAGTAGTATATATTAGTATAGATGCATCACAGGGATAGATCTTATGGGAGAGTGAACCTTCACTAAGCCCAGATATAGCTGATAATCTCCTAATTATCAAATGAGATAAAGTATGAAGCATTATCTCAATTTTATCTATTTTATCTTTGGATGTGAGAGATAAACCTATTCGGGGTTGAATATTATATTTTGAATCTAAAAATTCTTGCTCTATGAGTCGTGTTGGAGATAATCTTATAAAAAGTCCTTCTATTGGATGATTAGTAGCAAAGATGATAGGAAAATTATCATTAGGTTCTCTATATTGTTGTTTATTTTTGTCATAATAGGTTTGATTAATTCCTATGTGTCTATGAAACGGAAACTTTTTGGGTTTGCTTGAAAGGCCCACATCCACACCAAAAGATGCTTTGACTATTTGGAATCCCCCTATGCCTTTGGTACTTGTAATGACTTCTGAGGGATATAAATATCGAATTTCTTCGAAAAAAAGTTGAGATTTGTAATCTTTTATCTTGTTTAGTTCGGTCTTTCTTGGATCTCCAGATCGTAATTTATTTATGAATCCTTCATAAGTATGACCTTCTGCAAAAAGTAAGTTTATCACTTCATCGTTTATTTTTCTCAGCTTACAAAGACGGTCATATAATTCTTGGTTTGGAATATCAAATTCTTCAATGAGAATGCGTTTAAATTCTACTCCAGATTCATCAGTTTTTTCTGAAATTTTTTTGTATTCTTGATCTTGCTCAATTAATTCTTTATGACTTTGATCAAAAATGGGATTACCCTTTGTTAGTTTTTCTGCATCTTTAAAACATTCTTCAATAGCTTTTTCTAGATATAGGCTTATTAAATTCGCAATTTTATATATGAGTTTTTTTCCACACCTCTTTAATTCACGCATACTCGGCGCTTCATGTATTTTGTATAGAGATGCCAGTGTGCATTCATCTGGTTTAAATTTAAATGGTGCTGTATCGATTTTTGTTTCTACAAGTGATCTTGTTGGCCCTCTTGTCGTTGGAGTAATAGAAAGTTTACGCCCTTCATCATAAAAATCAGAGAAAATCGGGATTCCGTGAGGATCTTTTGCAAATGGATCCTCTGGGTTATTGAAAAGGCTACATTGTGAGTTAGTGCAGCTTATTCTCCAACCCATTATTGAAACTACGCTTCCAGTATAGTCTAGCTTAAGTGGACTTTGGCAAATTGGGCAAGATGTGGGTAGATTGCGCATTATTCCTCTTTCGTAGTCGATGATCAAGTGTGGTTGCTGGGTCATAGGTCTATGATGGCACTTTGGACATTTAAAGCCTAATTTTTTAGGCGCATTTGTTTCTTCAGATATATTTATTCGTGCTATAAGCTGCTCATCATTCTCCAATGCCAGTAACCTATTACAGTTGGAGTTGGGGCAGCGAAATGTTTTTGGTTCTATAGCTATTTTCGCTTCAAGTAAATCGGCAATAAGGAAATTATCTTCTTGTACGTTTCTATCGAAAAGTTCTTGATATTTTTTCTGAACCCACGTTCTAAATCCTCCGGGATCTCTAATCTGCAGCCAATGATGAGACTGTGGTTCTTCTATTGTAGTCCAGTCTTTTGAGCTATTTGAGCTAATCACTTTTGTTGTTACTGTTTCTCTATTTTGATCTATTGTCTTTGAAGAAATTGTATGCCACACTCCGGGTACTGCTTTAAAAACATTTGAAGATCGTTGAACTGTTATTTTTGCACTCAAAACTATCCCTCCCCTAAATATTTTGATGTAGCCTGGGTAGTCTGTATCTCTACTGGTGTCTGGATTCCCCTCAAGCCAGTCATACATTGATACCATCTTTCAACAAACTCCCCATTTGGCACGTGGCCACCGTGGTCACTTTTTTGGGGAGAACCGAGAATTTGCTTACAGAAATAAGCGATCTGGCCAGTTATATATTGTAAGGTGACTCCCTTTTTACTGGTAAGAGTACTATTTAATTTGCTAAGCAATTTATTGAAAAGATGTTCTAAATCCCTTTGTAAATAGCTTGGAGGAATAAGATCTTGTGGGGCATATTTTTGTGAATTTAAACTTAATCCTAGTCCCTCCAAAAGAGTATTTTCTATTTTACTATCTAGATTCTGATCCCAATATCTCCAGCTTAAATAACCAGCAGTTCTACTAGGTGGCCCTAATGATCCTAATTGATGTATTGTTATCGGCCAGTGATTATCCTTTTTTTCTGGTCCTCCTAAGAGCTCTTGTCCGTAGGAAGAAAGAAGAAAACAAAAAGCTGTCACAAATATCTCTTGCAGTGCTTGTTTACTCCATCTTAATATAGCCACAGGTTCAACCCAATATCTCATGGTTGAAAGATACATTACAAATGAAGAAGAAAGCTCTAAATCTCTACTTCTAGATGGGTAAAACGATATAAATAATAACCCAGGGTATTTTCTTCCCACTCTGCTTGAAGCCTGAATAAACTCGGATGTAGAATCTGGTATACCCTGGAAAAACATCAAGTTTACATTTTCCATATCTACCCCGTGAGAGATTAGTGAAGTTGATACCAAGACATCGAGTTCTCCTCCTTTATCCATCTTTTTTCTGAATTCTCTGATTTCCTCCATAGAATTGTCTCCAGTTACGGAATCAGCATTAATTAATTTATATGAATTGTTGTAGCGTTTAATGTCAGGGTTGACTATTCTGTCAATAGAACTTGCAAAATTGTGCGTGCCAATTTTTCTTCCTTGATATACAAATGATTTTTTGTAAAATTCGTTAATGAACTTCTTTAAAGATTTATCACTGATAGTTGAGGGCGCTTTTGTTACTTTTCTCAGCAAAATTGGATCCCTCATCAATTGCTGTATCCTGCACCATGAGTATTGAAGTGTTCGATAACTCGAAAAATCAGGTGTTTTTCCGTGAGGCATTATCCCAACATATATCCTATGGGCTTCTCTTTCTGAGTATTGGAAAAATGCGTCTTTTAAAGGTATAGTTAAAGGCGTTCTTGTGGGGGCATCTCCCGGCCACAGATTGGAATTTCTTAGATATAAAAGCCCAACTTGTTTTCTTGTTCCAGCGAGAGTGGCACTCATAGCAACGTGTTTAGGGTAGCGTCCAGAATTTTTAAAAATAATTGTATCCGTGAGAGTTTCAAAGTAGCTGTTGGTAGTTCCAAGATTTTCTCTCAATAAATGTAATTCATCTTGAACCACTAAAATGGGGGCATGATCACCTTTTTCAATTCTATATTCTTCGAGTTGTGATGTTGTTTTATCACATTTCCATCTGTGGAATGGAGATTGGGGATCAAATGGACCATAGTACCTAAATGGACTATCGTACCTACCATGGCTTTCTTTAAAAATTTCTGATTTAGAATTTCCGCATCTCTTACTATTTATACTGCATTCTTTTGGTGTACATGTAAAACCATGTTTTGGGCATCTATAAAGTGTGGCGCCTAAAAGATTTCCCATTGGTGGCCTCCAAGCACCAACAGCTAATTTATCTACGGTAGACACTAATACTGATGGCAAAAATCTGTATACTTCTTCATCTGTTATATATATATTGAAAGAAGTCATGCATTTGGCGCACCAATGTTTTACAATATGTTCTTCCGGTGAATATTGCCATCTATAGTCACCTGGATCATCATTTAAAGAGCGACAGACAGGACAATCAATTAATAATGCCCCATCTTTTTCTTTGTCTCCATTCATCCTTGAAAACTCTCTTGGAGAAAAATTTGGATCTCTTATTTCGTTTTCATTATGCATCCGGGTAATTACCCATTCAGCAACGGTTCCAGGATATTGATCACTGCCCCCGACAAAAAACCCCAATGAAAAAGGTTCGCCAGGAATATTTTTTATCGTTCTTATTCTTTCAGCCCATATTATAATGTTAATCAATCTGTAATATTGGTCTAAGGCTAGAAGCCTAAGAGGAAATTTCACCCATGTCGCTGTTCCAAATTCTTGACCAATTATTCTTTGATAAAATAGGAGCCATACTGTAAGTCCTACATAAGCCTCAGTCTTTCCACCTCCAGTAGCCACGAATAGAATTTCTACATCATTTAGGTCCTTTATGTCACCTTTTATTGTGGAAATAACTGAAGAAATATTCCCTACAATAAATACTAGCTGAAATAGTCGCCAGCCTGCTTCATGGCCATAGGCATTTTTATAGGTTTCATTCAGTAGTTTGAAGGCATTTCTTGCCTTGTTATTATCCTCTATTATTTGGGTACCTTTTTCAAATTTTTTTAAGATTATTTTAAATTGTGAAAGATCATCTTTTGCTTTTTGATTAAATTCTTTTTCTACAAATTTTGAATAAATGTCCTTATGGGAAATAAGATCTTGTCTTATTTTATTAAGATGGTCTTTTGGGCTACTTTCCAAATTTTTAAACATTAAGCTTTCTTTAAATTTATAGGTGTATATATCCCAAGGAGTTATTCTTTTCATGCGATATGAAGAAGTTAGTTTAGTTACTATCTTATTTTCATCAGGTTTAAATTCTGGAAAACAGCCATTACCCCAAGTATATATTGGATACTCTACTTCAAATGGTTTTGGCGTCTTTCCTTTTGTTACTTCAGAAGAATAAGGTAATTCATATTCCCATCTTTGGGGAATTTTTATTATCGAACAATCTTTCAGATCTATATTTAAATGACAGTCAAATAATACTGCTTCAACCTTTTTTCTTTCATCATAAGGAGATTTAGTTATGTTTAATAGAGAAACTGTAAACATATGATATTCTTTTGTTATTCCAGGAACATTTCCTCTGTCTTCAAGTCTTAGTTCTATTTGCCAATTTTTTTCAGACAATTCTCTAAAATTATCCCAGTAACTATTTAAAGCTGAATTTCCTTCCTTTAATACGTTTACATCTATTCTCCCAGAGGGTTCTTTCCAGAGGGTTCGTTTTGGTTTCTTTGATAATCCAATAACGTGATTTTCAATTCTAGGTTTTGCCAAATCAAAGTTTACAGCTGGTAGTTCAATATCAACCCTTTCCCATATCTCTGGATGCTCAATTTTTTCACTTGTAGAATTTTCTATAAAATGATCTACATTAAAATTATCTTCATTTTCACCAAATTGGTTTTTGATAGCAATTTTGTAATCCTCAAAATCTGGAATTACCCTATAATATAGACTTAACCTTAAAGAGATCACAACTAAACCTTCTGGTTTTGTTAAAAAACTAACAGAAAGAAAATATGGTTTTTGTGTATTTTGTAAAACCATAGATTTTATGTGTTCTTCTTCATCTACTTCTACGGTTTCTTCTCCAGTACTTTCTTCCACATTTTTTTCCTCGGCTATAGACAAATCTTTTGGATAAAGGCAACCTAAAAAAAGTTCATTAGAAGGTTTAGTAAATCGGATAAACTTTCGTTCTTCAATAGAACCACTAGCCATTTCTTCAACATAATCCTTTATATCTTGAAGAATTTCTTTTCCAAATTGTTTTTTATTTTTACCATCCATAAAAAATAAAGTGTATTAATATTATTATAACTTTTCTCAAATTACGACCCTAAAATTTATTCGATTATTCTATTTACTTGGCTTTACCAAGCTTTTCACAATTCCTATGTGGCTTCTAAAATTAAACAAAAAAATAGAGTTGTTTTATGAATTGTTTATTGAAGAGTTATTTTTTATAGACACCTTTGAAGCCCAGCTTTTTTGTAAATATTAAATCCTACAAGCAAAAACATATTAAACGATTTAATATTAATATAATTATGGTTATTGAGCAAGGCGGAACCACGGCTAATTATACGGGTAAAAATTTTGAAAAGTTTGTAGAAGATAGACTTATTGAAAGAGGTTATACATTTATTGATAATAAAAAGTTCAAATCTTCTGTCTATCTCAACCAACCGATTTACTCAAAACATTACCTTTGCGGAAAAACTATTTATGGAACAGACATCCATTCCGATTTCGTTATTTTTCATCCTGAAAAGTGGAAGGAATGTCTTATTATCGAATGTAAATGGCAACAATCTAAAGGATCAGTTGACGAAAAATACCCTTATTTGGTATCAAACATTCAAGAAAGATATCCACACAAGACAATTGTGGTGATCGATGGCGAAGGTTATAAAAAAGGCGGATTAGAATGGATTAAATCCCAAATTGGCAATAATCTGTTGGGTATAATGAACATGCAACAGTTTAGCATATGGGCAAATAAAGGAAATTTATAGGGAAATAAAAATATAGTTGGTGTATAAACACAAATAAAATGAATAGAAATTATCGACTTTAAAAATAATTTAATCATTAAAATTTGGAAACAATAAATCTAGGAAATTTGGTTCATGGTTATTATTCCAACATTTGTAAAATGGGCGGGTGGTAAAACCCAATTAATAAAACAGTTCATCCCTCTCTTTCCCAAGAAGGACCATGTTAAGAGATACTTTGAGCCAATGGTGGGAAGTGGCGCAGTTTTTTTCTATATTAAACAAGTGTATAATCCTCATTATTCAATGATTTTTGATATCAATAATGATTTGATAAACCTGTATCTGCAAATTAGGGATAATGTTGATGAGATGATTAGCTTGTTAAAAGTCCACAAATGCAACCATACAAAGAACCCTAAAGAATATTATTACAAAATGAGGGAGAAGTATAATAATACAGAAGATAAATTAGAAAAGTCAAGTCTTTTATTATATCTAAATAAAACCTGTTATAATGGTTTGTATAGGGTAAATTCTAAAGGGGAATTTAATGTACCCTTTGGTAGATATAAAAATCCTTCAATTGTACAAGAAAAAAAACTCAAATTGGTGCCTAACCTGCTACAGGGAGCAATCATTAAATCAATGACTTTCGAAAAGATACTTGCTCATACTCAAGTGGATGACTTTATTTATTTTGACCCACCCTATTATCCCCTTTCAGAAACCTCGAGTTTTACAAGTTATCAGAAAAATAATTTTTTGGATAAAGAGCAAAAACGACTGGCTAAGGTTTTCAAGAAATTAGATAAAAAAAATTGTAAAGTTATGCTTAGCAACAGTGATACAGACTTAATTAGGGATTTATACAATGGATATAATATTAAAGTTGTTAAAGCCAAAAGAATGATAAGTTGCAAGGGAAAGGGTAGAGGCGCAATTAATGAATTAGTGATACGCAACTATGCCGACTAATTATTTATAGAGGAAAATTAATACTTTTTATTTACATGTAAAACAATTAAATATAATAATTTTAAAAATAAAAAAGTAAAGGAAAAATCCAAGACAATAAAAATAATAATCTTTAGCTGATTATTCTATTATTGACCGTCAATATGTCAATATCGGAATTTTTTTAACAATTCAATCCATCTTTTTGTTTTCAACTTTACATTTAGAAATTATATTTGAATCATAATCTTTTGTTATTACTAACCCTACTTTACATTTGGTTATTGAACATTTTCTTAACTTACGCCGATCTTCAAGAAAATTAGCATTAAAATAAAAATTAATGTGAGGAGCACCATTAGCATGTGTTTTGTTTATATTAATATCACCTTCAATCTCTCCCCATACAGAAATTTTACCGATATCAGTATCTAATACTGCACCTCCGCTTCCGTATATAAGGTGAGATAAACCACGTCTTGGTTTAGTTGGGGAATGTGTTCCATCAAAATAGTCTATATTGTTTATTTTAAAATGCTTACCAGAAAGGTTTTCAATATAATTCTTGTCGATGTTTAAACACTTATAATCAGAATCATTTCCCGAATATGAAGACCCTGAAACAAATATGTATTTCAATATAAGGTGCATATCATATTAAACCTAATATAATATTAAATAAATTGCCAAGGGATAAAAAACCTGGTTGTTCTTTCCAACATTACCTTATTTCCCTCCGCATATGATTCATTTTTCATCAAGCTCAAAGACACGGAAGTAAATCGTTCTCGTTTTGGCTTCTCTCCGTCACGATATTGAGACTGTAGGAGGGTTACGGCCTAGACCTAGCCCCATCACAGTTTAGTTCACCTTTTCTCTAGTGGTGGGTCAGTACTGGATAGGATAAGAAAAAAAAAGATAGTGGGGCATTTTAGTCTCCTTGGGATAGAGAACCACATTCTATTGGGATAAACCTTATTTTTTCAAGTTAACATAAAATTTTATGTGTAAATTATTTTCAAAATGGCTTTGATATCTCCAATTTATATCTAGCTCATTTTTCGAGGTAATATTGTTCAAGAATACTTCTTAGTAATAATTCATCTTTGTTGACTTCAGCTAATGCTTCGAAAAATATATTGATATCTTGTTTCCAAGAGATAAACACATTTAGATGTTTAAGAAATGTTTCATACGCTGTTGAGCTGGGCTGTATGGTATCTAGCTCAGCACTTATTTTTCCATCATTTATTGTTTTCCTTAATCCCACATAACCTATAGCTGTTCTGATGTTTTCCAGGGGTATATCCTAGCTAATGGAGTATATCCTTTTGTAAATGGATAGTTGCCGTCGATATTCAGATCAGTAAACTCTTTTTTGCCAATGAATTTAGTTTGGTCTTATAACAAAAAGCAATATTTAGAGGCAATATCGCCTGGTATGGGAAAACATTGCGATTTAGGTTATATTATCGATCCTAACATGAGAACTCAATTCCCATTAGAAGATAATCCTGCTTTGAATGTTCCTTCAAATAATACGGTTTTTAGCCTAGATGTTGCAGTAAAAACATTCACATTAAACCATCTTATTCCACCAGGAACATATCGTTTAATTATTCAAGTGGCTGCGGCTAACGTCAATCCAACCACCATAAGATTGGAGATGGTTTTAACTGGCAGTTGGCATAACACTGAACAAAACATGTTTGCCAGAGGGATAAGTATTAGACGAATTTAGGATAAAAGCATGTATTTTTTTAAGGTTATTTTTAATAATCTAAAATGCAAATATGAGTGGTGCATAAAAAATCCAGACAAGGTATTATTTTATATTATATTTTCATCTAAGCGTTGATGCAAATATATCATTGCAAGTGTATCCTGTTTACAGTATTCCAAAAGATCTTTTTTCTTTCTCTCTAATTCCATATTCGAATATTTGCCAATTGACATAAAAGCAAAGACTGCCATTGCCATATCACCATCCATAATTGCCAGGTTTTCATAGGACATTTCGGGAACAAGGGCAGGTAAGGTATTTTTGATTGATGTGCTCCCATAAAAACTTGGGTGATAAAAATTCTTTTTAATAATGGCCTCCAGATCCACAAGACGACTAACAATTTCCGATAGTTCATCTGTTAGATTTGGGAATATTCTCATGAGGGCATTAATTATCGTTTTTTCAAAGTTAGAATAAACAATAATGCTCCCGTTACCCTGTAGATTCTGAATTAAGTTTTCAGCAAATTCCCTTCTGCAATCCTTATGTGGATCCGCCAAATATTCAGAATGATCGATGATCTTACCAACATCTGAACACAAGTGTATCGAATATTGTGTGGGAATCTGTGTATAAGGAGCAATACCGGGATATAATGGTATAGCAGTCATAACTGTTTCAAAATCTAGATAAAAAACCGGCCACACAATAGATTCAAGAGAGTCATTGAGGTCATCAGAAACATAGATATAGCCTGATTGGGCACACTCTCTTACTCTCTCCTGGAAGGATGTCAGTTCAAAGTCCACGGGTATATCTTCAATACTAATAATATCTAATTCAGTTAGGCCATTAAATTTTGGTTGGCTTAACCGTGGTAGATCAAAAATATGATGTTCGATATCTTTTCCTAGGCATTCCCTAAAATGTTTACATTTTCGACATTCAAAACGAAGAACGGCTTCGGGTTTTTCAGGTGTTCGTGTAACCCCCTCAACGATGTCAAAAAATTTCCTGAATTCTTCAACCCTGCTTTTTACTTCATCGGTATGATCAACTTCGACAAACAATAAATTATCATCCATTCCCAATCGATAGTCCTTTGATACAAGAAAAAGAGTAATTTTTTTTATTTGTAAACCTGATTGTTCAACTATCATGGTCGTATAGGCCATATCATCAATGAATTCTGCTTTATCCCTAATACTTGATTTCACCTCAATTATATGCCATCCCTCATCAAGCCTTTGCAGGATATCAGTCTTCGCAACATAGCCATCTGCAATAAAAGTGGCTTCAAAAAGGACAGATTCTTCTTGATCTCCGATGAGGGCGGATGTTTTGCCAGCAGCAGTTTTAATCTTCGGTTCATCAATAAATATCCCCTGTGGGTAGAGACCTCGAGCCCTTTTATGAACTTCTGAACCTTGCCACATACGAAATTTATCTCCAAGGGTGTCAGTTGTGGAAATTTTATCATTCCTTATCATCCATCCTAAAGCAGGGCAGACTATGGAATCTAGAAAGATTTCTTTGTTTACATTCCTCATAATTTTTCTCTTCTAATAAGTAGATATTACATTACTACTCATTTATAAGTTATAACTTAATATTAATTGCTTTGTTTTATTTGCTCTAATATCTTTGTTAAAGTTTCAATATCCTTACAATAGGCGTTAAGAGAGTGTTTAATCATCAGATTCACCTCGGCGCTTACCGGGTTATTTCGATTTAAGCAAGTCATGGCTCTATAATCTGTACGTATTCCAATAAGATACTTTCCTTTTGCAAATCCATATCCTATTTCAAACGCCGTTCCACTATCAACATCTGCCCCAGCCAATACTGCACCATTTGTCATAATAATAACAATTCGTAGATACCACCTTCCTGAGAACAATATAGACCATTATCACAGCAAAGGCAAGAAAAAAGATAGGGGTTTGATGGAAAACATTAATCTATGTTTCCACTTTTTCATTTAAAGTTTTAAACTCTTCAATAATGTCGTCCCTAATTGCAGTTTCCATAATTATATTATTTATGTAACTACCAATTTTTACTTTTTTTTCTACGGATACTTTTCTATTTTTCCCAATATGCTGTGCAGATTTAGCCCAATCTAATGCGTTTTCTAATGTGTTTTTATAACTTTTATATAACCGTTCACATAAACCTTTTGATTCATAAATAAGATTATAAATGCTTCCGTCAGGCATATTATCCCAACCAGGCATATTAAACAATGGATTAAAACACTTATCTAACATCTCTAAGGCATTGTTTACTGCCTTCTCTAGTTCATTTCCTTGATGAAAAATATCTTCATAAGGGACTTCATTTTCATCAATTCCATAATTATATTTATGATATTCTTCTAATATCTGACTGATTGATAATATCTTATTCCAGCTATCATCAGAAAAAAAATTTTGCATTCTTGAATAATTTTCATTATACAAGTCCATAGAAAATGAGGAAGAATTATCACTTTGGCTATAATTTTTACTTTCTTTATCTTCTTCTTCCATTTTTATTAATTCCTCCTCTATTTTTTTTATTGTTTAGTTGTTTTTAAACTATACGGTTCAAAAAAATGGGTATAAGAACTTAAGATAAATTGAGAATGGCAGATATTTATTTTTTTTTAAACATGACTTGATTATCTCCCACAATACTTATTTCTAGTTCATCACCCAGTTTCAAATCTAACAGATGAGAATATTTGAATAGAGGATTATTCCATTGCTATCACCAATTTCGATAACCTTTGTTGTTAAAGGCATAATAATATCTATTATAATTTATATTATGATAATTTCTAATTTTAGATTTAAAATTAACATTTAAATCATGAGGGGTGCGAACTTAATTGCTGAATCCCTTCGACGGCTTTATTATTAAATTTATAATCGTGGTTTAATGGTTAGATATATACGTTTGCAATATATTCTTAATACTGGCAAATGAATCAGCATATCTCTGCGAATGATGATTGGGGGGAAATATTTGAGAAATTAGAACAGGGCATGGGATGGCCCAAAGCAAACCAGAAAATTGTTTTTACTGAAATGTTACCTTTTGTCAAAGAAAACCCTGGTATCCTCCAAAAAGATATGTATAAGGAATTCCCAAAAGGCGATGATCGTGTTAATGGTCCTTGGTCCATCATGTATTGGCTAGGCAAAATGGGGATTATATCTAGGGAAAAACAAGGTGGTTCTTTGGCGCTGTCTCTAAAGGTGGAATTAGATAAAGAGGTTATTTCTAGGCAAATAGATAAATGGTTGGACGAAAGAGGCGGCGACCCCAGAAAAAAGGAGTATATACGAGCGGAATGTTATCCAGATAGTAAGAAAAGGATTATCGGATATTTTGGCGAGGAATTTATAAAAAAAGCTTGGCAAATCCATTGGGATTCAATTCAGCCTAACATTAGGATGGCGCCGAGGTCAAAAGAGTTAATGAAATCCCTTAAAATATCACCAAAAGTGATAAAGGAGTCTCAGCGTGAACATTATTATGATGATTTTTTGTCACGTATTGGATCATCTATAGATCTTGAGATGAATGAACCTCTTCAAGAAGTCATAGATAAATACTGGACAGATGAGTGTACTACCGAACTAAAAAAATTTTTGTCACAATATGGTTTTTCCTCTGATGAACATTTTGTCCGCACCAAGGTAAGGGAAATCATAGGTGAAAAAAGATGGGATGACTTTTTCAACGAGTTAAATAAGAAGTCCTCAACTTTTAGCATAACGTTTTGTGGATATACATGGGTGAATATAAAATCCTACCACCTACCCTATATCTATGCTGCCTCATTAAAATTTAAATGGGGTATAAAACCATAAAACCTGAATCAATGATTAAAAAATGCAAATATTGTGGGAAAGCCTTCATTCCAGGCCTTCAAAAGTTATATGATTCAGCTTATACTGCTATATTTGGCTCAATAAATGAAATCAATTTTTGTGCCAGACACTTCCCACCCCAATATGGCGTTCCAAGAGATGAGTATTTCAGCGGGAAACCCTGTACGGTTACCATTCCCAAAGAGAAAATGGCTAGCTCATTGAAAAAGTTATCAGAGATTATTGGCTCTATTCCACCAACCACTTTCCATGAAAATTATGCTTATCTGGAGGGGCTGTGTCCAGAAAAGTTTGATGAAGCAATAAAGTTAATCAATGATATGCCACCGGCAATAGTCAGTAGTTTTTATCAGCCAAGGAGCTACAAAGATGTTTTTGGATCTTGGCTAAATGCTCTAGTTGAATCTGGCGTACTTAAAGATGGTGTACGTAAAACCCCGCGGGGTTATATGTGTATTGCTAATGATGGCCATTTGTGCCGTTCTTTGGGAGAAAAGGTTATTGACGACTGGCTTTATAATTCTGGTATTCCCCATGAAAAAGAAGTAAGATACCCCGGGAAGAGGGCTTTTCGTGCTGATTGGCAAATAGGGGATTATTTTATTGAGTTTTGGGGACTGGAGGGTCAGGAGGATTATGATGAAAAAAGGGATCTTAAAAAAAAGCTGTCGAGAAAATACCATATCCCATTAATAGACATATCACCAAATGACCTAAATACTTTAAATTTAAAACTAAAAGACATAAAAACTGAATACGGTGGCCAGAAATTGCCCGTATATAAAATCAATCGGGATGAAAGCAATGAAAGGATAATCCTAGATGAAGACGAGATTGAATTTGAAAAGGAATTGATGAAAATAAATAGAATGAGTTGGAAAATGTTAAAAAAATTTCGAGAGGCGGGAATCAACTCAATGGAAGATATAAAAAAATGTAATATTGAAGATATACTGGCTATAAAAGGAATTGGTAAAGGGCATGCCCAGAAATTATTCTATAGTGTTGGCAGAAAAGACGAGATTGATTTTTATCTAACTTTGAAAAACTTCCCTGGCGTTTGGGATGTTACAATAAAAAAACTTAGAGAAGCTGGAATAACAACACTATATCAACTTTCACAATGTACTATTGACGATCTTCTTAATATAGAAGACCTCGGTAAACCTACTGCGAAAAGCATCCTTGAGGGTATCCATAATATTCCAATCAAAAAATAATAAAATATAAAATGCAGAATGGTTGAAATTGAAGATCAATCCTGTGGAATTCTCTTTGCAAAAGAAACTGGAGCATATACCACAGACATTAAAGGTAAAAATTTAAAAATTAAGTTTTCCAAGATTCTACCTTCATTCATAGTATCCAGAAACAAAAAAACTCACAATGATTTTTTACAATCAATAAAAGAGTTAGATATTTACGGCCAACTTTAATTTTTATGGTATGCAAATAAAAAAAAAATGGGGAAATGAAGCCCCCCTATGGATAAAGATCCACCTTCTAGTGGATTAAACTTTATTTTTTTCATCAAGCTCGATACGCAGAAGTATAATGTTTTAGTTTTCGTCTCTCTCCGTGGCGATATTGAGAACAGAAGGAGGGTTACGGCCTAGACCACTAGCAAATATAAAATAAAGAATTACATCCCTCAATAGATAGAGATATACAAATCCTTCCGCAGGTATTGCTTTTTTTCCCCGA
>Ga0209121_10002479_pt1 | contig 18761 bp, 15 predicted proteins | sample Cruoilmetagenom3_FD_187292 | JGI IMG/M metagenome (GOLD analysis project Ga0209121, IMG submission 187292) | Oil polluted marine microbial communities from Coal Oil Point, Santa Barbara, California, USA - Sample 3 (SPAdes) (version 2) | ecosystem: Environmental > Aquatic > Marine > Oil seeps ... | reverse complement strand
TGTCTCCTGAAGATCGCGAACTTGTTCGTCTTTGTACCCCATCGCTGGCAGGAGCCGCCCGATTTTGGGGTACTTGCGATAGACCTCGGAGATGGAATCCACCGTGTATGGCCGCGGATCGATGATCTCCCGTGCTCGGAACCGCTGTGCCGCAATCGTTCCTGCCCCGTACTGCATCCCACCGTGGGTAAGAGTCGGTCCGTCCTCAATTACAAGCACTCGCTTGTCGCAGATTACCGCGGGATTATCCACCTGAATCGGCGAGGCCGCTTCGATGATCTTTGCTTCGGGATTGGCGGCCATTACGTTCTCTCGTACAAAGTAAATGTCCTCCAGTGCTGCGGTATCAACTTTGTTGATCACTACAACATCAGCCGTGCGAAGGTTAACCCCGCTCGGATAGTACAACAGCTCATGTCCAGCCCGATGAGGGTCAACTACAACGATGGAGAGATCCGATCGGTAGAAGGAGAAGTCGTTGTTTCCGCCATCCCAGATGACGACGTCTGCTTCCTCCTCTGCCTTGCGCAGGATCTTCTCGTAATCCACCCCTGCATATACGATCGTTTTGTTGTCGATGTGCGGTTCATATTCTTCCCGCTCCTCGATCGTGCACTCGTAACGGTCCAAGTCCGCGTAGGTCTCAAACCGCTGCCACACCTGTTTCACCAGATCTCCGTATGGCATCGGATGGCGGATCACCACTAATTTCCTCCCCCGCTCCTTGAGGATGTTGCATATCCGCCTCGTCGTTTGGCTCTTCCCTGAGCCCGTCCGGGTAGCAGTGACTGAGATGAGAGGCTTTTGTGGTTCGATCATTGTAGAAGCCGTTCCCATCAACAGGAAGTCGGCACCGGCTGCGTTAACCATCGCCGAGCGCTCCATCACGTGCTGATTGGAGACGTCGCTGTAGGCGAACACAACTATATCGATCTTTCGCTCCACAATCAGACGTTCCAAGTCCTCCTCCGGCTCGATCGGAATCCCCTGCGAGTAAAGATCCCCTGCCAGTTCGGGGGGATAAACCCGCCCTTCGATATCGGGAATCTGCGTAGCGGTGAACACTACAACCTCATATTCGGGGTTATCCCGAAAATAGACGTTGAAATTGTGAAAATCCCGGCCGGCCGCGCCCATAATAGCCACTCTTTTCTTCATCTCATCGCTCTCCTGTTGGTAATGAGTACAGCGAATTATACCGGCTTGCAGGAAAACCGTTCAAGGAGAGCTTGTATGAACAGTACAAGGGCAATAAGATGAAAAGGCTATGTCGCTCGCCAACAAGATCACCCTTGCCCGATCGGCGTTGATCCCGCCAATCCTTATCCTCCTCTTTCTTGACAAGCGGGAAGCAGTGTTAGCGCTCTTCCTACTTGCCTGTTTGGGGGACGTGCTCGATGGGATGGCGGCACGGTGGCGCGGGGAGGTAAGTTCTTTAGGAAAGGCACTCGATCCGGCGGTCGACAAAGCGCTTTATCTCTCCCTTTTTATCTCCCTCGCCGTTTTGGGCGAGATACCGCTTCTCGCACTGATTCTGTTCCTTGTTCCCCAACTTGGATTAGGCATTGGTGCGCTCTGTCTTCGTATGCGCGCGAGAATGGTCCAGGGCGCACGCGCGCCGGGAAAACTCGCTGCGACGCTCACTTTCGCCGCCATGGTCTTCCTGTTGCTGCCTCTTCCCTTACCAATCCATCCGTACAGAGTGTGTTTCCTCTACGCAGCAATCGGGGTTAGTTATCTCGCTGCACTTGACTACTTACGTACTGCGATTCGGGCCACGGAATCTCATGGTAAGGATACTTCGGAAACTCTGGCGGGACCGGCGCCTCGAAGCGAACCCGCGCGCCGTTTCCCGGATGGGTAAACTCGATCCGCCAGGCATGCAACAGGAGTCGCTTTCTTGTGCGACCGTACACCGGATCACCGACAACCGAATGACCAATGTAGCGTAGGTGAACGCGAATCTGATGGGTACGTCCAGAAAGCGGACGCACGAGGAGAAGGCTCGTATCTTTCCCTCTGTCTAGGACTCGGAACTCAGTCTGGGAAGAGCGTCCCTGCGGATGGATCGCCATCCGGCTCGGACAACTAGGACTCCGACCGATCGGAGCATCTATCCATCCCTCCTCCTCCACGACTTCCCCCTCCACTTGAGCGAGGTAGAGCTTGGTTACCCTCCGCGTGGCGAACTGCTCCTTGAGCGAGTCAAGGGCAGAAGAGCTCTTGGCTACAACGATCAGCCCGCTTGTCTCCTTATCCAATCGGTGGACGATCCCCGGCCGGACCGGATCATCCCCCTGGGGAAGGGAGCGGTCAACGAGAAGTCCCTCCACAAGCGTGGTACCGCTCACTCCCGCTCCTGGATGGACGATCAGCCCCACCGGCTTATCCACCACCACGATCTCCTTGTCCTCGTATTGAATCGCAAGATCGATTCGCGCTGGGGTAAGAAGAGAATGCGCCGGTGCCTCCCACAAGACCCGCTCTCCCCTTTTAAGCCGGCGCGACGGCTGGATAGCTGCTACATCGCCGATTGTGACGTATCCGGCACGGATCACCCGCTGAACCTCACTACGAGAAATCCCATTAATTTTCTCAGTGAGGTAACGGTCAAGGCGAAATCCGTCCTCCTCGCCCGCCACTCTCAGCTCAATTTTCCCCATCGCTCTCTCCTTGCTATTTGTCCGTCAGTGCGGGCTTGCAGTATAATACTACAGATTATGCCAAGGAATGAAAGAGGGTTTGGAGGTTTTCGTCCGTGGAGAGATCTTTGTACAAAGGCTTTCGCCTCACTTTAACAGAGAGGATGGACGCCATATCATCCCACGTCGAGGAGACCTTCCAGGAAATCCTACGTTCTGAATTAAGGAGAGTGACTAGGAGCGATTCCACTGCAACATGAATATTGAATTTATCGAAGCCCTAGAGGAGATGGCCAAAGAGAAGGGGATCGCTCGGGAAGACCTGTACGAAGCGATTTGCAAAGGACTTGCCGCGGCATATCAGGAGGAGTACCACACCGACGCCACGGTAGAGGTGGAGATTGACCGCAACTCGGGTGACATCTGCATTGACGGCAAATTGATCGAGCTAGCAAAGTTCGGCCGGATCGCCACTAAGAAGGCCGAGGAGACGATCAAACAAGAGATCACGCATAAACGGCGGGAAATCGTCTACGAGTTGTACATCCACCGCGTGGGGGAGATCATCAGTGGCTCGATTCACCGCTTTGAGGGAAAAGACGTCTGGGTCAACCTGGGGGAAGCTGAGGCTCTACTCCCCGATGCGGGGAGGATCCCCGGCGAGCGCTACCATGGGGGACAGCGGTTGCGTGCTTATCTCGTGAGTGTGGAGCGGACACAGGGTGACCCCCGCATTCTCATCTCCCGCGCTCACCCGGAATTCGTCCATCAACTCCTACGACTAGAGGTCCCTGAAATCGAAGAGGGGACATTGGTCGTCCGTCAGATCGCCCGTGAACCAGGGCGCCGTAGCAAGGTTGCCATTGAGTCGCTCGACCCAAACGTCGACCCGATCGGAACCTGCGTGGGAGCCGGTGGAGCACGAGTGCGGGTCGTCACGCGGGAACTCTCCGGGGAGAAGATCGACTTAATCCGCTGGAGCGACGACGTCGAACAACTCCTTCGCAACAGTCTAGAGCCAGCGTCAGTTATCTCGGCCGAACTCGACGAGGAGACCCGCAATGCCAAGGTCCTCGTCCCTGACGACGAACTCTCACTTGCCATCGGAAAGGGTGGGCAGAACGTTCGCTTGACCGCAAAACTGATCGGCTACAACATCGAAGTGACAAGCCCTAGCGAGGAGAATAGCTGACCGGTCACGGGCGCCAACGATGAGACCGATCATAGAAAGGATACTCAGGGCAGTTTTCCGTATCAGCCGCTATTATGCCTGGTGGGTCATTTTCATCGCTTTAGTTCTTACAGGTACAGCGGCGTATTATGTTACCGATCTACCAATTCGGAGTTCGTTCCTCGATCTTCTTCCCAGCAACGATCCACTGATCGACGACTACCGGCAAAATGAGCAGTACCTTGCTCAAAGCGACTCTGTACCCCTCCTTGTTACCCTACTTGAAGGTGAAGACAGATCCGACGAAACGATGCTGGCCGCACAACAGGAGCTGGAAGCTCTCGAGGCGAAAGAGAAGGCAACCCAAAAGGAGAGGGCGCGAATCAAGGAGTTGACTCACCAGATCAACAACTATAGAGAAGGTCGCCTTCTAGCAGCGGCGGAAGCAATCGCGAAAGTTCTGCGTGAGAATCCCGAGTTCATAGAAGTAACGTACCTCGTCGAGCCGTCACCGGAGATACCCGACCAGTACCTGCTTCTCTTCCAGCTAGATGAGAAGAAGCTTGCCCAGATTGAGTCAAGCGTCGCTCTAGCGCGCCACTCAATCGCCAATGGCGAACTGTCTCTCATCCCGACAACCGGCAATCTCAGCGACGCTTACCGCAAAATAAGCGAGGAATTCGGACAGGCACTGTCAGGAGGCAGCTTGGGCTCAGGAAACTTGGGGGACCCCTCTGATGTCGAGGCGAAACTAGCCGGAGTTATCGCCCTCAATGACACTATCCTCGGAACGATCAACGGGATCGATACGTTTCCAACGGTGACAGAGGCAGTGCGGGGCCTTGCCGAGATCTTCACCCCTAGCGCTGAGGAGATCTCACGCGAGCCAGAGGGCGTCTTCTCACGTGATAGAACGAGGCTCCTAATGACTGTACAACCGCGTTACCCTGCTCAACGTGGTGTTGCTTACTGCACACTAGTGATGAAGAACCTGGAGGATGCCCTTGCTCAAGTCGATCTAGATCGGTTGGGGGTAACCGTAGGGATCACCGGGACATATGCATTCACTGCCTCCACAAACGCTGTCGTGAATGCCGATATGCTGCGGACTACGATTATTTCTTCAATAGGGGTAGTCCTAATCTTCTTTGTTGCATTTGGTTCGATATTCTACAGCATCATTGCCGTAATCCCTCTTCTGATCAGTGTGATACTGACGATGGCGTGGGCCAAATTGACCATGGGGGGGTTCAATCTCATCACATCATTCCTCCCCGCCCTCGTCCTCGGTTTAGGTATCGACTATGGAATTCATCTTATCTCTCGGTATGCCGAGGAGCGAAGCAAGGGGATCTCCCTCAATCGAGCGCTTCACACCGCAGTGCTGAGCAAAGGAGAGGCTTCATTAGTTGCAGCAATGACTACGGCGCTCGTCTTTGTCGGCCTTCTCTTCGCTCGCTCGCGCGCGCTGTTCGAAATGGGGGCAATTACCAGCATGGGAGTGATCCTCGCCTTCCTTGCTACTCTCTTCCTCATCCCCGCGCTTGTCACCCTCTCTCACTTCATCTTCCGCGCGCACACACGGGAGAGAGTAGTGAATTACGCTACGCACCTCTCCGGATACTTCCGATTTGTAACGGCCAAAGGGCGGGTGATCTTTGTCATCGTTCTTACTCTTACCTTCTTCGTCGCCTTTCAGGCTGCACATACATCCTTCCAGTTCTCAAGCAAAGACTTGATCCCTCGGGTAAAGAGTCAAGAGGTCCTAGACGATATCTTAGCTCACTTTGGTGCAAGCAGTGCGCAAATTGGAGAGTACTTTATCTTCTTCGCTTCCTCCGAGGGTGAACTGACCCGTGTGGTGGAACACTTAGAGGGAAGCGATTTTGTGCAAGGGGTGGAATCTGCCCGCGATCTCCTCCCGGTCAACCTTTCCGAACAACAACAAGTCTTAAATAGCCTCAACATTGCCTCCTATATTGATCAGCTTGACCTTCTTAATCGGAGCTTGACTGAGCGTGCCTCAGTGCTCGCCCAGATCCGAACTCTACTCACACAATTTGGACTTCTTCAGTACGCGGCAGCGCTTAACGGGAGAACAGAGATCACCCTTGCCAGTAACGAAATCCAACGGCAATTACGAGAAACCCAGAACGCTCTGAATCGTCTCAAACTGGAGGAGTCACAAGCACGTATTTCCGTGCTTCAGGAGGCTCTCCGCGAGCTTGATCACAACCTCTTGCAAATCCGAGAGCTTCCCCCGATCGAGACCCTCTTGCGGGATATCCTTAAAGGCCTTCCCGAAGGGATCCGCAATAGGTACATCACTCCCGATGATAAGTACATCATTCGGACTCAGATGAGTCCGCAGCTCTTACAAGGTAAGAACCTCCAGAAGTTCAATACGTTCGCCGCTTCGTTCTCCGACAACTACTTTGGCATGCCTCTTGTGGGCGAAAAGTTAGAAAGTTACATGAAACGCGACTTCTTGATCTCCACGCTCTTAGCTGCTATCCTGATTACCTTTACCCTATGGCGCACCTTGCACGGCGGAATGCGCGCCCTGCTTGCAGCAACACCGCTCGTGCTCGGCTATGTCTGGATGCTCGGCGGAATGAGACTGCTGCAGATCGATTTCAACTTCATCAACATCATGATCTCACCGCTTCTGATCGGAATCGGTGTCGACAATGGAATTCACATCCTCCACCGCTACAAAGAAGAGCGAGCGCTCAATCCTGAAGGCGCAATCGAGCGAGGAGGCCGGACAACAGCAGTGGCGGTGATTGTCACCTCACTGACAACGATGCTTGTCTTCGGAAGCCTCCTCCTTGCCCGCACACCAGGGTTGCGCCTACTTGGGTCCTCCGCTCTTCTCGGGATTGGGTTCACTCTTACATTTAGTCTTCTCTTCCTGCCGGCGGCCCTCCACATAGAGGGAGGGAAAAGGGTATAATGAAAACACTGGATGGACGATGTTAAGCCCGCAGAAGAAGGGGAGTGACAAAGAATGATCGGTTATGTGGGGCTTGGGGTAAGCTTGCTCGCCGCGCTCGCTCTCGGTTACCTCCTGGGAAGCATCCCCCGCAAGAGGAGGGCGGAGGAGCTACTTCGGACAGCTCAGGAAGAGACTGAACAATTGAAGAAGGAGAAGCTTCTCGAGGCGCGGCAGCAAATGCAAGAAATGCGCGAGGAGCTTGAAGAGCGCTCGAAACGGCGGGAGGAGGAGTTCGCTCGTATGGAAGAGAGGATCCTTCGAAGGGAAGACCGCCTAGGCAAGAAGTCAAGCTACCTGGAAAAAATCGAGGACTCACTGCGCAAGGACGAGGAGGAGTTAGAGCAGTTAAGGGAAGTTGGGACTCGCTTGCTCGCTGAAGGAAAGGCTCGCCTGGAGCGAGTCGCTGGTTGGAGCCAACAGGATGCACAGGAGCACCTATTAAAGCTAGTTGAAGCTGAATCGCAGCGCTTTTTCTCGCGTAAGGTAGAAGAGGTCGAGCGCCGGGCTAAGGAGGAGGCGGAGCAGCGGGCGGCGCGCGTAATTGCAACCGCCATTCAACGCTATGCCTCTGAGTATATCGAAGAGAATACGGTGAGCTCGGTTCCCCTACCGTCAGAGGAGTTCAAAGGGAGGATCATCGGGCGCGAGGGTCGGAACATCAAGACCTTTGAGGCATTGACCGGGGTGGAGCTCCTTGTCGACGATACACCGGAGATGGTAGTCCTGTCTTGTTTCCATCCACTGCGGCGCGAGGTGGCGCGTATCGCTCTCACACGTCTAATCGAGGATGGACGGATCCATCCCGCTCAGATCGAGGAGAAAGTGCAGCGGGCCAAAGCACGGCTAGCAGAGCGGATTAAGGAGGAGGGAAGAAAGGCAGCTTTCGACCTGGGAATCGATCTCCACCCTGAACTGGCTACCCTTCTTGGCCGTCTCAAGTACCGAACAAGCTACGGTCAGAACCAGCTCTCTCACTCCCGCGAGGTGAGCTTGATCGCCAAGATGCTCGCCGACGAGCTGGGAACCAACGCAGGGAACGCCAAGCGCGCTGGCCTTTTGCACGATATTGGCAAAGCAGTCGATCATGAGGTAGACGGACCGCATGCTTTAATTGGTGCCGACCTCGCTCGCCGCTACGGGGAGAGTCCAGAGGTAGTCCATGCCATTGCCGCTCACCATGAAGATATTGAACCAAAAAGCGTTCTCGCTATCCTTATCCAGGCTGCTGATACCCTGTCCGCTGCACGGCCGGGGGCGCGCCAGGAGACGTTCGAGCGCTACATTCAACGCTTACATGACCTGGAGGAGCTGTGCCAGTCGTTTCCTGCTGTACATGAGGCGTACGCTTTGCAGGCCGGCCGCGAGGTACGAGTGATGGTACAACCGGAACGGGCGAGCGACGAGGTGGCAGCGAAGCTGGCCTACGACATTGCTCGCGCCATCGAGGAAGAACTAAGCTACCCCGGAGAGATCAAGGTGAACGTCATTCGACAAACCCAGTTTACGGAGAGCGCGAAGTAGGGGAGGAGAAATTTAAGATGTTAAAAGTCTCATCAGGATCGAACCCCGGAGCAACCGCAGGCGCGATCGCCAATGGAATCCGTGAGAGAGGTGAGACGCAGATGCAGGTCATCGGTCCGCGTGCGGTGAATCAAGCGGTGAAAGCAATCGCCATCGCCCGCGGGTACCTCGCAGCAAGCGGCGTGGATCTCTACTTCACGCCCAGTTTTTCCAGTGTCCTCATCGAAGGACAAGAGAAGACGGCGATTCACTTCACGGTGCGTACACGTCATCCGATGATAGGATCGACGGTAGAGCCGTTCTGAATCGTCCTGTGGCGATACCCCCGCAACTGGCTCGCCCCTTGCCCATGATCCCTGTGCCTGTTACTATTCGTTGACATCCAATTCCCTTTTTAAGGAGTGACCTACAAAAATGCAGTCATTTTTCGAGCGACAACAGAAAACCATCATTTGGATTATCGTCATTGCCTTTTTTGTGGGAGGGGTAGGACTTCTCGGCCTCAACCAAGCCGGGGTATTCAAAAAGTCCTCTACGGGAGAGACCGACTACACATTTGCCGCTACGGTAAACGGGACGCGAATCACGCGTGAAGCGTTGGAACAAGCTTCGACTAACTTGTTCAATCAGTACCAGCAGTATTATCAACAGATGGGGCAGGACATAAGTTCCCTCCTTGCCGGCGCAAATGGAGCGTTGTTTCAACTTCAGATGAAATCTCAAGCGCTGCAGGGGTTGATCCAGCAAGCGCTCTACACTCAAGAGTCTAACCGCCTCAAGATCCGGGTTTCTACAAGCCAGGGTAACGAAGCGTTTGCCCAACAATACAATAGTCTCCTTGAGAGTAATGGCATCACCGAGGAGCAGCTTGCCAACTACTTAGAGAACCAGGGAAAGACCCTCAAGGAGTTTCAGAATGCAATGCGCGATGGAATCACCACCCAGTTGCGCAACCAAGCGCTACGCAAGTGGGTGGTTGGTACAATCGCGCCAACTGATGCAGACCTCGAGGCCTATTTCGAGAAGAACATCTCTCGTTACGACACACCGGAGGAAATCCGTGCCTCACATATCCTGGTCGCAGACGAAGAAACGGCTCAGGAGATCCTCGATCAATTGCATGATGGGGCGGACTTCACCGAGCTGGCCAAAGAGCACTCTATTGACACCGCCAGTGCTAAGGAGGGTGGGGACCTGGGTTGGTTCTCCCGCGGTAAGATGGTGAAAGAGTTTGAGGAAGCGGCGTTTGCCCTTGAAGTAGGCGAGATTAGCGGAATCGTTGAGACTCAGTACGGGTACCACATCATCCAACTGACCGACCGCAAACCAGCCCACACGCCATCCCTTGACGAGGCTAAGGATCAGGTCCGTGAGGACTACATCCGCGAGGCCGAAAATGAACAGTTCAACACTTGGTACGCGGATGTTTTCGCCCGGGCACAGGTTGAGATCGCCATCCCAATAGTGAACGCTTACTTGAAACAGCAGAAGGACCCCGATCTGGGACTAGCCGAGTTCGAGCGCCTGCGTGAGGAAGGATACTCGGAGGATCCCTACCTTCCCTATTACATCGGCCACATCTACGAGTCAAAGATGCTAACCGCAAAGCAGGAGAAGCAAACCCTGGAGGAGTTAGAGGAACCAACCGATGAGGAGACAGCACGAATCAATGAGTTAACCCAGTCGATCGACAGCTACAAGACAAAGGCACTGGCCGCCTATCTGGAGGCATTGGAGGATGTCGAAGCAGACGAGGATTTCCTTAACCACATTCTGACGCTCGATCCAGATAGTACCACTGCTATCTACCTCTATGGGAAGCTCCTCGCTGAACGCGGTGATACGTTCGGCGCTGACATGCGGTTCAGAGAGGCGATCAACAAGGACCAGACCTTCGTCGCCGCCTATATCGCCTCTGGAGATATGGCGGTGAGAAATCGGACCTACAAGCAAGCTATTACCCAGTATAAGGCGGTGCTCGAACTGCGCCCAGGAGACATCGGCGTGATGGCAAAGCTCGCAGCTGTCTACCTCGCCATCGGACAGCTCGATGAGTTAGAGGACCTCCTGTCAGCAATCGAACAGATCGATCCCGAAAACCTGAAATTGATCGTTTCTCAGGGCGACCTTGCATACGAGCGGATGCTTTCCGTTATCTCTGAACGCGAAGAGCTTCAAGGAAAGAGCACACGCACAGAGGAGGAAGAGACACGGCTAAATGAGCTTTCGACAGTCATCGCCGCTTACTATGGGACCACAGTAAAGCGATACGAAAAGGCACTCACGCGCAGTGGATCGCTAGACCTCACCGTGAAGCTGGGCAAGGCCCACCTTGCCATCGGTGACCTTGAAAAGGCGAGAAAAGCTTTCCAAAACGTCATCCTTCGCTCCCCTTATAAGGCTGAGGCCTACGAGGGATTGGCCGACGTGCTTCTGCAACAAGGGGATACCGACGGGGCGATCGAGAACTACCGCACCGCCTTCTCACGGACCTTTGACAACACCATCAAGCAAAGACTTGGGGAAAGGATAGTGGAGCTTGTTCCCGATGACATCGAGATGCGCTTCAAACTCGCAAAGGTCTATGCTGAGCAGTACATGTGGAGTGCGGCGATCAAGCAGTACGCCGTGATCCTTGAGGCTAGGCCGGACTCCCTTGAGGCCTACAACGGAATCGCCGAGGCCTACAAGTGGCGAACCGAATATGATACTGCAATCGACTACTTAAAGCGGGCTCTCCCCTATGCCACCACAGATGCGGACACGATCGACCTGTACGAGAAGATTATTGATGTCAATCAGACCCAGGTCGGGCAGGGTAACCCGTTGACAAGGCCGGGGCTTGACGGCTCGTTCGAACTGGCGAAGCTCTATCTGGCGCAAGGGGAGGACAACAGGGCCAAGGAGAAGCTGGAAAAGATCATGAGCGACGATCCGAGCTACCGCCCTGAAGAGGTGGCCAAACTGTTCGCGGAAGCAGGCGGAGAGATCCCGGCTCCAACACCTCTAGAAACGGAGGTACAAACCCCAAGCGAAGCGGTGCAAACTCCCAGCAATGGGCCATAGGTCGTTCAATGACCTAGTTGAGCTGGTAGCACAACTGCGAGCAGAGGAAGGCTGTCCGTGGGATCGTGCGCAGGATCATCGCTCCTTACGACCATATCTCCTCGAGGAGGCACACGAAGCGATCGCCGCCATCGACGCCGGTGATCCGCAAGTACTTGCCGATGAGTTGGGCGACCTTCTCTTGCAAATCCTCCTTCACAGCCAGATCGCTTGTGAGAAGGGGACTTTCTGCATCGATACTGTAATCGATCTTCTGGTGAAGAAACTCATCCGGCGTCACCCGCACGTCTTCGGTGACGCACCCAAGGAGATGGAGGCGATGCGCCGCACCTGGGAGGCGGTCAAACAGAAAGAGGGGCGAGTGAACTACCCTTTACCAACCATTCTGGCAGCGAGAAAGCTCACTGAGCAGTTGAGAGATGAGTGTAAAATCAATATGGCCGATTATCCATCACCTGAGGTGGCAGAAGGAGGGAGGATCCTCGCTGCGATCGCCGCCGTCTGGAAGAAGAAGATCGACCCGGAGATCGCTCTTAAAAATGCGATCGCCCATCTTTCTTCAGTGGAGAGGAAGGCGCACTGATGCAGGACGCTTCAGTCTATTGGCTAAACACCACCGAGAAGGAGATCCACTTCATCGACGCCATTGTTAGCGCGTACGACGGCCTGGCAAACGTCCGGCGCGACTATCGTTTAAAGGATGGGAAAATCTACTTCAAGATCTACGTTGCCCCAGGGATGGAAGATGAGTTTTTGGCGATCATCGACCGGTTGCGAGGCGTAGCCACAATCGGAGAGATCATCGAGGGTGAGGACGATGCGGCTCTTGCGACCACGTGAGGTTGCCACCTCGATCTTCGAGATCGACTTTACCAAGCTTTACAGTGAGGGAAAGCGGGCGATTCTCTTCGATCTTGATAACACTTTGGGGGGACGCAGGCCGCACAGACTGGAGCCAGATGTCATCGCACTCCTGGAAGAACTTACACGAACAGGGTTTCACATTGGAATTCTCACCAATCGCCGCCAGGCCAATGACCCTGTAATCGGCCACCTTGCCCAGGACTATCCACTCCTGCACAGGGCAAGGAAGCCTTCCAAAAAAGGATTCCGGTCTCTCTTAGAAAAACTGGGAGCCTCGCCCCATCAGGCAGTGATGATTGGAGACCGCCTTCTCACCGACATCATCGGGGCTAACCGCTTAGGCATCTATTCCATCCGGATCCTCCCTTAAATCTCTATGCCGATAAGAATCCTCCCTCCTTCATGGACTCAGTGAAGGCCGCCTGAACTCAAAGAAAAACAGATTGGACTTATGGCTTAGATTCTATAACTCTAGGTAATGCAATGTTAATGCCCATTTGCCTTTCCGAGCTTCGTTTGCGTTAGTATCGGTGTTCACGCTAACCCTCTTAACCTTGGATAGCAAGGAGGGTATCGGCTATCATTCGGAACGTCCACAAGGAGGGGTCGATGCCAATCGGCGCTGATTGCGATGACTGTCTAAGCTGTTACCCAAACGCAGACAAGGGAACCCCAAAAGAGTCGGGAGCTATTGCATCCGGATGGCTATCGCACGTTCTTCCATCCACAGGAGGTAACTGACCATGAACGTCAAGGACATCATCTCACTCGCTTCCCTGTCCGCAGAAGAGATCTATGAAATCCTCGAGACCGCCCGCAACCTGAAGCTTGAGCTTAACGCTGGGGTAAGACATGAGATGCTTTACGGGAAGACCCTAGCGATGATCTTCCAGAAGCCCTCGCTTCGCACGCGCGTCTCCTTTGAGACTGGGATGACCCAGCTCGGCGGACATGCTATCTACCTGGGCCCCGAGGACATCAAGCTCGGAAAGCGTGAGACAACAGAAGACATCGCCATCGTCCTTTCGGGCTATGTCGATGGAATCATGGCACGTGTGTTCGAGCACCAGATGATCCTCGACTTGGCGAAGTATGCGTCCGTACCGGTGATCAATGGCCTGTCTGACCTTCTTCACCCATGCCAGATACTAGGAGATCTCTTGACCATCTGGGAGAAGAAGCGAGAGCTCTCCGAGCTGACCCTCACCTTCATCGGTGATGGGAACAACGTAGCCCACTCTCTGATCAACGGCTGCACCAAGGTGGGTATTGCCTTCCGGATCGCTTGTCCGGGGGGGTATGAGCCGGATGAGGCAATTGTGGAGGCGGCGCGGCAGGCTGGGGGAAGCGTCGAGATTCTACACGACCCCGAAGAGGCAGCGAGCCGGGCCGATATCCTTTACACCGACGTGTGGACGAGCATGGGACAGGAGGCACAAGCCCAGCAGAAAAAACACGCCTTTGCCGGGTTCACTGTCGATGAAGATCTCCTCAAGCTTGCCGACCCGGAGGCGCTGGTGATGCACTGCCTGCCCGCCCACTACGATGAAGAGATCACCTACGCTGCTTCGCGCAGTAAGGGAAGTGCAATCTTTGACCAAGCGGAGAACCGCATGCATGCGCAGAAAGCTGTCATGGCACTTCTCATGTCATAGCCCGAGCATGTTAAAGTTCCGGCTTGACATTCGGTCCTTAGGTGGTATATTGGTTTATTGGTTGACCAAAATGGTGGCTCTTAATGTTTGAAGAAATTATCGAGACGAAGAGAAAAAGCGCTTATGTAGTTGAACAAATTCTCGTTGCTATCAAACGCGGGGAGTACAAACAAGGAGATAGACTTCCTCCTGAAAGAACCATAGCAGAACAAATGAACGTGAGCAGAAATTGCGTCCGTGAGGCATTAAGTGCTCTTCAAATTGCCCATATACTTGAGAGCAAGGTCGGTGCGGGAACCTATGTCAGAAATCCCGCTGGTGCCAGGGTCGACATCGGGCAAGTAATAGGCCTGGTAAAGGATAGCAAGGACTTGCTAGAGATTTGGGAAGCACGCAAGGAGATAGAGATCGTTCTAATGAAGCTCGCTATTGAGAGGGCGACCGCAAGTGATCTCGCTACGATTAGAGAATGGCTGGAAGAGATGCGAGATACTGTCCACAACCAAGATGCAGAACAGTACCTTGCTGCAAATGAGAAATTTCATCTGGCCATTGCCGATAGTGCGAACAACCTTGCACTAAAAAATGCCCTGCAAGCCTTCCACACCTTTACAAATAAGGAGTTATTAGACGGTGTCAATGTAGGGTATGTCGTAGAAGGTATGGAAAAATCGTTGCGCGAACATGAGGATATCCTCAGGGCCATTCGTGATCGAGATAAGCCGGCTGGAGTTGCGGCGATTCAAGCCCATTTTAAGGAATTGGAGAACTATTTTGAAAGTAAATATCTAGGAGAGACAGAATCATGACCTGCAACAAAATCGGAATCCGGCGTGAGGACATGTATGAGTGGGAGCGACGCACGCCGCTGATCCCGCAGGACTCACACGATCTAGTACAGCAGCATGGCGTAGAGATTCTTGCTCAGTCCTCAGATAAAAGGGTGTTCACCACTTCGGATTATGAACGCGTTGGAATCGAGGTGGTGGAAGACCTCGTCTCTTGCCCGGTCATATGCGGGATCAAAGAGGTCCCGATCCCTGTTCTCGAACCGAAGAAGACGTACGTCTTCTTCTCACACACGATCAAGGGCCAGCCGTATAACATGCCGATGCTGCAAAAGATACTTGACCTTTCTTGCACCTTGATCGACTACGAGAAGATCACCGACGAGAAGGGGCGACGGTTGATCTTCTTCGGAAATTTCGCTGGCCTGGCGGGCATGATCGACACGTTGTGGACCCTCGGCCAGCGGTTGGCGGCACAAGGGATCGATAACCCATTCACGAAAGTTAAGCGCGCATTCGACTACTCGGATCTGGGGACGGCCAAGCGCGAACTGAAGAAGATTGGAGAGCAGATCGCTTCTGACGGCCTTCCAGAACAGATCACGCCTCTCGTTGTTGGGTTTGCCGGTTACGGAAATGTCTCCCGCGGTGCGCAGGAGATCCTCGATCTCTTCCCGGTGGAGGAGATCTCTCCAAGCGATCTGCCAAATCTGGAAGCATCGCATCCCAAAGGGAACAAAGCTCTCTTCAAGGTTGTGTTCAAGGAACAGGACATGGCTGAGCCACTCGATAGCTCCCACCCGTTTGACCTGCAGGAGTACTACGCCCATCCGGAGCGATTCCGCGGTGTCTTTGATCGCCATCTGCCCTACCTCGATGTGCTGATGAACTGCATCTACTGGGAACCCAAATATCCACGCCTCCTCTCTAAGGAACAGGCGAGAGAGATGTATGCAGGTGCTCAGCCACGCTTGAAAGTGATCGGGGACATCACTTGCGACATCGAGGGGGCTATCGAGTGCACAGTGAAGGCGACTGAGCCTGATAATCTGGTCTTTGTCTACGACCCAACAACGGATCGACCGATCGACGGCGTGGAGGGGAATGGGCCCGTGATCATGTCTGTCGAGATCCTCCCCACCGAGCTTCCGCGCGAGTCGTCCACCTACTTCAGCAGTGTATTGAAGAAGTACGTGCCGGCGATCGCCTCTGCCAACTACGACGGCAACTTCGCTGATCTTGAGCTTCCTCCCGAGATCAAGCGGGCGGTGATCGTTCACCGGGGCGAGTTGACGCCCGACTATCGCTACATAGAGCACTATCTATAAAATGAGTGTGGGCAGATCGCCCAAAGGAGAGCAAAAGTGAAGAAAGTACTGGTTCTCGGTGCCGGTCTCGTCTCCGGTCCATTGGTGCATTATCTCCTGGGTCAAGATGGGTTCGAAGTCACAGTTGCCAGCCGCACGGTAGAGAAGGCGCAGGTTCTAGTCGGTGACGCCACAAATGGGATCGCCGTGCGAGTTGATGTGAAGGATGAAGCATCCCTTGAGAATCTCATCTCGCAGGCGGATCTGTCGATCAGCCTCCTTCCCTACATCTATCATCCGCTTGTTGCGCGGCTCTGCGTGAAGCATAAGAAAGATATGGTCACCGCATCGTATGTCAAAGATGAGATGCGCGCCCTGGACTCAGAGGCGAAGAGTGCCGGCGTGATCCTGCTAAACGAGATCGGCGTCGACCCGGGGATCGATCACATGTCGGCGATGCGTGTCATCGACCACGTTCGCAAGAATGGCGGCGAACTTGTTAGCTTCTCCTCCTACTGCGGTGGCCTTCCAGCACCGGACGCAAACGACAACCCCTTCGGCTACAAGTTCTCCTGGAGCCCGCGTGGCGTAGTCCTCGCCGGTAAGAACCCGGCACGCTATTTGAAGGATGGCAAGGTGATCGACATTCCAGGAGAGGAACTGTTCGCCAACCATTGGCCAGTGGAGATCGAGGGGTTTGGGACCCTCGAAGGCTACCCCAACCGCGACAGCCTCCCTTACATCGACACATACGGAATCCACGGTGTGAAGACCATGTTCCGTGGGACGCTCCGCTATCCTGGGTGGTGCGAGACACTGAAGAAGATCTCCGAACTCGGTCTGCTCGATGAGACAGAGCGCCATGACATCGCTGGCCTCACCTTAGCGCAGTTCACGGGCAAGATGATCAATTCAAGTGGGAATTTGAAGGCTGATCTGGCTGCGTTCCTCCACATTGACGAGGGATCGTTCGTCATCTCCAACCTGGAGTGGCTCGGGCTTTTCGGCAACGATCCGATCCCTGCGGGTGCAAAATCCCCGCTCGACGTTTTGGCGGGCCGGATGCTTGAGAAGATGCAGTACGCTCCTGGAGAGAGGGACATGCTTATCATGCAGCACGAGTTCATCGCTGAATACCCCGACCGCACTGAGAAGACAACCTCCACGATGATCGACTACGGGATACCGCACGGCGATACATCGATGTCGCGCACCGTGGGCCTCCCTGCGGCAATCGCGACTAAATTGATCTTGACTGGGAAGATTAACCTTACAGGTGTACAGGTTCCGGTGATTCCTGCGATCTATGAGCCGATTCTTGCCGAGCTTGAGATGATGGGAATCAAGTTTGCCGAGAAGACCGAGGTGATCCCCTAAATCGCAATGACAAAACTGGAGTTTAGCAAGTATCAGGGGTGTGGAAATGACTTTGTCATTATCGATGCCCCATTCAGCCAGCAGATATCCCCCGAATACAGGGGGGAGCTTGCTAAATTCATCTGCGATCGTCACTTTGGGATTGGGGCCGATGACGTGCTCTATTTAGAACCTTCTTCTATGGCCGACGCGGGCATGAAGGTATTTGAGGCTCAGGGCACGGAGGCTGACATGTGTGGAAATGGGATCCGCTGTGCGGGTGCCTACCTGGGAGCGAAGTTGAACAAGACCCAGGTTAGGATCGCGACCAACGATGGAGTCAAGGTTATAGAGAATCAGGGAGGGACCTACCGAGTTGACTTAGGAAGACTCCGGGTTAAAATGGAAGAGGTGGCCCAGTACTTCAACGCCTCATTTCCTGGCAATGAGCCCCTGATCAATAAGACGATCATCTTTCCCAATCTTGGGAAACTGACCGTTTCAATCGTTAACTCCAGTGAGCCTCACTGCGTGATCTTTTTGGATGATATTGAGAAGGAAGATATAGATCAATATGGGAGGAATATCTGCGAGAATAGGGACCTTTTCCCGCATGGTATCAATGTGGACCTCGTCGAGCACGTTTCCAAGGATAAGCTGAAGATCAGGACCTATGAACGAGGGGTATTCGCTGAAACACTCGCTTGTGGTACGGGTGCCGCTGCCAGTGCCGGTGTGGCATATGTAACAGGAAAAATAAAGGCTCGCTTTGTGGAAGTGGCGTTTCCAGGGGGTACGATTCAAATAGAGATTGGAGAGGACGATCTGTGTCTGATCGGCCCAGCGATTCACGTATTCAATGGTCACATTGAAGTGGGTAATACTAGAGTTTGAAGAGGAGGCGAAAGTTGGCAAATATCCATCCTAGGAGGAACTACAGAGATATCCCTTTATGGGCGAGTGTGTCAGAGGCGGATTGGAATGATTGGCACTGGCAACTGAAGAACAGGATCACCTCCGTCGATAAGCTAAGACAGGTAGTGGAGCTAACCACTGCTGAAGAGCAAGCAATTACGGATTCTCTTGGAACCTTACGGATGGCGATCACGCCTTATTATGCCACCCTGATGGACCCAAAAGACAGGGACTGCCCAATCCGAAAACGAGCCATTCCTTCACCAGAGGAACTAAAGATCAGTAAAGAAGACATCCTCGATCCCCTGAGCGAAGACACGGATTCTCCCGTCCCCGGAATTACCCATCGCTACCCTGACAGGGTGCTATTCTTGGTCACCGATCAGTGCTCTATGTACTGTCGTCACTGTACTCGCAGACGGTACGCGGGAGAAAACGATCGCGCTAGACCTAAAGAGGAAATTGATGAGTGTATTCG
>Ga0209121_10002478_pt1 | contig 18762 bp, 16 predicted proteins | sample Cruoilmetagenom3_FD_187292 | JGI IMG/M metagenome (GOLD analysis project Ga0209121, IMG submission 187292) | Oil polluted marine microbial communities from Coal Oil Point, Santa Barbara, California, USA - Sample 3 (SPAdes) (version 2) | ecosystem: Environmental > Aquatic > Marine > Oil seeps ... | reverse complement strand
CAAGGCGCGTGCCAAGGTGTATTCCCATGTCCGATATCGACCAGCCAGAAGTTGAAACAACAGACGTTCCCGAAACCAGTGGGCGTCTGAACCTTGCTGACCTAAAAAAGCAGACAGCAAAAGATCTGCTGAACATGGCCGAAGAGCTGGAGATCGAAAACGCCTCGACGATGCGCAAGGGCGAGATGATGTTCTCGATCCTCAAAGAACGGGCCGAGGAAGGCTGGACCGTATTTGGAGATGGCGTGCTAGAAGTGGTGCAGGACGGCTTTGGGTTTCTGCGCTCGCCCGATGCCAACTATCTGCCGGGCCCGGATGATATCTATGTATCCCCTGAAATCATTCGCAAACATTCATTGCGCACTGGTGACACCATTGATGGCGAGATGAAGCAGCCCGAGGACACAGAGCGCTATTTCGCTTTGACCTTGGTAACACAGATCAACTTTGAAGACCCCGAGAAAGCCCGGCACAAGATCGCCTTTGATAACCTGACACCGCTTTATCCGGATGAACGGTTAACGATGGAAATTGCCGATCCGACGGTCAAAGACCGTTCAGCGCGTATCATTGATCTGGTGGCTCCTATCGGCAAGGGTCAACGCTCGCTTATTGTGGCCCCGCCTCGCACGGGTAAAACCGTTTTGCTGCAAAATATTGCCGCCAGCATTGAGAAGAACCATCCTGAGTGTTACCTGATCGTGCTGCTGATTGATGAGCGCCCCGAAGAGGTGACGGACATGCAGCGCTCGGTTAAAGGTGAGGTTATCAGCTCTACCTTTGACGAACCTGCCACGCGCCACGTTGCCGTGTCTGAGATGGTGATTGAAAAGGCCAAACGCCTGGTTGAACACAAACGCGATGTGGTGATCCTGCTCGATTCCATCACGCGCCTTGGTCGTGCGTTTAACACTGTCGTGCCGTCCTCTGGTAAGGTTCTGACCGGTGGTGTGGATGCCAATGCACTGCAACGCCCCAAACGTTTCTTTGGTGCTGCGCGTAACATCGAAGAAGGTGGATCGCTGACCATCATTGCAACCGCTCTGATCGAAACCGGGTCGCGCATGGATGAGGTGATCTTTGAAGAATTCAAAGGTACCGGTAACTCGGAAATCGTGCTTGATCGCAAGGTCGCGGATAAGCGCGTTTTCCCTGCCATGGACATCCTGAAATCCGGCACTCGCAAAGAAGAATTGCTGGTGGACAAAATCGACCTGCAAAAAACCTTTGTCCTGCGCCGAATTCTGAACCCTATGGGCACTACAGATGCCATCGAGTTCCTGATTTCCAAGCTGAAACAAACCAAGACGAACTCGGATTTCTTCGATTCCATGAATACCTAAGCTCGACCTGACCGGGGGATGATCCCGATGGATACGATCTTTGCGCTCTCTACAGCGCCGGGCAAAGCCGGTGTCGCTGTTATCCGCCTTTCTGGTCCGGCGGCCTATGAAGCGGCGTCGCGCCTGTGTGGCAGTCTGCCACCGCCGCGTCAGGCCGCATTGCGCAATGTGGTTGATCCTGCTGGTCAGCTGATTGATCAATCCCTTGTTCTGACATTTGCCAAAGATCACAGCTTTACCGGTGAAGATGTGGTTGAGTTTCAGTGCCACGGCAGCCCGGCAATTATTGCGGCGGTGCTTGATCTCCTTGGTCAAATCCCTGGATTGCGCCATGCTGAGCCGGGTGAGTTTACCCGTCGTGCCTTGGAAAATGGCCAGCTTGATCTGGCTCAGGTCGAAGGCCTAGCTGATCTGATTGAGGCAGAAACCGAGGCGCAGCGCCAACAAGCCCTGCGTGTTTTCTCGGGCGAGCTGGGAACAAAAGCAGAGTCCTGGCGCCGCGATCTGATCCGTGCCGCTGCCCTGCTGGAAGCGACGATTGATTTCGCTGACGAAGATGTCCCGGTTGATGTATCCCCCGAGGTGAGCAGCCTTATTGATCGAGTGCAACAAGGCCTTCATGCAGAATCCATTGGCGTGCAGGCGGCTGAACGTATTCGCGCCGGGTTTGAGGTTGCCATCGTGGGGGCGCCAAATGTAGGCAAGTCTACTTTGTTAAATGCGCTTGCCGGGCGCGATGCAGCGATCACATCGGAACACGCCGGTACAACCCGTGATGTGATTGAGGTGCGAATGGATCTTGGCGGACTGCCCGTTACCTTCCTTGATACGGCTGGCCTCAGGGATACAGACGACGTTGTTGAGAGTATTGGCATTGATCGGGCGCGACAACGAGCAGCACAGGCTGACTTGAGAATTCTACTTGTAGAAGCTGAACAAGATATTGATATTAAACAAGAAAATGATGATCTGGTGTTGATTGCTAAGGGCGATCTTTCAGGCAGTTCTGCTGGTTCGATATCTGGTGTCACGGGTCACGGTATCTCTGATCTGGTGACTCATATCACGCATACCCTCAGTGCTCGAGCCTCTGGTGTAGGGATCGCAACCCGGCTTCGCCACAAATTGGCGATGGAGCGTTCAATTGAACATTTGGAAGCCGCTGCATCGTTGGTCTTGGCTGGTGATACCTCAACAGATATAGCTGCCGAGGAACTTCGCTCAGCTATCCGTGCTCTTGATTCTCTGGTAGGGCGTGTGGATGTAGAGAATATACTGGACGAAATTTTTGCCAGCTTTTGCCTTGGGAAATGAGGAGTGTTTCACGTGAAACATTTTGATGTGGTTGTCATCGGTGGCGGGCATGCCGGCTGCGAAGCGGCGCATGCTTCGGCACGAATGGGCGCGTCCACTGCATTGGTTACCCTGACCCGTGAAGGCATTGGCGTCATGTCCTGTAACCCTGCGATTGGCGGCCTCGGCAAAGGTCATTTGGTGCGTGAAATTGATGCGCTGGATGGCGTGATGGGCCGTGTGGCTGATGCCGCCGGGATTCAATTTCGCTTGCTCAATCGCCGCAAAGGCCCTGCTGTACAAGGCCCGCGGGCGCAGGCGGATCGCAAAATCTACCGCGAAACGATGCTGGCCGAAATTGAAGGCCAGCAAAATCTGGATATCATTGTGGGTGAGGCCTGTGATTTCATCATGAAGTCCGGCCGGGTCTCGGGCGTTATCCTTGATGATGGGTCAAAGATTGAAGCCAGCTCTGTCATCCTGACCACTGGTACGTTTTTGCGGGGCGTTATCCATATCGGTGATGTATCGCGTCCTGGTGGACGTATGGGCGATAAACCTTCCATCAAACTGGCCGAAAGGATTGACAGTTTTGGCCTTTCACTTGGGCGTCTTAAGACTGGTACACCGCCGCGGTTAGATGGAAAATCTATAGCCTGGGATCAACTTGAACAACAACCGGGTGATGATGATCCAACACTGTTTTCCTTTTTGTCCAAGGCAACATCAGCCCGTCAGATTTCTTGTGGGATCACTCACACCAATGAAGTAACTCATCATATTATTCAGGAAAACCTGGGAAAATCTGCCATGTACGGTGGCCATATTGACGGGGTTGGCCCGCGCTATTGTCCCTCAATCGAGGATAAGATCGTTCGGTTCGCTGACAAAGCATCTCACCAGATATTCCTGGAGCCTGAGAGCCTATCGGATGATTTGATTTACCCCAACGGTATATCAACGTCTCTGCCCGTTGATGTGCAAGAAGCCTATGTTCATTCCATCAAAGGCCTTGAGAACACACGAATTGTGCAGCCTGGATATGCAATTGAATATGACTATGTAGATCCGCGCGCATTAACCTCAACCCTTTCGTTGCGCGATGTTCCTGGGCTGTATTTGGCGGGGCAGATCAACGGCACCACTGGATATGAGGAAGCGGCCGCACAGGGACTGGTTGCTGGGTTGAATGCGGCTTTGTTATCTCATGGTAAAGACGCCGTGATCTTCAGCCGGTCAGACAGCTATATCGGTGTAATGATTGATGATTTAACCACTCGCGGCGTGTCTGAGCCATATCGAATGTTCACCTCACGCGCTGAATTTCGTTTGTCTTTACGCGCCGATAATGCCGATCAACGACTGACGCCAATCGGGATCAATATCGGCTGCGTTGGATCAAAACGCCGGTGCGTTTATGAAGATAAGATCAAACGATTGTCTTCTGCCCGGGCTATTTTGGATGGAGAAACCTATACACCAAAACAGCTGAAATCGCACGGACTGGATGTCAAAGAGGATGGCTCTCGGCGCACTGCGTTCCAGCTGCTGGCTTTCCCTAATATTAGCTTCAACAACATACAGCCTCTGAATGATGACCTCTCGCTTGTTGATGATGAAAGCCGTCTTCAGCTTGAACGAGACGCGCTTTATCACAACTATATTGAAAGGCAGCTGCGTGACGTTGAGTTGATGCGAAAGGATGAAGAAAAGGAAATTCCCAGCGAATTCGATTATTCAACGATTGAAGGCCTTTCCAACGAGTTAACCAGCAAGTTGATGGCTGCGCGCCCGTCGAACTTGGCTCAGGCCGGTCGTGTGGATGGAATGACCCCTGCAGCACTGACGCTAATTCTAATGCGTATTCGGCAGGTATCGCGGAGCAAAACAGCGTGATCTCGGCCGAGGATCTGAATGTTTCACGTGAAACATTTGAAGCCCTCAGGGTTTACGCAGACCTTCTTGAGAAGTGGAACCCAAAGATCAATCTTGTCTCTCGCGCAAGCCTGAGTGAGCTTTGGACGCGGCACATAATGGATTCGGCTCAACTTATGTCTTTGGCCCCAAACCCCTGTAAAACATGGGTCGATCTGGGGTCAGGAGGAGGATTTCCCGGGCTTGTGATAGCAATTATGGCTCTTGAATCTGGATCTCCTAAGGAGGTGATTCTGATTGAAAGCGACGCACGAAAATGTGCTTTCCTACGCACTGTGATCCGTGAAACGGGCGCAAAGGCGATCGTGATGAACCAGAGGATCGAAAAAACCGATCCTTTGAATGCTGATGTCTTGACGGCGCGTGCGCTGGCCGATCTGGCTGACTTGTTGGGATTTGCGGATCGCCACCTAGCCGCGGATGGCACAGCACTTTTCCCCAAGGGTGTTCAATGGGAAAAAGAACTAACTGACGCGCAATCACTGTGGAATTTCAATTACCGCGTTGATACAAGTTTAACCGAAGTCGGCCCCGTCATTCTAAGCGTTACAGGAGTATCTCGTGTCTGATCCTACACGACCAAACGGACCCAAGATCATTGCGGTTGCCAATCAAAAAGGCGGTGTTGGCAAGACGACAACAACCATCAATTTGGGCGCGGCATTGGCTGAAGCGGGCGCAAAGGTTCTAATTGTTGATCTTGACCCGCAGGGAAACGCCTCTACCGGCCTTGGTATCAACGCTGAGGATCGTGAATTCACCACTTACGAGCTGTTGCTTGAAGAAATTGATCTGAACTCAGTAATTCAGCAAACTCAAACAAAAAACCTGTCAATTATACCCGCTACTGTTGACCTTAGCTCAGCTGATATGGAATTGATTTCAAACGAAAAACGAAGCTATATGTTGCATGATGCCCTTCGACAGCCAGCGATGGACGCCTATGCTTTGGACTACATCTTAATTGACTGTCCGCCGTCTTTGAATCTGTTGACGGTAAATGCCATGGTTGCCGCCCATTCGGTCTTGGTTCCGTTGCAATCTGAGTTTTTTGCCCTCGAAGGGTTGTCGCAATTGATGCTGACTATCCGTGAGGTCCGTCAAACGGCGAACTCCAATCTCAGGATTGAGGGAATCGTTTTGACCATGTTTGACAGTCGCAACAACCTGTCCACTCTGGTGGAGCAGGATGCGCGCGAAAATCTGGGCGAATTGGTGTTTCAAACTCGCGTTCCCAGAAACGTTCGGGTGAGTGAAGCACCTTCATTTGCGCAGCCGGTGATCAGTTACGATTCCACCTCAAAGGGGGCGCAGGCCTATAGGGCATTGGCAAAAGAGCTGATGCAAAATCAAACTCGCGCCGCCGCGTGAACATTAATAAGGACAACAGTGATGGCAGACAAGAAACCTAAACGAGGCCTCGGCCGTGGTCTGTCAGCGCTTATGGCCGATGTAGCCGAAACGCCAGAGGTTAATTCAACGCTCGCACAGTCTGATCTGATGGTTCCGATTGAAAAGGTAAGCGCCAATCCTGATCAGCCCCGTCGTACCTTTGACAAGGATCAGCTTACAGATCTGTCAAATTCCATCCGTGAAAAGGGCATCATCCAGCCCTTGATCGTGCGCACGCATCCGCGCCGTTCGGGTGAATATGAAATTGTCGCAGGAGAGCGCAGGTGGCGTGCTGCTCAGATGGCAAAACTTCACCAAGTTCCTGTTATCATTAGAGAATTTGATGATACCGAGGTTTTGGAAGTTGCCATTATTGAAAATATTCAGCGCGCAGATCTGAATCCAGTGGAAGAAGCCGCTGGTTATAGTCAGCTGATGGAAAAATTTGGCCATACCCAGGAAAAGCTGGCAGAAGTGTTGGGCAAAAGTCGCAGTCATATTGCCAATTGTGTGCGCTTGTTGGGTCTGCCCGAGGAAGTTCGGGGGTATCTGCGTGATGGCAAGCTGTCAGCGGGGCATGCACGGGCGTTGATTACAGCGGATGATCCCGCAGCACTTGCCCGGCAAGTGATTAAGAAGGATCTATCTGTCCGCGAAACTGAAAAGCTGGCCAAATCAGGTGTTGCCAATATCTTTGCGGAGAAGGGCAAGCCAACGCGCAAGTCATCAAGCGATAAAGATGCAGACACAAAGATGCTTGAGGGTGATCTTTCGGCTAATCTGGGGATGAAAGTGGCAATTGATCACAAGCCAGGTCAAGAAAACGGCGCTGTTACGATCAACTATTCGACATTGGAAGAACTGGATGATCTTTGCCGCATGTTGAGCGTTAGCCGTTAGGGCGGCTCCAGATAAAAACCATGACACAACCCAGAACGACAGCTTGAATTGTCAGCACGAGTGATGGGGCGCCCAAGACCACAGAAATTCCAAATACCGCAAGAATAGAGAGGGTTGCCAGGCGTTTTACCTTCCGGCTTATTGCGCCGCGTTCGTGCCAATCTTCTATCATTGGGCCAAACATTGGGTGCGCCAATAGCCATGAGTGAAGCCGTTCTGAAGACCGAGCAAAGCAAAATGCGGACAACAAGATGAATGGGACAGTGGGCAATAGTGGCAATGCAATGCCCAGAATGCCGAGGCCCAAAGAGGTAAAACCGATTATAAGAAAAAGGATCTGCATTACGTGTCTGGCAATAGGGCTTCAATAAGCGAATTCAGAACCATGGTACCACGAGCTGTGGCCCAAAGGTAGCCCGACCCCTGCTCAATTAGGCCAAGATCAAGCAGGTGAGTAAGTCTACTTTCTTCCAGAGGTCTTTCAGCCAGGCGCTCATAACGGCTGCGGTCAATTCCGCCCTGTATCCTCAGGCCCATCATCAAGTATTCAATCGCCTGATCTTTACCTGAAAGAGCCTGTTTTGGCTTTTCGGCATTGTATGATGACGCAGAAGACAACCAGCGATCAGGCATAGACCATGCCTCGGTGGCAAACCGTTGCCCATCAATTGTAACACGCCCATGTGCGCCCGGGCCGATCCCAATGTAATCTCCGTAACGCCAGTAGATCAGATTGTGCCGGGATTCGGCGCCAGGACGCGCATGGTTAGATACTTCATATGTCGGCAATCCTGCTGCATCACAGATTTCTTGCGTGACCTCGTACATATCAGCGGCGCTGTCATCTTGTGGCAGGCCCTTTAGTTTTCCGACGGCATAGCGATCACCAAACGCTGTACCGGGCTCAATCGTCAGCTGGTAAAGAGATAGGTGATCAACAGCCATCGAAAGTGCTTCGCTCAGTTCACTGCGCCAATCCTCAACGGTTTGGTTCTGGCGCGCATAGATCAAATCAAAGGACACCCTGTCAAAGTGAGTGCGGGCGATATCAAATGCCTTGCGCGCCTCTTCGACAGTGTGAATCCTGCCTAAGTACTTCAAATCATTGTCATTTAGTGCCTGAATGCCCATTGAAACCCGTGACACACCTGCCTCTGCATAGGCGCGAAAGCGGCCTGCTTCGACAGAGCTGGGGTTTGCTTCCAGAGTGATCTCAAGATCGTTTGCCGCGGGCCAGCTTTTGCGAATGCGTTCAATGATACTGGCCACGATATCGGGATTCATCAAACTGGGTGTTCCGCCGCCAAAGAACACAGAGTTCAAAACACGGCCGGGTACCATAGCAGCATAACGGTCAATCTCGGCCAGATAGGCATCACGCCAAGCGGTTTGATCAATCTGGCGCGAAACATGAGAGTTAAAATCGCAGTAAGGGCATTTCGCCTGGCAAAACGGCCAATGCAGATAAAGACCAAAACCGCCGTTTTCCCAGTCTTCCATATCAGGTGTTCAGGGCAAAGCAGCCCTTCACCAATTTATTGAACGCATCAGCGCGGTGGCTGATTTTGTTCTTTTCCCAACGGTCCATTTCACCAAACGTGATGTCATATCCATCGGGCACAAAGATCGGATCATATCCATGACCCTGCTCACCGCGCATGGGCCAGCTGATTTGCCCCTCTATTGCACCGGGAAATACCTCGTCATGGCCATCTGGCCAGGCCAAAACCAACGTGCAACAAAACCGGGCGATCCACGGTTTGGAGGCACCGATGTTCAACAGCTCATTATGGGCGCGTGTCATGGCCATGACGAAATCACGCCCTTGCCCCGTTTCAGCCCAATCCGCCGTATAGACACCAGGTGCGCCGCCCAATGCATTAATTTCGATCCCGGAATCATCGGACAGTGCGGGCAGCCCCGTGGCCTTTGCCGCGGCATGCGCTTTGATCCGCGCATTTCCGGCAAAGGTTGTTTCGGTTTCATCCGGTTCTGGCAATCCCTTCTCGGCGGCGCCCACCACTGACACGCCAAAGGGGGCCAGCAACGCGCCAATCTCCTCCAGCTTGCCAGCATTATGGGTGGCCACAAGCAGGGTATCGCCATCAAACTTACGCATTGGCGGCTGCAAGTTGCATGGCGGCCAACTCGCCTACGCCTTTTTCAGCCAGATCCATCAATTGGTTCATCTGGTTGCGGCTAAAGGTAGAGCCTTCGGCGCTCATCTGTACTTCAATCAGTTTACCAGACTGGGTCATGATGAAATTTCCATCAACGCCGGCTTCGCTGTCTTCGGGATAATCCAAATCCATTACAGGCTGGCCTGCGTAAATACCGCAGCTTATCGCGGCGACAGGATCAACCAGAGGGTCGCTGACCACATCGCCCATTTTCATCAGTTTGTTCACGGCCACGCGCAATGCCACCCAACCCCCGGTGATAGATGCACAACGTGTTCCGCCGTCAGCCTGAATAACATCGCAATCAACTGTAATCTGGCGCTCACCCAAGGCCACGCGGTCAACACCGGCGCGCAAACTGCGCCCGATCAACCGCTGAATTTCGACAGTACGGCCACCTTGCTTGCCCGCTGACGCTTCACGCCGCATCCGGCTCGTGGTGGAGCGTGGCAACATTCCATATTCTGCAGTCACCCAACCAAGGCCCGAGCCTTTGATAAAAGGTGGAACCCGATCTTCGATCGTGGCGGTGCACAATACATGGGTGTCACCCATTTTGATCATGCAAGACCCTTCGGCGTGTTTGGTCACACCGGTTTCAATCGAAACTGAACGCATTTCATTTAGTTCTCTTCCCGAAGGGCGCATCTGACAATCCTTTTTTCTGTTGATCCCGAGATACGAGGCACAACACAGCTTCGCAAGCCCGATTGACCTTTTCGCGCGCGCGTCTTTAATGGCGGGCCAGATAGGAAACCTATATTCATGTCCGAAGCCAGCCAAATTCTGGAAGAAATGAACGACCGCTCTCGCGAGGTGTTTCGGCGGGTGGTTGAATCGTACCTGGCAACGGGTGATCCTGTCGGGTCGCGCACCCTGACCCGCGATATGAGCGAAAAGGTGTCCGCCGCGACGATCCGAAATGTAATGCAAGACCTGGAATACCTGGGCCTTTTGGGATCTCCACATATCAGTGCCGGGCGCGTGCCGACACAACAGGGTCTTCGGATGTTTGTGGATGGGTTGCTGGAAGTCGGTGATTTGCAACATAGCGACCGGCAGATGATTGACGCCACGCTTGGCAACAACTTAGAAGATGTAGCAGGCGCGTTTGATCGCATTGGCTCGGCGCTGTCTGGCGTCACTCATGGTGCGTCGTTGGTGCTGACACCCAAACACGAAGCCCCGATCAAACATATCGAATTTGTAAGCCTAGGCGTTGACCGGGCATTGGTGGTGTTGGTTACGGCAGATGGCCATGTTGAAAACCGGGTGTTCACGCCTCCACCGGGCCAAACACCCAGTTCCATGCGAGAGGCGGCAAATTTCCTGAATGCTCTGATTGAAGGCAAGACATTGTCAGACGTTCAAACAGATATCGCGGGCCAAATCACCCAACGCCGACAAGAGATCGACCAACTGGCGCATTCTCTTGTCGAAAGCGGCCTTGCAGTTTGGGATGATGGGGAGGCGAATTATGAACGCCTGATTGTGCGCGGGCGGTCGAATCTTTTGCAATCCGAGGCCGAAGAAGAAGATCTGGAACTGATCAAAACCTTGTTTGACGACCTTGAACGCAAGCGTGATATCGCTGAATTCCTTGAACTGACCGATGAAGGCGAAGGTGTGCGCATTTTTATTGGGTCTGAGAACAAACTTTTTTCACTTTCGGGTTCCTCTTTGGTGGTGTCTCCTTATATGAACGCTGATCGAAAGATCATTGGCGCTGTGGGGGTGATTGGCCCGACGCGTCTGAACTACGGACGGATTGTGCCGATTGTGGATTACACGGCTCAATTGGTTGGCAAACTGATCGCTGACCGAAGTTAGAGGTGAAAAATGGCAGAGCCCAAAGACGATGATTTCCTGGACGATATTGAGCGGGCCATGGAAGACGAGTTTGAACAAGACATGAGCGAGATTTCGGATGAAGACGCCGAAGTTGATTCCTTGCGCGCCGAGCGTGACGCGTTGCAAGACAAGTTTATGCGTGCATTGGCTGAGGCCGAAAATGCGCGCAAGCGCTCGGACAAAGATCGCCGTGAGGCGCAACAGTACGGCGGCTCCAAACTGGCGCGTGATATATTGCCGGTATATGACAACATGAAACGGGCGTTGGATACTGCTACGGACGAGCAGCGCAAGGTTTCCAAAGCCCTGATCGAAGGGATTGAGCTGACAATGCGTGAGTTGCGCAATGTTTTTGCTCAACACGGCATCACCGTAATTGCCCCCGAGGTTGGTGATCGTTTTGATCCGCAGCTCCATGAAGCCATGTTCGAAGCCCCCCTGCCCGGCACCAAAGCTGGGGATATCATTCAGGTTTCTGCTCAGGGTTTCATGATCCATGATCGCATATTGCGGCCAGCCCAAGTTGGGGTTTCATCGCATACAGGATAACATCAGGGGGCATTTGGCCCCCTTTTTCATCTAAAGTGATTCCATGACCCGCATTTATACATTTCTTATTGTTCTTCTCCTTTCCCTTCCGGCGTATTCACAAACTTATCCGGACTACACCGAGATTTACGTCAACGACTTCGCCGACCTACTGAACAGCACTCAGGAACAGGCCATTCGTGCAGACCTTAAGGAACTGCGTAAAAAACGTGGGATAGAATTCACAGTCGTCACCATCAACCTGATGTCTGACTATGGCCATTTCGGCGCGATAGAACCCTTCGCCACTGGGCTTTTTAACTATTGGGGTATTGGTGACGCCTTAAAAAATGACGGCGTTATGATGCTTGTCTCACGCTATGACCGCAAGATGCGGATTGAGGTAGGTTCGGGTTATGGGACTGATCTCAATTCGCCAATGAAGCGCATCATTGACAAGACAATCACTCCAGAATTCAAGAATGATGACTACGCTCAGGGCATTGCAAGTGGTGTAGACGCTGTAATCTATGAGCTGGTTGGTGAATATCCCGGTGAAATTGACGGCAGTACCAGCCAAAAGATACGTGGTTTTCTGTCTCGTGCGCTGACAGCCTTCAAATGGGCGATATGGCCTATTGTTGCTGGTATACTTGGGTTTGCTACATGGCTCTACCGGCGTCGGCTGCGCTACAAAAAGCGCCGCTGTCCCATTGATGGCACGAAGATGCAGCTTTTAGCAGAGCATTGGGATGATCAGCATCTAAAAGACGGCGAACGCATCGAGGAAGATCTAAAAAGCGTCGACTATGATGTCTGGCTGTGCCCCAAATGCGAACACCTTACAATTGAGGCCTACAAAGCATGGTTTACACCTTACAGCGCTTGCCGCTCTTGCGGGTTTAAAACCCTAGAAGGCACAACGACCGTCCTCTCCAGAGCAACAACAAGTTCCACTGGTTTAAAACGAATTGATTATGATTGCCACAACTGCTCTGAGCAGTATTCGGTTGAAAAAGTGATACCGAGGGTCAGCAAATCCTCGTCCTCATCTGGAGGAGGATCCTCCTTTGGCGGTGGGTCATCTTCGGGCGGTGGGGCTAGCGGCAGCTGGTGATCTAATGATGCCAAAGGCACCTACTTCACCATTGGCACGATCACAGGGAAAAGTCGTCTCTAACAAAGCCGAAAACGGCTCTGATACACCTAAAAGCCTGTCATCCAATGGCATCTCAATATTCCCAACATCTGATGTCGGCCAGGCTTCCAGTTCCAGCCACCGACCGGGCCGCTGTACACCAAAATCCATAGCGGTTTTCATTTTGACAGGCCTTTAAGCTCATAGATCAGATCTAGCGCTTCTTTCGCGGTCAGCTCATCTGGTAGCACATTTTGCAGCCGCGCTTCGACGTCTGATTCTTGGGTGACCACGGGGTTGGGCGCAGGCGTGGCGGCAAATAGCGGCAGATCGTCGATCAATGCGTCACGTGCTCCGCTGCCTTCTCGCTCGCCCTTTTCAAGGGCATCCAGCACGACGCGCGCGCGGTTAACCACCTGTTCCGGCAGGCCGGCCAGCTTTGCGACTTGTACACCATAGCTGCGATCGGCTGCACCCTTGCGCACCTCGTGCAGAAAAATGACATCGCCTTTGTGCTCTTTGACAGTCACTGTCGCGTTTTCCACCCGGTCCAGTGTATCGCTGAGGTTGGTCATTTCGTGATAATGCGTGGCAAAAAGTGCGCGACACCCGTTTACCTCATGCAAGTGTTCCAGCGTGGCCCAGGCAATGCTAAGCCCGTCATAAGTGGCCGTTCCGCGCCCGATTTCATCAAGAATTACAAAGGCATGATCATCTGCCTGGTTCAGAATGGCTGCGGTTTCAACCATTTCTACCATAAAAGTAGACCGCCCACGCGCCAGATCATCCGAGGCGCCGACACGGCTGAACAGCTGACTGACCAATCCGATATGAGCCGCCTTGGCCGGAACGTAACTGCCGATTTGTGCCAGCAGCGCGATCAAGGCGTTTTGGCGCAGGAATGTTGACTTACCAGCCATGTTTGGACCGGTCAGCAGCCAGATATCGCTGCCTTGCCCAAGATCACAATCATTGGCGATAAATGGCGCGCCACCTTGTTTGCGCAATGCCTGTTCGACCACGGGGTGCCGCCCGCCATCAATATGCAACGCCCGGCTGTCATCAACCTTGGGACAAGACCAATCTTCACCGCGAGCCAAATCGGCCAAACTGGTGGCTAAATCTATTTCAGCCAGCCCTGCGGCGGCCTGAGCAATCTGCGCAGCGGTTGCCAGAATAGCGGCTTTTAGGCTGTCATAGAGCCGCTTTTCAATTTCCAATGCACGGCCACCAGCGTTGAGGATCTTGGTCTCCATCTCACTTAATGGCAATGTGGTGAACCGCACCTGATTGGCTGTGGTCTGGCGATGTTTGAAGGTTTCATTCAGGGGCGCAGACAGCATTTTGTCGGCATGTGTTGATGTTACCTCAACAAAATACCCCAGCACATTGTTGTGCTTAATCTTGAGGCTCTGAATTCCGGTTGCCTTGGCGTATTCGCTTTGCATTCCGGCGATGACACCACGGCCTTCATCACGTAACTGTCGGGCATCATCCAGTTCAGCATCATATTCAGCTGCTATAAATCCACCATCCCGTGCCAAAAGCGGGGGTTCGGCGACCAGCGCCTGTTCCAGCACGTTCAGAAGTTCGTTGTGTCCACGCAAACCTTCACAGGCAAAGGCCAGATTGACAGGCAGTTCTTGGGCATCAAGCATTTGAGCGATCTCAGCGGCCTGTTCCAACCCGTTGCGAATGGCCGCCAGATCGCGTGGGCCACCCCGATCCAAGGCAAGGCGCGACAAAGCGCGATCAAGGTCAGGCACCTTGCTAAGTGCTTCGCGCAGATCTGTCGAAATGTGGCTCTGTTCCAGCGCAAAGCTGATCGAATCAAGTCGATCTTGGATCACATCCAACTGTCGCGAGGGCGATGAAAGCCGTCGTTCCAACAACCGGCCACCACCCGCAGTGACGGTCCGGTCAATTGCCGCCAGCAGAGACCCAGATCGACCACCCCCCAAGGAATGGGTCAGTTCCAGATTCCGCCTTGTGGCGGCGTCTATCTGCATAACGCGAGCTTCGCTCTCGCGCTGGGGATGGCGCAGAAGCGGTAATTTGCCTTTTTGCGTGATCTCCAGATAATCCACAATCGCGCCCATGGCGGCCACTTCGGCGCGGGTAAACTGACCATAAGAATCAAGCGTTCCAACTTCAAAAAGCTGACACAGCCGCCTTTCGCCATTGGTGCTGTCAAATGAGGCGCGCCCAAGAGGGGAAACAGCCGCGCCGGTTTCCTCAATCACATCGCTCAGCGCGCCAATATCGCCGTCGGCAATGACAACTTCACTGGGCATCAACCGGGCCAGTTCCGGGCCAAGCCGGGTTGGGGCCAAAGGCATCACATGAAATGCCCCGGTTGAAATGTCGACCCAGGCCAGGGCCGCTTCATCACGCACATCGGCAAAAGCGGCCAGATAGTTGTGCCGACGCGCGTCCAAAAGGCTTTCTTCGGTTAATGTGCCGGGTGTGACCAGCCGAACCACATCGCGGCGCACCACAGATTTTGAGCCGCGTTTTTTGGCCTCTGCCGGGCTTTCCATTTGTTCACAAACAGCGACACGAAACCCTTTGCGGATCAAAGTCAGCAGATACCCTTCGGCGGCATGAAAAGGCACGCCGCACATGGATATATCCTCGCCCAGGTGTTTGCCGCGTTTGGTGAGCGCAATATCCAATGCCGCAGATGCCGCAACTGCATCATCAAAAAACAGCTCATAGAAATCGCCCATGCGATAAAACAGCAAAGCCTCCGGATAGCCCGATTTGAGCTCCAGATACTGCGCCATCATTGGCGTCACGGCTGATTTGGCAGACGTCACGATTTACCCCCCGGTTTACTGGTCAGAACCTTACAAAGCACAAGGCCTCGACGAAAGGCCAAACCTTGATCGGTTGAGCCTTTGGCCAAGGCCCGCTATGCAAGTGTTTGAATTCATCTCAGACAGGTGCGCTGCATGTCCAATCCCAAGTTTACTCCCGAAGAGGCACTGGCCTTCCATCTGGAGCCCACACCCGGCAAGTTTGAGATTTCGGCAACCGTGCCTATGACCACACAGCGCGATCTGTCGCTGGCCTATTCGCCTGGTGTTGCGATCCCGTGTCTGGCGATCGCCGAAAACCCTGAAACAGCTTATGATTATACCAACAAGGGTAATCTTGTTGCGGTGATTTCCAACGGCACTGCCGTGCTGGGATTGGGAAATCTGGGCGCACTTGGCTCTAAGCCGGTGATGGAAGGCAAGGCCGTTCTGTTCAAGCGCTTTGCTGATGTAAATTCGATTGATATCGAGTTGGACAGCGAAGACCCGGACGAGCTGATTGCGGCGATCAAGCTGATGGGGCCAACTTTTGGCGGTATCAATCTGGAAGACATCAAAGCGCCGGAATGTTTCATCATTGAGCAAAAGCTGAAGGAAGAGATGGATATTCCTGTCTTCCACGATGATCAGCATGGCACAGCGGTGATTTGTGCCGCTGGGTTGATCAACGCCCTGCATATTTCGGGGAAGAAGATTGAAGACGTAAAAATCGTGCTGAACGGGGCGGGTGCTGCCGGCATCGCCTGTATTGAGCTGCTGAAATCCATGGGCGCCAAGCACGACAATTGCATCGTCTGTGACACTAAGGGCGTGATTTATCAGGGCCGCACCGAGGGTATGAACCAGTGGAAATCGGCCCATGCGGTGAATACCAAATTGCGCACATTAGAAGAGGCAATGAACGGTGCCGATGTTTTCCTCGGGGTGTCGGTCAAAGGGGCCGTGACCCCTGAGATGGTGGCCTCGATGAACGACAACCCGGTGATCTTTGCCATGGCAAACCCAGATCCCGAGATTACCCCCGAAGAGGCCCACGCCGTACGCGCCGATGCCATCGTGGCGACCGGGCGTTCGGATTATCCTAACCAAGTGAACAACGTGCTGGGCTTTCCCTATCTTTTCCGGGGCGCACTGGATGTGCATGCCCGTGCTATCAATGACGAGATGAAGATCGCCTGTGCTGAGGCATTGGCGAAACTGGCCCGAGCGGATGTGCCCGATGAGGTTGCAATGGCCTATGGCCGCAAGCTGACGTTTGGACGTGATTACATCATTCCGGCGCCGTTTGATCCGCGTTTGATCTTTACGATTCCGCCCGCTGTTGCGAAGGCGTGTATGGATACAGGTGCCGCGCGCAGACCTTTGGTTGATATGGAGGCTTACGAGCTGGCGTTGAAATCGCGGCTTGATCCTACGGCTACAATCTTGCGGTCGATAAATGCACGGGCGCGAAATGCGCAGGCGCGGATGATCTTTGCCGAAGGCGATGATCCGCGCGTGTTGCGTGCTGCTGTGCAATACCAGCGATCGGGGTTGGGGCAATCTATTGTTGTGGGCCGCGAATCGGATGTGCGGGCCAAACTTGAGGCTGCCGGCATAGGAGATGCGGCCTATGAGCTGCGCATCGTCAACGCCGCCAACACCGAATATCTGCCCGAGTACAAAAGAATGTTGTATTCGCGCCTGCAACGCAAAGGGTTTGACCAGCACGATGTGCACCGGCTTGCTGCGCGTGATCGGCATGTGTTTGCGGCGCTGATGCTGGCGCATGGGCATGGCGATGGGTTGGTGACGGGGGCCACCCGGAAATCTGCGAATGTGTTGGAACGTATCAATCATGTCTTTGATGCTGATGCAGAACATGGTGCTGTCGGTGTCACGGCTCTGCTTCACAAAGGCCGCATAGTTCTGATTGCGGATACATTGGTGCATGAATGGCCCGACGAACATGATCTGGCCAATATCGCTGAGCGATCTGCCGGGGTGGCCCGGCATCTGGGGCTAGAGCCGCGCGTGGCGTTTGTCAGTTTCTCTACTTTTGGCTATCCGCGCTCGGAGCGGGCCGAGAAAATGCACATGGCCCCGCGTGTATTGGCCGACCGGGGTGCTGATTTTGAATATGAAGGCGAGATGAATGTGGATGTTGCATTGAACGTTTCAGCTCAGGAAAACTATCCATTCCAACGTTTGACCGGTCCTGCCAATATTCTAGTGGTGCCTGCACGACATTCAGCGTCGATATCGGTGAAATTGATGCAGGAAATGGCTGGTGCCACAGTGATTGGCCCGATCTTGTCCGGGGTTGATGCGTCGATTCAAATCTGTTCGCTGACCTCGACCACGAATGACATTTTGAACATGGCCGTTCTGGCAGCGTGTAAGGTCGAATAATCCGGGCGGGTAAGGAGGCAGAGGATGATCTATAATCTGGGGTCTATCAACGCCGACTATATCTACCGTATTCCACATTTGCCTGCACCCGGTGAAACGCTGGCGGCAACGTCAATGACCCGCGGATTGGGCGGCAAAGGCGCCAATCAATCGGTGGCTGCCCGTTTGGCTGGCTCTCAGGTTACGCACATTGGGTCTGTTGGGTCAGACGGCGGTTGGGCGATTGAGGCGATGGCTAGTTTTGGCGTGGATTGCGCGCATGTCACTGCGGTTGATGCGCCCACGGGTCATGCCATCATTAATGTCGATCCGGTAGGGGAAAATGCCATTGTCATTTATCCGGGTGCGAATGAAAAACAGTCTCTAAACCAGCTTGAAACGGCTCTTGGCGCTGCTTCATCTTCGGATATTCTGTTGCTTCAGAATGAGACATCACATCAGGTAGAAGCCGCTCAACTGGGCCATGAAAAGGGCCTTTTGGTTGTCTATTCTGCGGCACCTTTTTCAGCAAAATCCGTTCAGGATGTTATGCAATTTGTTGACCTGTTGGTGATGAATTCGGTTGAATCGGAACAGCTCAGTACTGCGCTTGGCGTGTCATTGTCTCAGCTTGAGGTTCCAAAACTTCTGATCACCAAAGGTGCTACGGGCGCCGATTGGATCGAAGCAGGCAACACGCTTCATGTTCCGGCGTTCCCGGTAACTCCGGTTGATACAACCGGGGCAGGGGATTGCTTTATCGGGTATCTGGCAGCGGGCCTTGATCAGGGAATGCGCCCTGATGATTCTATGCGATTGGCGGCCGCGGCCTCTGCCATTCAGGTGCAACGGCATGGGACAGCAGATGCCATTCCCACACGTGTTGAGGTGGATGCGTTTCTGGCTGAGCGCTAATGCGTAAACGCCGCTTCAGCACCCCAAAGTGATTTCACCTTGGCGTCACGACCGCAGGCCTTGCGATAGCGTTTATAGGCTTCGGATTGCTTTTTGGG
>Ga0209121_10002477_pt1 | contig 18766 bp, 13 predicted proteins | sample Cruoilmetagenom3_FD_187292 | JGI IMG/M metagenome (GOLD analysis project Ga0209121, IMG submission 187292) | Oil polluted marine microbial communities from Coal Oil Point, Santa Barbara, California, USA - Sample 3 (SPAdes) (version 2) | ecosystem: Environmental > Aquatic > Marine > Oil seeps ... | reverse complement strand
GCGATGCCAAAATCTGTTAAGGACTCTATATGGCTTGTTCAGCAAGCCCTAATTACGGCTGGTATTCCAACTTGAGCTGTCGAGTAGCGTCTTAGCGTCCGCCGGTATAGGACCAGACGATGTCCCAGTCTTTCTCTTGTTTCTTTTCTCTTGGACTGCCGCCGTTGTCCTTCTTGTCCGGGCCGATGCTGTAGAGGATAAAATCCTGTCCCTGAACCTTGTAGCGAAGCGGTTCGGCAGAGTACGGATCGATAATATCACTTAGCTTAAGTGCTTCGAGTGTGTCGGGGAAGGCATCCCGGCTCTGTTTGTGTTGCAGCAGAGCGAGACCTACCCGCGTGATACGCAGCTCTGCTATCATTTCGCGGTGGATTTGTTTGACTCTGATCATTGACGGGAAGAGCATACTTGTCAGCAGGTAACGTTTTTCATTGCGTTCTATTTTCTCAATATCTGAAGATAATTTGTAAAGTTCGTTATTTGCCTGTTCGTGTGAATATGAATCCCCAAAAAGCTGAAAAAGCTGAGCGCTTTTGTGCATGAGTCGCATATAGGCTGCTCGGTCTGCAAGGAACAGGGGCTTGAAAGTAGCTCGGAGGATTATGAGCCGTTGGATTATTCCGGGCATATCCTCTGGTTGGTCAAGCTCCATTCTTACTTTGTAAAGTTCGTTTTTCGGAAGGTTGAATGCCCATTCGCCTAAGAGCAGCCGTTCACCATCAATGGCTCGAACTATTGGGGCGATATCATCGAGACCTGCGAGAAGATCTTCAATACTGCGGTACTGTTGTTCGTTCGGCGGTGCAATTACGCAGAGCTCTTGAATTGTTCTGCAGGCTAATTTTATTGATGCATTGCGCACCAATTGGGGGACCAGGATAGGTTCGTTCCGCATAGCGTCGGCTAATTTCAACTGTGTATGGACCACGTTCCATGCATTGTCGAGATTACCGGCTCGGGCTTCGATGCATGCTTTTGCCGAGAGAATGCGCGAGAGTTCCCTTAAGTTTGGCAGGTTGGGCAAGAGGATATCAATTCCGTCATTATAATCGCGGTCGAACCGGCATGAACGTCGATGGCTTGCCTGCTCAACAATCGACAGGGCCTGGTTTACGACGTCCTGATCAATTAACCGCTGCAATTCGGCAAGCTTGTCCGATTCGAGGGATTTCTTTATGAACTTGTCGGAGAGCCCACCCAGGTACTCCAGCAGGTTTCCTTCAGGTGCCGGCTGGGCCTTGAGCAGCAGGGCGGCGCTTTCGTAGAGCAGGGCGGCGTTCTCTGAGTCGGGGATCTCTGGCGGTATAACGTCGGCCGGCCTCATCGGCCTGTTGTCATTTTTCAAGTCCGCATAAACCCGGCGAAGCTTTGCTGCTGAGACTCCGACGGCGATAGCATAAATCAAACTCAGAAAAACCACTATGATGGCGATGATTTTCAGGATTTTCACGGTTCTTTTTCGCATTTGAATGATCCTTTCGTTGTTTACATTTACGAGTACGAATTGATGCCGGATTGCGTTGGAAGCAGACTGCTTCTGCCTTCGGCCGGGGCCGGAGGTTTTGAAACTCTGTTCTGCTGGGCTTCGTCAAGGATGCGGAGCACTGTATCGGCATAGTTGCGCAACGCTGAAGCATTGGTTATAGATGGTTTGCGTCTGGCTGAAACCAGATGTCTGGCAAGGGGGCTGTAAGGTATCTCTGTCAGTTCATCAAGGTCGGAGCGTTGCTGGTGAGCATAGTTGAGCCCACCCGATTGCCATCGGGGCAGTAAGTAATCGCTGGAGGAATTGGCCAGCCAAATTACGAATACCGCTGCCGCGGCCGAGACCAACAGACGCCTGACAGGGATCTGCCATGAGAGTTCCGGCGAGGTTTGATTCCACGCTTTTGTTGCTTCAGCGGTAATTTGCTCTTTGAGTTCGGGCGAAGGCTTGTGCAAGTGCGTTTTTCTCATGAAACGTTCGAGCTGTTCATTTTGTGTATCTTTGTCGTTCATAATATTAGGTTCTCCAACAGGGTTCGCAGCTTTTTCATGCCGTAACGGTATCGGCTTGCTACGGTATTTTGGGGCAGTCCCAAAAGCCTGGAGATTTCCAAAAATGTTTTCTGTCTGTATATTTTCATAACAATCACTTCACGCTGTGGCTGTGGTAAACGAGCTAAAGCAGTCTGCAATTGCTCAGCCATATCGTCCGGTTCTTTATGACCTTCCGACATAATCAGCCAGGATTCATCTAAACTCTTAACTTTTTGCCCTCTTTTACGGCGACTAATGAAACTGGAAGCTTCATTCCGGGCGATCCGATAAACATAGGCATCCAGATTGCGTGCCTTAGCCAATCTGTGACGCTTTTCAACAATCCTGACAAAAACCGTCTGGAGCACATCTTCGGCATCGTGTCTCGAACAAAGGACAACCAGCAGATATGCGAACAAATCGCCGGCGTATCGATCCCACATCAACTCCACAGCAGCCGGATCATTCTGTGCTAAAGCTGCTCGCAGCATATTATCAGGCAATTTCTTGTCCAAAATGTTGTCCCAGCTTCGATTCATCAGTAAAGACAGCTTAAAGCCGTCGTTTTGTCTAATATTTATAAATTTTCTGTAATTGCTCTTTTACCATACTAAAAACGCCATGAATACGAAATTGTCCGTTGTTAAAACTTGTGAATCAGGCTCTAACTTTTTCTCTTGCATACTTTTATTTTGATGCTTAAACTTAATTTTCCGTTTTTCTTAGCCAACAACTAAAACATACATAGGAGAAAAAATGATGAAGAACAAAACCATTCAACGACGCGACTTCCTGAAATCCACCATTGCTACAGGAGCCGGTTTGATCATCCTGCCGAGCGGCACACTTTCCGGCGCCAATGCTCCCAGCAACAAGCTCAATATCGCCCTGATCGGCACGTGGGGCCGGGGCGAAGCGCATTTCAATTCGATTTCAAGCGAGAATGTTGTTGCCCTGTGCGATGTGGATGAAAACCATCTCGATTTCGGCGCCAAGAGATTCCCCAAGGCCAAAAAATATGTTGATTGGCGCAAATGCCTCGATCAGAAGGATCTGGACGCCGTGGTTTGCTGCACGACGGACCACACCCACGGCCTGATCGCCAACTGGACACTCAACCGCGACCTGCACTGCTATATGGAAAAGCCGCTGGCCCATACGGTCGAGGAAACTCGCATCGTCCGGGAGAAATTCGTTGCGAAAAAGCACAAACTCGCCACACAGGTGGGCACTCAGCGCCACGCAAAGCCGAACTTCGAGCGCGTACGAGAGTTAGTCAAAGACGGTGCGATCGGCGAGCTGACTGATGTCTATGCATGGGCTAATCGCCGGATTTTCAGAAAAGGGTATCCACCGGCCCAGGGCACACCGCCCAAGACGCTCCATTATGATCTGTGGATTGGGGAGGCGCCTTACCACCCGTATAATCCGGAATACTTCAAAGGTGGTCCCGGCATGAACTGCCTGTCGTGGAACATGTACTGGGACTACGGAACAGGCCAGGTCGGCGATATGGGAAGTCACACGATCGACCTTGCCTGGAATGCGATTGACGCCGGATTACCGAAGACGGCCGAAGGCGAAGGAGAGAAATATAATCCTGAAGTCACGCCGGTTGAGTTGCACACCTCTTTCGACTTTCCGGCCAATGACTGGCGAGGGCCGATTCGCTTCCACTGGTACCAGGGAGTACCCTGGGGGGGAAACCCAAAGAATATGAACCCGAGATCGCCGAGAGGCTACGTCGATCTGACAAAGATCGGACACGGCGCGATGTTCAAAGGGACCAAAGGTTTTGTGATATGCGATTTTGATACACGGATTGTGATACCGTTCGGCGATGACGCGGACATGACGTATTACAACAAACGGTCGAAAGACGAAGTGATTCCCCCGTTGGGCCACTTCCAGAAAGAATGGATCGATGCCTGCAAAGGCGATCTCAAGACATCTTGCGATTACGTATACAGCGGCAATGCAATCGAGATGATGCATCTCGGTCTGGTGGCCTACCGCGTGGGCAAGAAACTCGAGTATGACAGTGTTCGCGGACGCGTCACCAACAGCGCCGAGGCCAACGCTCTGCTGAAACGCGAATACCGCCCCGGCTGGGTTTTCGATGGGTAAAATCACGGCAGTACGGAATCTGGATTTTGATCCGTTTACGTGGGATTTTCCTTGACGGCAAGGCCGGCAATTTGGTATAGATGGTATTAGTGAGGATCATATCCACACGGCCGGGCGCCGTGTGGATTTTGATCTTCTTTTGGGCAATTCAGGTAGTGTACAAATATGAGGAGGAGTCATTATGTTCGGGAAATTGATTTGTGCGGTTTCTGCTGTTTTATTGCTGGGTCTGGCCGGCAGCGCTTCGGCCGAACTGATCGGCTACTGGAAGCTTGATGAAAACAGCGGGACAACTACCGCAGATTCTTCGGGATACGGCAATGACGGGATTCTTAACGGGGCCACCTGGACAAGCGGGAAATCCGGCGCCGCTCTGCTTTTTGACGGGATCGACGATTACGTGCTTTGCGCCGAGAGAGAAGGAACCGGACCGGGCACGTATCCTGCCGAATTTATGCCGGAGAAATTCTCCGTATCCTGCTGGACGAAGCTAAACAACTTTGCGTATTTCAGCAGCTTCGTCGGCAACGGCATAGATACCGGCGACGATGAATGCGGATTCTTCTTCTACAACTTCGGCTGGGAAGGCGAGAACGAGCGGGACTTCGGCCTGGCGATACGGACGGAAAGCGGAATGAACTATGTCGAGACCCCGAATATCTATGAAACAGACAAATGGTATCACCTCGCCGCCACTTACGATGGGACAAATGTCAACATCTATGTAAATGGCAAATTGTCGGTCGGCCCGACGGATGTGGGCGGTCCCATCAGGTGGGTCAGCGCAACCAGCGGCAATTATCCCGAACGGTTTGCTATTGGAGTATGGCTGGACCCGGGCTACGATTTGTGGATTGACGGCATCATCGATGAGGTGGGCTTTTGGGACGAGGTACTTCCCGAAGCGGAGATAAAAAAGCTGGCGTTATCTTACAGGGCAAGCGAGCCGAGCCCCGCCGATGGTGCCAAACATCCGGATACATGGGTGAATATTAGCTGGGTGCCGGGGGCTTTGGCGGTTTCGCACGATGTTTATTTCGGCGAGGATTTTGACGATGTGAACGACGGTGCCGGCGATACTTTCCGAGGCAACTACGCCGATACGTTTTATATTGCGGGCTTTTTCGGATATGCCTACCCGGAAGGCCTGGCCCCGGGTACGACTTACTACTGGCGGATCGATGAGGTCAACCAGGCCGAGCCGAACAGTCCGTGGAAAGGTGACGTCTGGAGCTTTATGGTTCCGCCAAAAACCGCCTACAATCCTGTCCCGGCCGACACCGCTAAATTTATAGATCCGAACATTGTGCTTGCCTGGACTAACGGCTATGGTGCGAAACTTCACACCGTATACTTTGGCGACAATTTTGACGATGTGAATAATGCTGCTGACGGTGCCTCTCAAGGTGCAAAAACCTATAGCCCCGGGACACTGGAGCCTGGCAAGGCGTATTACTGGCGAGTCGATGAATTCGATGCCGCACAGACTTATAAGGGGCAAATCTGGCAGTTTACGACGGCCGGCGCCGGTGGTGGTGTACGAGGCGACTATTTCAAGGGTATGAATTTCGATAGTCACGTGCTGAGCCGGATAGATCCGCAGATTAAATTTGCCTGGGGCGAAGGTGCTCCCGATCTAATTGTTGGTGTGGATAATTTTTCGGTAAGATGGACCGGCGAAATCGAAGCGGCGTTTACCGAGATCTACACCTTCTATACCAACAGCGATGATGGAGTACGCTTATGGGTGGACGGCCAACAGCTTATCAATAACTGGACCGGCCACTCAGTCACTGAGAACCGCGGGAGAATCGATCTTCTCGCCGGACAAACCTACGGCTTTGTGCTGGAGTATTTCGAGGATGGCGGTAGTGCGGTAATAGATTTGGGCTGGGAGAGTCCTCGTACTCCGAAACAGCTTATACCGCAAGCGGCTCTGTCTCTGCCGCTAAAGGCCAGAGATGCCAAGCCTTCAAACGGTACTGCGAATGTAAGACAGACGGTGGTTCTTAAGTGGAATCCCGGCGAGGCGGCGGCTTCGCATCAGGTGTATTTCGGCGTCGATGAACAAGCCCTGAAAAACGCCGATGCCGGTTCGCCCGAGTACAAAAAAACCAGGAACCTTGGTTCCGAGAGCTACGAGCCCGGCAAGCTCGAGTGGGGCACCGAGTACTTCTGGCGAATCGATGAAGTAAATAATCTCAATCCCGACAGCCCGTGGATCGGAAACGTCTGGAGTTTTACGACGGCCGACTATTTGATTATCGACGATTTCGAGGACTATGATGCCGGCGAGAATCAGATATGGTACGCCTGGCTTGATGGGCTTGGCTACGGCGTGCAGGGTACCGAACCATACTCTCCCGGCAACGGTACAGGCTCGGCCGTGGGCGATGAGACCAGCAGCTCTTACACCGAGGAAACCAACGTTCACGGAGGCCGCCAGGCGATGCCGTTATTCTATAACAACGACCAGCAGTTCTCCGCTAAATATTCCGAAGTGGAGATGACTCTGGTTTATCCGCGTGACTGGACCGAAAAGGTCGTCGGGGTATTGACGATTTGGTTTATGGGCGAACCTGATAACGTTGCAGAACCGCTGTATGTTGCTCTCAACGGCAGCGCGGTCGTAACTCATGACAATCCCGATGCGGCACTGGTCGGTGAATGGATGCGGTGGGATATCGACCTGCAGGTCTTCGCAGATAAGGGCATCGATTTGACCAATGTCGACAAGATTGCTATCGGCCTCGGTACCAGGGGCAATATAACCACGCCCGGCGGCTCGGGCAAGATGTACTTCGACGATATCGGCCTGTACCGGCCCTAAAGTGCTCCGCAAGAGTAAACTGTGCTTTCGCGGCAAAAGAATTGGAATTTGAATTTATTCGGGACCTGTACCGATTGATCCGGTATGGGTCCCGTTTATTTGACAACGACATGTATCTCGTGCTTTACGAAAGCATGGACAATGAAAGTGAATTTGTCTTGTAATTGTCGGTTGATTTTACGATAATCAGGTAGATAGATGCTTCAAGAACAGGTAAGGAGAGCATAGGTGTCTAATAGTCATCATTCAAAGATGTTTTACCTGATTATCGTTTTAATTGCGTTGGTTGCTTTTCCTCCGGTCTTGAGAGGGCAGGATGCAGCCGATTTCAAGTCGATTGTTGAGGCTGATTGGGATGCGCAGGAAAAGCGTCTTGGCCGGGATGTCTCATCGCCCAAAGCGATTGGTGCGATACTGTTCGCGGCCGAGCGGCTGCTTGCCGACCTTTCGCGCGGGCCCGGTGCCCCCGAACTCGGCGCCGAGAGAGCGGCGATGGCTAAGTTGAAGTCTCGCACGGCAAACGTTGATGCGCTGACCGATTCGCGACGTACCAAACTATATCATGCCATCCGCTGGGTGACGCGCAGTATCGCCATGAAGAATCCTCTGATTGCGGGCAAACGCGTTATCTTTATGAAGCGAAGGCGTTTTATCTGCCAGATGCTGCATGAGTATCTTGGCTATTATTATGACTACGAGGACATCGCCGGCGGAGGAGTCTATCTGTTGACGCGGCCCGGATATTCGTTCGAGTCTCAACATCTGACAAAGAGTCTGACTGCTAAGGGCAATTATACCACGCTGGCTCTCTCTTATGACGCCGGGACGATATATTTCGCTTTTGCCGAGCGGGCCGCACAGAAACCGGATTATTATTCCGACAAACGCAAATGTTTCCACCTATTTGCCATGAATGCCGACGGCGGCAATATCAGGCAAATCACTCACGGGCCTGACGACGACTTCGATCCTTGTCCTTTGCCGGACGGCGGACTTGCGTTCATGTCGTCGGATCGCGGGGGCTTTACGAGGTGCAACAATCCATGGGAACCGCTGCCGGCCCATACCCTGCACCGGCTCGATCCGACCCTGCAGCACCGGCGTATCCTTTCGTTCCATGAGACAAGCGAGTGGCATCCGTCGGTTCTGCACGATGGGCGAATTGTATATATCCGCTGGGACTATGTGGACCGCTCTGCGGCGAATTTTCACGGATTATGGATTACCAATCCGGACGGTACGGCCGCAATGGCACTGTTCGGCAATTACACTATGCGTATCAATGCCTGCTATCAGCCCAGGGCGATTCCGAATTCACACAAGCTCGTTTTTCTTGCCGGGGCACACCATGCCGATGTGGGCGGCTCGCTGGTCGTGCTCGATCCGTATCGTATCGACCTGGACACAGAAACGGGCCAGGATAGTTTCGATTCGATCGAGAGGCTTACTCCGGAGGTGTGTTTTCCCGAGGCTCCCGGCTGGCCAGGCAGCTATTTTCACAGCCCCTGGCCCTTGTCGGAAGATTATTATCTGGTTTCTTTCAGCTTCGATCCTCTGCCGGGAATGGGGCCTAATGTCAAGCGTGACACCGAGACGGGGCTGTATTATTTCGACCGGTTCGGGAATATGGAGCTGCTGTACCGGGGAAAAGGCATATCGTCCATGTATCCTATCCTGCTCGAACCGCGTCAGATGCCGCCGGTCATACAAGACAAGCTGGATAAAGAGCTTGGCGACGAGGGCGAGTTTTTGCTAACGGATGTGCGCAAGAGCCATTTTCCCATGCCGGAAAATCGCCGCATAGTTGAGTTGCGCGTTTTTCAGGTTTTGCCCAAAAGCCGAACGCACGTCGCCAATAAACCGCGTATCGGTCATGCTAATGCCGAGAGCGCGAGAATGCTTCTCGGCACAGTTCCGGTCGAGGCGGACGGCTCGGCCTATTTCCGCGCGCCTGCGAGAAAGCCTTTATATTTTCAGGCTGTGGATGCCGGCGGCAGGGCGGTCCAGTCCATGCGTTCTGTCGCATATTTACAGCCGGGCGAACGGATGGGGTGCATAGGCTGTCACGAGCCCCGCAACCAGGCCGTGACAACTCAGAAAAGTCGTCCTCTTGCCATGCGGCGTGAGCCTTCCCGGCTGAAGGTGGGCCCGGAGGGAACGCGGCCTTTCAGTTTTCCGATTTTGGTTCAGCCGATTCTGGATAAGAACTGTGTCAAATGTCACGATGGCAATCCCGGCCCGAACAAGAGCAAGGTGGCATTGACCGGTAAGCCGGCGGGAAACTTTACCAAGTCGTACCAGAGCCTCAAACCGTTTGTGAAATGGTACGAGTGGGGCGGGGCCAGCATCGAGCCGATTATAACCCGCCCGGCTTCGATAGGTTCCGATGTCAGTCCGTTAACAGGGATAATATCCGATGCCGTTCACGGCCCGAGCGTGAAACTCGACGATGATGAGTTGCGCCGGCTGTATATCTGGCTCGATGGCAACGTGCCTTTCTACGGCACCTATGAATCCGGCACACAGTTGGCCCAGCAAAACGGTGTCTCCGTCCCGCCGCCGGTTCTTCAATAGTCTGCACGCGCCTAAGGCATCTTGCCTTCGAATTGCAGGCTGGTAACCCATACATGTTTAGCTATGAAAAGCTATCCCCATTCCCGCCTTGGGCGTGCCTTAGGCAGATAACGACAATCGGGATGAGGCTGCCACCAGGCGCATAAATTTTTTGACATTACGAAGAGTGGCAGCCTCAAAGCCGCAGGCTTTGGGGATGGACGCGACACGGCGGCTCAGTCGGTAAGCCAGCGATCTATTATTTCCCCGGCTGCCGCCGGCATGATTCCGAGAATCCACGCCAGGTCTATAATGGTCGGTCGTTTGCGGATCTCGTGCATGTGCAGGGCGGCGGCAAGTATACGCTCGCGGGAGCATCCTATGCCGGCGAAAGTATGAGCAGCGCCGGCGGTTTTCAGGCAATTCTTAATTTGTGCCGGAGATCGAACCTGCTTCCCCGCGGCGGCAAGAAAAGCGTTCCATGTTTTGTCGTCGGCCAGCTTTTCGGATATTGTCCTCAGCATAGGTATTTTCTGCTCGTATTGCTCGCGGACATTTTCGGCCAGCGGGCCCCAGAACACGCTGTCGATATCGCCGGGGTAAGGATGGCAGGCGGGCTTCTCGATTTTTAAGATACGCTCATAGAGGGCCGATGCGAATATTGTACCGAGGCCGACCTGCCGGCCGTGAAGGTCGTGCTCGACGCCGTCAATGCTGGACATCATATCCAGAGTATGGCTGAACAGATGCTCGCCGCCGGAAGCCGGCGCCGATGTGCCTATAACAGTCATTGCGATGCCGGAGTACAGCAGGGCGTTAAACAAAGCCTCAATGGCGGCGGGTTTGCGGTTGCTGATGTCCCCGGGCCGGTCGAGATAGTACGGTTCAAGGGAGTTGATGATTTCGCTGCAATAGCGGCAGAAGGATTCACCGCAGAACAGATTGTTGAATTTCCAGTCGGCGGTGCTGATAGGCTTGGCGATGGTGTCACCCAGGCCGGAGGCGGTCAGCTCGAAAGGCGCCTCGACGATGGTTGATGGAATCGCAAAAACCGCCAGAGGAGCCTGTGCGCGAATCAGGGTCTTAACGCCTTTGATTGTCGGGGCGACATTGGCGGCGGTAAAGCCATTCATCGTCGCGGCGGTCGCAAAGACGACGTAAGGAATGTCCTTATCGAAAGCCGACCATTTAGTTAGATCGTTAACGACGCCGGTACCGACTGCAAGGGCAATGTCGGCGGGGGGCATTAGCTCATTGAGCCGGGCATGAGTCACATCGTCGCAAACGGGGCCGCCGTGGTTTGTGTCGGGGACAATAATTTCGTGTACGGACCAGCCTGTTTGTTCGAGGGCTTTTTTGGCTCGCCCGCCGGCAATAGCCCGGGTCCGCTTGTCGGCAACCAGAACAATGCGACGGCCGCCGGCGAGAGAGCTGAGCACCTCGGGCAGACGCTCCAGGGCATCCTCGGCATAAACGATGCTCCTGACGGGAACCTTGTGGCTGCGCCCGCATTCGCAATCGAAGGTCGTATCGAGCAGTTTTTCAGGATTCATTATTTGGCCTTACATAATCTTTTCCACTACCACTTGCTGGCCTTCGGTAAAGTGTGCCGAGGCGGCGTCTTCCGGGCTGATTCGCACCGTATCTGCCTCTTCGGGATTGATCAGTAATCCGGCTTTGACATGAACGGAGCGCAGCCCGCCGTACCACCAGCGTATATGGCTGGCGTAGAGCAGGTCGCCCGGCTCGGCGGCCATTTTATCGAGGGCCGATTGGGGAACGCTGACTATATTCTGCTCCGAAAGATCCCGGTCGATTTTGACTCTCAATCGTACTTTATCGCCGGGACGGCGGTTCGGCTCGGCCCCTTTGAAACGACGCATAGCATCCTGTTGGGTCCCGGCGACAAGTCCTTTTATTTTTTCCACCGGCTTCGGTTTTGTGAACAACGTTACCGAAACACCGAGGGTACTGGCCGCCAGCAGGCCGAACAATGCCCGCATGAATTTGTAGCTGTCCGGTCCCATTCCGAAATCGAAAGGGCCGACCAGCACATCCGGCCAGACAAAAGACAGGCCTATCAGAATCGCTCCGCCGACAATTGTCACGAAGGCGGCTGCTGGTGTGTAGCGTTTCCATGTAATCCCGAACAGAATCGCCATAAGCACCGGCGGCGTCACAGCGGCGGTAAACATACTGTGCGCCCCGTAAATTGTGTCTTTCATAAATATGGGTACAAGAGCCAGCCCCAGGGCGGCCGCCCCCAGGCTTGTAATTCGTGCCACGCGGAGATAGTGTTTATCGTTGCGGTTGGGTTTGATGTAAGGTCTCCAGATGTCGTTGACGAATATCGCACTGACGGCGTTTATAAGCGAATCGGCCGTGCTCATCAGCGCCGCGGTTAAGGCTGCCAGCACGAAACCGAAAACTCCCGGCGCGCAAAGAAAATGGGCGGCCTTGACGAAAGAATCGCCCGGCTCGGTGACAAGCTCGCCATTGTTGACCAGCGCCCTGGCGATCCATCCGCCGCAGCTCGTGGCGATGGCCGCTAATGGCGCCAGCACGAGGATCCAGCAGACCACCATCCGGCGTGAATCCTTGACGCTCTTGAGCGAGAGGAAACGCATGATAAAACCCTGGTGCATAAGCATGAGCGCCCCGGTGTTGGCCAGGCCGTCCTGGACGTAGATGCCGATAAAGCTGAACTTCGGCGGGGCGCTGAAATCCGAAAACGCAAACTTATGCGCTCGCGGCAGCAACGCCCAGAAGTCGCCGAAACCGCCGAAATGATAGATTGCGGCTGCAAACAAACCCATGCCGGCGACAAGCAGAATGATACCTTGGACAAGGTCGGTCATAATGACGGCCGTTTGTCCCCCGATGTAGACGTATAACGCCACAGCGACGGCGGTAACGATTGCCCCGGTCATTATCTCCCAGCCGAGCAGCGTGTGCAGCGTTCGCCCGAGCGTGATAAGATTGATGCCGATATAGCCGACGATGTAGAACAGAATGATTATCGTCGCGGCGATGCGCGTCTTCCTGTCGAAACGGGATTCCATGTACTCCGGAACAGAAGTAATTTTGTTGTAATATACAATGGGCAGCCAAAGAAGTACCAGTATGGGCATCCAGAACCAGTCGTTGAGATAGGACTGCGTGCTGGATATGCCGTACCTGAATCCCGCTGCGCTGTACTTGATAAAACTGTAGCTCCCGACGACCGTGGCGACACACGAAAAAGCAATGAGCCACCATGAAAACCTCTGCCCGCCGAAGAAGAAGTCTTTGGTCGTTTTCGTATACCGGCCGAAATACAGCCCGAAACCCAGCACGGCAACGAAATAACCCAGCATTACCGCGTAGTCCAGATTTCCACCGATAGCCTGAGCAATCATAGCGATCCTCCGTTTGCCCAGTTAGGCGACAGGAACGTAAAGATGCACATAATGCCCAGCATGAAGAAGTAGCCGCCGACGAGTATAAATAGAAGCCGGCGGTCTTCGGCGTTTTTCAGGTTAAGATATCCCCCGCGTAATCCGCACCAGATTCCGACGATACACAAAAGTGCACCGATACCGAACTCGCAAACAATCGGCCAAACTCGCAGCATATCCACTTGCCGTTTCTCCTGTTCTTAGAATTCCAATATTTACTTTCCGGCGATAGTTCGCCAGGCAGCTAGGTTGGCTTTCACCTGCTCTCGAAGCCATTCCGGGCGGTTGGTGGTAATTCCATCGACACCGAGTTTTATCAGCCGGATTGCCTCTTCCGGATCGTCCACTGTCCAGACGTAGAGCTTCTGGCCCGAAGCTTTGACCGCATCGACAAACTCCTTATTTACGCCGGCATAATGAACGTCGAGTCCGTCGAGGCCCTTATCCTTTACCGTTTGAACAAGTTGCGGATCGTGAGGAATCCACTGCTCGGTTTCCTTGATCTTTTCGGTTCCCTTGAGCCAGTACGTGGGAACGTCGATCAGTTGCTTGGACATTGTCACTGTTTCCAGGTCGAATCCGATAATGACGATTTGGGACATTTTGCCGCTATCGGCCAGAAGCTCCCTAAGATAGGGCAGAATCTCTTGTCCGCATTTGATTTCGACGTAGAGTTTCCGGCCATGGGGGATTGTCTCGACGATATCGGCAAGAAAAGGGATTTTCTCGCCGGCGTACTGGTCGGACTTAAAACTGCCCACGTCGAGCTTGCGGAGCTCTTCGGAGGTCGCATCGACGATATTCACATCCGTCCCGGCCGTCCGCTCAGTGGTGCCGTCATGGATGGCGACAATCTGATTGTCCTTTGTCAGATAAACGTCCACTTCCACGTCGGCATCTTTTTCCCAGCCGAGCATAACCGAAGCCATGGTGTTTTCCGGGGCTATATACGAAGCACCTCGGTGTGCGATGATTTCCACGGACTTCGTACACCCTGATACGGCGACAATCAATATACAAAATAATCTAAAGATAATAAAACGCTTCATTGCATACCTCTCATTTAACCATGTTGTTACAGTGAATATTCTCGAATCTTATTACAATCTGTCATAACGAATTTCAGCCACTCAAGTATAATACACAATTCCGTCCCTGTATGAAGAAAAAAAGGCCGCTGATTAAACAAGAATTTGAGTAGACCTGACATGCATTTCCCATATTGTTATACATGGGATTTCTGAACACAGATTTTTCTTGACGCCATGGCAATCAATATGGTATATATAGAATCATTGGGTTTTGTGAATTATTATCATAATCCGATTAAACGGCGAAGGAGGCTGCAGCAAACCACAGATATACTATCCGTCGCATATATAGATTAAGAAAAATTTTACAGTAATGGACGTCGCCGGTCTTATTGTACAAACCTTTTTTGAAGGAGAGCTATTATGTGCCGAAAATTAATGTGTCTCATATCTTCTATTATTGTGCCGGCCTTGATTCTGGCGAGTCCGGTGATTGCCGCCGATCCTTCTCTTGTCGGATGGTGGAAGTTCGAGGAAGCAAGCGGGACATTATTGGATCAGAGTGATAATCATAATGACGGCACGCCTTTCAATGGTGTGCTTTATCAGCAGGCCGGCCAGGAAGGCTACGCCCTGGGATTCGACGGGACGGACGATTATATCGTAGTAGGAACAACCGGAAGGCCGACCGATACGTTCAGTTTCGGAGGATGGTTCAAAACATCAGCCACACACGAAATAGATTCTCAGAATACAACCAGTACCGGCGGAGTAAATAATCAAAGGTATGCATTTGATCCGCAGCACGGAGGAGACACAAATGCAGGAGCCGGACTGTCTCTCGGGACGAACGGCATTGTCGTTTACGAGCATGGAAGCAACTATATGCCTGCGACTGCCGTATACGAGACCGAGCTTGGAGACGATTGGAATCACATCATGATTGTCTACGATAACAAACAACCGACGATTTACCTTAACGGCCTTGCGGTTCATACGGGCTTAAGCTCTCCGAGGGCGATAGTGAATTCGCCTATTCAATTCGGCGGAATGGCCTACGGCTATTTCGAGGGCTTGATGGATGAGGTGCGCATCTATAACCGGGTACTTTTGCCGGCGGAAATAGAAAAACTGGCGGCTCGTCCTAAAGCCTGGAATCCCGACCCGCCCAGCGGTTCGATGTATATGGACACATGGGTGAGCTTAAGCTGGTCGCCGGGGGGTTTTGCGGCCTCGCACGATGTGTATCTGGGTGGCAATTTTATTGATGTGAGCGACGGTACAGGTGATACGTTCCGAGGCAACCAGACGGCGGAATACTATGTTGCCGGTTTTCCGGGATTTGTGTATCCGGACGGTCTTGTCCCGGGCACGACCTATTATTGGCGGATTGACGAGGTCAACGGCGCCGAGCCGAACAGTCCGTGGATAGGCGATGTCTGGAGTTTTACAATTCCCCCAAAGAAGGCATACGAGCCCGAGCCAACGAATGGTATGATGTTCGTAGATCCGAACACCACTCTGAGCTGGACGGCGGGCTTTGGTACGAAATTGCACACGGTCTACTTCGGTGACAATTTCGACGATGTGAACGATGCCGCCGCCGGCCCCCCGCAGGCGGTTACAAACTATACTCCCGGCCCGCTCGAGTTTAATAAGACGTATTATTGGCGAGTCGATGAATTCGATGCCGCTGTTACACATAAGGGCGATATCTGGAGTTTTACTACTACCGTCCCGGGCCTGGGCTCGGTCGTCATGGAGCGGTGGGATAACATCAGCAGTGCCGATATAAATACCCTGAAGGATAATTCGAGATACCCGAACAATCCTGATGTGACGGAGCTGTTGGAAGAGTTTTCATGGGACCAGGACCTCGAGATGTATGGAGGCCGGATTCATGGTTGGGTCTATGCGCCTGCTACGGGCGACTATACATTCTGGCTCTGCACCGACAACCAGGGCGAATTGTGGATGAGCGGCGATGATGACTCGAGCAACGTCAGGCTGATTGCTCATGAGAGCAGCTACTCGAGTCCGAATAGTTGGGGAAGCGGCGAGGAGCAGTCCGAACCTGTCCCACTGATAGGCGGCAACAAATATTACATCATGGCGATCTGGAAAGAGGAAGCCGGCGGTGACCATTGCCAGGTAGCCTGGCAGGGGCCCGGCGTCCCGGAACGAATGATCATTCCCGGCAACAATCTCTCGCCGTATGAACCTCTTAAAGCCTATGGCGCCAAGCCGGCAAACCGTGCCGTGGATGTGAAGCAGACGCCCGTTCTTCAATGGAAGCCGGGACTTCAGGCCGTTTCGCACGAGATATACTTCGGCGCCGATGAAGAAGCAGTGAAAAACGCCACGACAGCTTCACCCGAGTATAAAGGTACCGGGACACTCGGTGACGAGAGCTACGATCCCGGTAAGCTTGCATGGGAGAGCACTTATTACTGGCGCATCGATGAAGTCAACAATCTCAATCCGGAAAGCCCGTGGATAGGCGGTGTCTGGAGCTTTATGACGGCCGGTTTTGCTATTATCGACGACTTCGAGGATTACGATGCCGGTGAAAATCAAATATGGTATGCGTGGCACGATGGTCTTGGCTTCGGCACGCCGGGAAGCGATCCTTATTATCCCGGTAACGGTACAGGAGCGGCCGTAGGGGACGAAACCACGCCTTCTTATACAGAGGAAACCATCGTTCACGGCGGCGGCCAGTCCATGCCGCTTGTCTTCGACAACAATAAGCAGGGCTACGCAATGTATTCGGAAGTGGAGCTGACATTGAGTGCCGTGCGCGACTGGACCGAACAAGGCGTTAATGAATTGTCGATCTGGTTCAGAGGCGGGCCGAATAATGGTGCAGAGCCGTTGTATGTCGCAATATCCAACAGCACCGGTGCACTTGAGATGATTGTTCATGATAATCCCGCTGCTGCACAGATCGACACCTGGTCCGAATGGATTATTCCTTTACAGGCCTTCGCCGATCGGGGCATCAACCTGAGCAATGTCGACAGGATTGCAATCGGACTTGGTACCAGAGGCAACCTGACGGTGCCCGGAGGCTCCGGCAAGATGTTCTTTGACGATATCCGGCTGTATCGACCCGCTCCGTAAGAGTCGATTGTTATGAGCATTACGCCGTGAACGAGAGAAATTCTTTGGCGAGCAGTTTCGTGTACTTGCCGGGCTTACCGTCTCCGATGGCTGTCTCGTCGAATTTGACTACCGCCACGATATCCCGCGTGGTGACGGCGATGAAAAGCTCGTCCGACTCAGTCGCCTCTTGCGGTGTGAGCGATTTCTCGGTTATTTCCAGTCCGATGTTTCTGCCCGCTTTGATGGCGAATTCGCGGGTAATGGACGGCAGGATATTGGCAGTCAGCGGGGCGGTCTGCAAAGCCTGCCCCCGGACGGCGAAAAATGCCGAGCCTGCACCTTCGGTGATAAGGCCGGACTCATTGACAAGAATCGCCTCGCCGCAGCCCTTCCGGGCGGCGTCATTGCTGGCCAGGACGTTCGCCAGAAGGTTGAGGGATTTGATGTCGCACCGTTTCCATCGCCAGTCGGGATGTGTCGAGACTGCTATACCATGTGTCTTTTCTTCGGTATTATCGGACAGTTCTGAGACAGTCAGGAAGAAATTTGGCTTCAGGGCGGCATTCCAGACACGGTCTCTCGGCTGCGAACCACGGGTAATGTGAAAATATATCTTGGCGTTGGCAATGCCGGCGGCTTCGAAGGCCTTCAGAATCCGGGAACGTATAAGGTCGATATCCACGCCGGTTATTTCTATCGCCGACAGGCTGCCGGCGAATCGCTGCAAGTGCTCTTCGAGGGCGAAAATCCTGCCGTTATAGCTCCTCACTACCTCATAAACCCCGTCGCCGAAGAATATGCCGCGGTCGAAATAGACCGGATCGAGCTCCTTTGCCGGCACGATTTTGTCCTGTATCATTGCTATCTGCATCAAATCGCTCCTAAAAAATACCCTTCGACTACGCTCAGGGTGAAGATTTCTCCATGCCGAGCTTCAGACGAGGCATTCCAACTTCATTCTCGGCAATAGAATACAAAAATATACAATAATTTACTTTACAAAAAAGGCTGAATATGTAAAATGTGGCCTCGATTCGAATTTTTGAAAGTTTGGAAACCTGGAGTTTTTTAGAAATGTATGCAGTCATTGAACAAGGCTCAAAGCAATATAAGGTCGCCGAAGGCGATTGTTTGAATATCGATCTGACGGATATTTCGCCCGATACCGAGACCATCGAGCTGGATAAGGTTTTACTTATAAGTGACGGCGAAGAAGTCAAAGTCGGTACGCCGTTACTCGAAGGTGCGAAGGTGATTACCTCATTCAAAACCAACGCCGAAGAAGCTGTTATCAAGGGCAAAAAGCTCTATCCGATGCACCATCGCAAGCGCAAAAACAGCAAAAGACGCATAGGCCACCGACAGAAGTATATACAGGTGGTCATCGACAAAATAGAAGGCTGACAGGAACTAATTGATTGCCGATTTCAAAGTTGGACGATGAAAATCTGCAATTAAAAGTGCTTTCGCGTCCGGAACACATCCCTTTGATCGCTTTGGGCGGATATGGAAGGAGAATGAAAATGTCGGCATACGTAATTGCTCGCGTTGAGGTCACCGATTGGGACAAATATAAAGAGTACCTGAAGGTAGGGCCGGGTACGATCGCGCAATACGGCGGGCGATTCATTGCCAGGGCCGGCGAAGCAGTAACACTGGAGGGT
>Ga0209121_10002476_pt1 | contig 18781 bp, 16 predicted proteins | sample Cruoilmetagenom3_FD_187292 | JGI IMG/M metagenome (GOLD analysis project Ga0209121, IMG submission 187292) | Oil polluted marine microbial communities from Coal Oil Point, Santa Barbara, California, USA - Sample 3 (SPAdes) (version 2) | ecosystem: Environmental > Aquatic > Marine > Oil seeps ... | reverse complement strand
TACTATCGCCGGTATCCCGGCCAGCACAAAGAAAAACAGACTGAAAATCCCCAACACCAGCGACATAACTGCCAGTTTGCTAAGTTTTTCCTCTGATTCTTCCATTACGTGTCAATTATTATTGTTGAGAAGCGATTTTTCAATGATTTCTTTGGACTAAAAGCATGTCATTTCGACCGGAGCGTTCCTTAGGGACGCGAAGCGGAGAAATCTATTGAAAACAGATTCTTCGATCCGGCTATGGCCCATCGTGCACCAGCAGCGAATCCAATTTATCCGAAGGCTCACAACCAATTTGGGGTAAGGCGCCTATTCTAATGTCTCCGCCGTCCCAGGAAGTGTAAATGTTATCATTGTTGACACCACAGAAGGGGCGCTTCTCAAAAGCCACGTGGCTGTCCATGAACAGCACGTTCTGCCCATCTTCCTGGTGAGTAACGGCATTGCCCACTCTGATAGCTCCTCTGCCACCTTCAGGATTGAACAAGCTGATATCTTTGCCCTCGTAAGCCGGAGATCTTATCCACGGATTCCTGTCGGCGGCGACAGCCAGGCCAGGCTCGCTCGACGAGGTCAATGGAAACAAACTAAAAGGCTGGTGATAGGTATAGCTGCAATGCGTGTCCGGTTCGAAACCGAAATCCCAGAAGTCGATCAGATCTGTATTACCGGCAGCGTCGTCGGCCGGATTAAACTCTGTGACACCGACGTCGCCCTTACATATAAACGACTTGGGCGTCACCTCGCAATACTTAACTAAAAGATAAAAGCAGGACGAGATGTTGCCGACACCGCCGGTCCCGTCGGGTCTCAGTTCGTATGCATTGAATCGATTGTCAGCCTGCCAGTTTGCTATACGCCCTCTCCAGATACCGTCTTTGCCTCCTGAGCGCGGGTATGCACCGTTATAGTCATTGGCATAGATTTGCATCGCCTTGCCGATACCTGACAGATTCGTCCCGCAAACCATTCGGAACGCTAATTGTCTTGTCCTGGCCAAAGCCGGCATCATAATTCCCATCAGCAGTGCTATTAAAGGCAACGAAACAGATGGAACGATAATTCCCGCGATGGCAAAGCCTCTACCGGTTAAGCTGCCACCACTTTTTTCAATTCTTACCAGGCTCACAATCCCGAGGATAATTGCCGGTATTGCTGTAAGGGCACAGGTAAAAATACTCAGGATGCCAAGTACCAGCGCAGCGATGGCCATGCCACTGCTTTTAACACCAATACTTGGAGCCTGCATTTGAGGTCGGATTAATACAGCGCCACAGGCGCGACACACTTGAGCATCATCCGGATTTTCCCGGCCGCATTTTGAGCAGTACATTTGCATTCTCCCTTCGATTCTGGTTTTTCATCACGGCACGACTCCACAACTCACATGGGATATATGATATGCTTTCGTACGGGATTTACCAGAACGTTTTATGAGAATTTTGAGTCGCGGGCAGGTGAGTTTATTCCGCAGCCAGGATTGATTTTCCGATGTACCCGGCTTCGATGCAGAACTGGATAATGTCACATGCAAGTGGTACGGCGTCTCTCGAACCGTGCTGGCCGCCTTCGACGACGATGGCGATTGCGATTTTGCGAGCCGTGCTGTCGGAGGCGAACCCGCCGAACCAGGCGTGCTCGGGCCTTTCCGTCGAGCCTGTTTTGCCAAAAACTTTCACATCCTCGGCGACGAGTGTGCCTAAGTATGGTTCGAATTGATTGTAAGCCGTTCCGCCGGCCTCGCTGACAACGGCACTCATACCGTCATATACGACGGCGAGAGTTCCGAGCGAGACGCCCAGGTCCGTGCCTTCGGAATTTCGTGACTCTTCTAACAGCCTCGGTCTCTTGAATACCCCTTCCCGGGCGAGAGCGGCCATGGCGTTAGCCACCTGCAGAGGCGTGACACGCAGATTGCCCTGACCGATGCCGAACCATCTGTTGTCGCTTTGTCTCAGCGGCGGGATATCATCAAAACTCATGATTTTGCCCGCCGGATCAGTGGCTTTCCCTTGGGGATTCCATCCGGAGGAGATTAGTCCGCCAAGCTGGTCAAAATTTCTGGCCTGTCCGTTCGGTGCCGCCAGGGCGACATAGGCCGGCATGGAAAGTACGTCGTGGCCGTAGCCGAATTTATAGAGCCACTGCTGCAAAACCACAGGCTCGATATCGTCGGCAAGGTGCGAAAAGTAGATATTGCAGCTTCCCTTAATTGCGTTTCGGGCGTTGTTTTCCCACTGATTATCATGCCCGACACCGGGGTATCTTCTAAAGATCCAGCAGTTCGGCCATGCCGGCGGCGCCGCCTCGGGCGGGCAGCCAATGACCTTTTCGGGAGTTATATTACCGGTTTCGAGTCCGGCAATTAGAATCAACGGCTTAACCACCGAACCGGGCGGATACCGCTTATTAATCGCCCGATTGATAAGCGTCTTATTAGGATCTTTAATAAGATTATCATAATCGTACCTGGCGCTGTTCAAATCAAAAAGCGGCAATGAAACCAAAGCGAGTATGTCACCGGTCCCGACTTCGATGACTACGGCCGACATTCCCGGCCCGCAATTCGGGTCGTGATTGTAATTAGTCAGATAGTTTTCGATTCTTTTCTGAAGCTCGATGTCCAGTGTTAACTTAACATCATCTCCGAACTTGGTTTCGGTCCGGCCTGTAAGCTGGCCGTCTATGTCATGGCTGAGCTCGCCTCGTTTGCCTCTAAGGATAGCCTCGCAGACATACTCGACGCCGTCTTCACGCCCGCAAACCTCTCCGTCCAGATAGCTCAGTAATTTGTCATTTTCGAACAGCTCTGTATCCTGCTTTTGTGTCGCCAGACCCACCCAGCCGATTGTCTGGGCGGCAGCGGAACCGTAAGGATAGAACCGATGGCCTTTGGGCAAAATCGCAACTCCTTCGGTATCCATGAATTCCAACTGTGCGGCGAAAACATCATCGTCGGTTTTCAACTCCAGCAAAGGCCAGTTCTCATGCATTTCCAGGATATCCATTTTGCTCGCAAGCTCATCCCGTTTGTCCGGATCGGGCTGCTTTCTCTTAAAATCAGCGATTGCTTCAGAAATCGGGATGCTTATGATACTGTCATAATTCTCAAAAACTTTGGAATTCGGGAAGTTTTTCCGCCAGGCCTGGAACATCCGCCGGTTCCAGACATAGTCATTTATTTTTTCTATTTCATGCCATATCACTGACGGTTCCACCGCCTTGAATTGCGCGCACTTCTCAATTATGAGCTGCAAATCCTCAAGCTTTTCACGGATTTCTTCGTCGACTTTAGCGACCGCGACATCCGAATCGCGTCTGGCAGCAGCCCCGGCGAGCAGGGCCTTGCGCAGGCGTTCATCCAGAAAAGAGCTGAGCTCGTAATTGATTTGCACCCAGAATCGGGCTTCATCCAGGGCTAATTCAATCCCATTTCTGTCGAGTATTCTGCCCCTGATGGTTTGGAGTTGCTGGGATTGGCCCCTTTGCCGCTTTAATTCTGCGATTTCACTTTGGACTGTTGAGGCGGTCAGCAACTGCATTTGTGCCAGGCGGAGCAAACAGACCGCCAGAAGCAGCAAGCTGAAGATCACAAATATTTTGACTCGCCTGTTATACATATTTATCGACGGTATCGATTAACTTTTATCCGCATCCACCAGGCTATAGGCAGAAACAAAAACGGCCCAACGATGCTTGAGTACACAGATGTTACCAAAACGACGATGTAGATATTTGACGGAATTGGCTCGCCCGTGATATATGCCAGCAAATGAGTCAGGAACCCGGTAAGAACAGAGGTGACAAAGATCGCAAGTGCCTGAAAGGGCATTCTTTTGATCGCTATTACACGATTCAGGTATGCCAGCAGCGTCCCGAACAGGCCAAAACTAATCATTTGCGGGCCCATCGGCATTGGCGAGCCGACAAGGTCGGCGGCAAAACCTATTGTGAAAGAACTGATGATAGCTTCGGAGGTATTGCAGTAAATTGAAAAGAATACCAGGAGGATGATCAGTAAATCAGGTTTGCTGCTCCAACGCGCCAACAAACCCTTTTGTAGAACAGTCACAGCAAGAATTAACACTGCAAACCGAAGCCATCGCATTTCATATCCTCAGTGGGTTCGAACGCGGTTACTTTTGCGGATTCATTATGATCACGGCTACGTCCTCGAGCTGTCCTACATCACAAGCCGGTACGACCGTTAAGTCCCAAAGCGCAGGATATTTCTGGTTTCTTTTGCATTCGGACACTTTTCCCACTATCATCGGGGCGTCGAGGAATCCGGGCTTTTTGAGGGCGAAAACGTTCTGGCCGACCTTGACTTCGTTCTTGACCATCTCGACCTTCGCCGAATTATTTCCGCTGCCCTTCATAATGTACTTTAATCCCGCTAATCCCGCTATCTTTACCCGTATCTTCGAAGCAGGATCAGTGACGAGAGCTACCCTGGCTTTGGATATTTGGGGAAAGACATCTGATATCGTTCCGATGATACATTCATCGCCCAGGACGAAATGATCTTTAACCAGGCCGTTGGTTTTACGGCAGCTAATCGTCAGCTCGTTTCGGGCCCCGCCGACAGTGGCCGGAATCACGTCGGCTAAGGCAAAATCCGTTCCTTCCCAAACATACGTATTATATAGTTTGTACAGCTTTGCGAACTTCCTGCGTTGCTGATCCAACGTTTCTTCAAGGCTGGCAATATAATTGAGATACTGAGTCTCGCTGCGGCCGGGAGCATCCGTAAGCGTCTGCCGTGTTTGTGCCGTAAGCGCTAAATCGGCGCCGATACTCAAAGGCCAGCGGAAAACGTGGACGAAAGCAAGCTGGAATTTACTCGTTAAAGTCTGCGGGGTAAAGAGAAAGATAAGCCCGGTTAACATAAACCAGGTAAATAACATTCTCCTGGAGACTTTTGTTTGCTTCCTTGCCATGATAATACGTCGTTACTTTTTATACAATCCGCATCACGCATTGCCCACAACGAATCATTCCCACCCGTATTCGTTGTGGTCCATCGTATCCTTCCACAATTCCAGATTTTCCAGATAGACGCTGGTCCCCCGGGCGACACTGCTTAGCGGATCATCAACGATCTGGACTTTCAGGCCGGTCGCATTGGCCAGGACGGTGTCCATCCCCCGCAGCAGTGACCCGCCGCCGCAGATGTGTATGCCGTTGTCAATCAGATCCGCTGCTAATTCCGGCTCGGCTTTTTCAAGCGTTGCCGTAACCGTATCTATGATTGTGGCGATGGGATCGCGAAGGGCTTCACGTATCTCCTCACTCGTTATGACAATTTTCCTTGGCAGGCCGGAGATAGTGTCTCTACCGGCTATTTCCATTGTTAATTCTTCTTCCAGCGGAGCGGCAGAGCCAACCTGTATTTTAACCTTTTCAGCTCTCGCCTCGCCGATGAGCAGGTTATAAGTTTTCTTGAGATGATTGATCACCGCCTCGTCCATATCGTCACCGCCGATACGGATTGACTCTGAGGTGGCGATGTCGGCCAGACTCATGATGGCGACCTCGGTGGTCCCCCCGCCGATATCGACAATCATCGAGGCGGTCGGGTCCGTGATGGGCAGCCCGGCACCGATTCCCGCCGCCATCGGCTCGTCAACCAGATAAACCCTTCGTGCGCCGGCACGTTCGGCACTATCTATAACCGCCCGGCGTTCGACGGCGGTGATTCCGCTCGGCACGGCGATAACCACCCGCGGTCTGACAAGCCCGCCCCGGCCGTGGACTTTCCGGATGAAATAGCCCAGCATCGCTTCGGTGATCTCGAAGTCGCTGATAACGCCGTCTTTGAGTGGTCTGATGGCACTAATCGAGCCCGGTGTTTTGCCTAACATTTCACGGGCAACCAGCCCGACTGCTTCGCCGTTGTTAAGGACGATATTGGTTCCTTTGCGGACAGCAACAACGGAGGGTTCATTGAGGACAATACCTTTGTCGCGAACACAAACAAGGGTCGTACACGTGCCCAGGTCGATACCCATATCCATACTGAACCAACCTAAGACTGTGTCCAGTAGCACTTTCGACTCCTTTCCGAGATCCCAATTTAAACTTTTTAAGAGCTTAAAATTCCTGTTTCGCTATCTTGTTATATAACTGTCGTGACTGGTATTGTCAATAGCGATTCGGCTACTGTATTTTAAAAATTGTGTCGTACTGTGTGTAACACTGATAAGCGACAAAGACTGCCGTAGCCAGAACTACGCAAAACGCTACGGCAAGAATGACTGTATAGAGATTATCGGCTGCGGTTATTTTTTTACCACGACTCTGCACAACGGGACTCATATATCAACCTCGCATAGTAACACAATTAATCACAATTGTGTTTTCTACAAATTAGTGCTGACTTTATCATTTATTTTTGGCTGATTCTGCGGTTGTTCCTGTAGAAGTTCGAGCCAGCCGACCGCCTTCTCAGGCCAAACGTCCAAAATCACGATATCACAAATAAACTTATCGTCGCGAGTGAGATGAAACCTCATACCCGCCTTGACACCTTCCGCCGCACCGATCGATATTTCGGCCAGTAGATTTTTCAGGTCAACTTCGGTTATCATTCCAGCCAAGTCGATATCTTTCGTGGGAGGCGCCACCCTAACGGCCTCTCGCTTCGGTGTGACCGGCGATGGCGCTGCAATAGCTTTACCATACTGTCGTAAGTACTGGTCCAGCTTGTTTTGCAGTTCGGTCTTTTCTTCCAGCAGGCGTTTAGATCCTTCCTGCAACTGCCTTACTATCGCCATATTCTCCATAAGAGCGGCCGTGGTGTCTTTGAGTTCTTTTCCCTGCTTGATCAGCTCGGCTTCCTTTGTGTCCCGCTCGGCGAGGGCATCCTTAACTAACTGCTGGTTCTTTTCAACGGTTACGGAGAAATCCTTAACTATTGTCATCCAGTTATTCACTTTCCGTACCGCATCATCTCTTTCTCTGCCGGCATTCGCGAGATCGCCCTTTAATTTGTTAATCTGGTCCTCGAGCGAGGCAATCTGTTCTCCCAATTTTTCTGCTTCCCTGTTCTTTTCCTCAATTGTATTGTTCAATTGAGTTTTTGCATTGTCCTCATTCCTCTTGGCGGATTGGTAGCTGTTGTTTTGACTTTCATATTTCTGTTTATAATTATCGGCGTTTGCAACATAAGTTACCACTATCCCACAGAGGAAAATCGAGGATATCGTCAGCAGAACTATTAAAACCTTCGTAAGCGTACTCAAAACAAGCTCCTTTCAGTAATTTTTTGTTTTCTTTTCAATACACCCCTTAACATATCAAAGGGCGCCCCAAACGCATAAAAAGGACATTAGGGGAGGCTCCATTCTTTTCCTCACCAAATAGGCCCGAGCCTAAAATAGGCTCCCAAACACTTTCTCAGGCGTTTGGAACCCGGCTCACTACGTGCCGGGTCGCTATATGGGAACCCAAGCCCTGATATTATGTGTACAATATAATTGTACGTTTAAAGCTCGGAAAGGTCAAGTTATTTTTGGTAAATAGCCTAAATTAAAATACGCGGCGAAAATCAATGATGCCAAGTCTGATAAGATATCATTTTCAGGCTTTAATTAATTCATTTTACACTGAAAAACGGCCTTGGCGGCAGCAATACGGACAAATTTCGACTCATTTTTCAATAGTTGGGGCAGAAATTTTTTCAGAGAAGGTGTGCATATTTGGCCAATCGCCAGTGCCGTTAGTACATTGGCGCGTTCGATAGCCTGTTTATCCAGGCCGTTGGTGAGATTTTTATCGAAAACTTCGAGGACTTCCGACTCACCGATCCTGTCTCTAAGCTTGCCAAGCTGTTCGGCGGCAGTCAGACGGACTTCCAATACATTATCATCCAGCTTGGTCACAATAATATCCCTGGCTTTTAAAGTAGCAAGAAGTCCCATTGCTCTTAGGCCCATAATTCTGTCGTCGGCAAAAGCGCTATAAACTATTGCCCAAAGCCTCTGCAGTACTTCCTCGTCACCGAGCCTGGCCCTGGCTTCTAATACCTGAAACCTGACCTTATCACTGGAATTTTTATCTTCCTGGGCCCATTTCAGCAATTTCAGCGCGTTTTTGTCTCCCGTTTTGCCAAGCAGAAAAACCGCATTTGCCCTGACAGTTTGGTCCTCGTTGTTTATTGCCTGGCGAATCACTTCGTAATACTCGGGAGATCCGAGCTTTCCCATAGCGTAAGAGGCAGCCACGATGACATTTACATCTTTATCCTTCAATAAGCGGCTTACCGAGTTCTTGGCAATGGAGTATTCCATATCGCCTATGGCCAGCGCTGCTGCAAATCTAACTGGTGTAAATTCATCCTGAAGCAATCGCTGTACTTTCGGTATCAATCTGATCTGCCTGGTAGTAGCAACGACTTCGATAGCGTTAACTCTGACAAGCGGATTCATATCGGCCAGCGCATTTTGTATAATCCGGGTGGCTTCAACCTCTGGTGAAGCTATGTCAGTAACGTAGAAATCTCCCAATGTCGATCGTGAGGATTGTTCGCAGCCGAAGACAAATACGACCAGGCACGCAGAAAGTAAGGTATATGCAATGGAAACAATTATATTTTCGTGCTTTTGCGTTTTATCTTTTTCGGATCTGCTTCTCATTTGATCATCCCTGATAAACAAGTTTTTTAACTCTGAAAAATTTTCCCGAAAGTAACACTATTATGAGCACAATAACACACAGTTCACAACAAAAATCCAGCCATTCGCCGTATTTACTAAAAAAAGTTACCCTGTCATCGATCGGTATTTTATCAATGAACCATCCCGGCATGCCTGTCCGGGCCCTTGCCTTTCTGGGAAGACTGCCTGCTGTAAAGCCGTTTTTTATGCGTCCCGCGCTATCGATAAGACAGCTAATGCCGGTATTGACACTTCTCAGGACGGCAAGCCGGTTCTCAACCGCGCGGAACGCACATACTGCTGCGTGCTGGGTAAGCTCCGCGCTCGGCCGTACTTGTTCGTCCTTGAATCGGACGAACCAGCCGTCGTTGCTTATATTGACCAGCCAGTCGAGCCTCTTTTCGCCGTGCTCATCCAGGGCGAATTTCCGGCCAATCTCCGGAACGGTGTCCTCGTAACAGATTATCACGCCGAATTTGTAAACCTGAGCCTGCTCGTTTTCAGACCCTGTCATCTCGAAAATCGTGTATTCGCTGCCGTAGTCGAGCGAATAATCGAAATTGTAAGGGATGAATTTGATTTTCATCAGCAGCTCATAAAACCATGACAGGCTTCTTCTTAACGGCAATACCTCCCCGAACGGCACCAGGTGGATTTTATTGTAGACTTCCCTGGCCTTGTCACCGTTCTTTTTGTACATAAAAGCCGAGTTGTATTTCTTGCCTAACTGGATTGACATGTCATCCTGAATCACGGGTGTGCCGCCGTAGGCGCCTACGAGCAAAAAAGCCGTATCTTTGACGTGCTGACGAAGCGCATCGTCATAAACTCTCCATTGATGTGAGGACTCCAAAAGGCCCAACACTTCAGGATTTAACGCCGCCTGCACCATTGTCTCGGGCCAGACTATCAGCTCGGCCCCGGCCTGGGCGGCGACCTTGCTGTGTTCCATCAGGCCTGTGAACAAATCGTCGCCGGACTCGAACGTCCTTTTGACCGACTGGGGGACATTAGATTGAAGTGACGCGGCGAGGGGGCCGGCTGTTACACATTCTGCTTCCTGAGATATCCTCCACCGCCCATAGACAAAAGCGCCAACTACCGCCGCACAAACTATCGCCGTATTGGCAAATTGAACCGACGTCAAAATCTTTTTTTGGCGGGCAGCCAGGATCAGACCGGCCAGCAACCCGTTGACCATCGCTATCAGGAACGAAACTCCGCCGGCACCGAATATGTCGACAATTTGAATCAGTGTGGTATTCCGATACTGGCTGTGTGCCAGAAACCGCCAGAAAAAACCGCCCAGAAAGAAGCCCTGCAACCGCTCGATGCCGACAATCAATACAGCCGCCGCCAAAAACAGCGGCACCTTTTTCTTCCGGCACCAGCGCAGGCAGAGCGCCAGCACCGGCCAGAGCAGTGCAGTGTACAGGCAGAACACAAGCCAACCGGCAATAGTCACCGGGGCAACCCAGTACAAATTGCCCAGCCAGTAACAAAGCGAGATGATGTAGCCGAAAAGGAATAATCGCCGTGGCCGGGCCTCCGGCGAGCAGGCCACAATAAACGGCACCCACGCGAGCCACGCCAGCGGCGCCAAGCCTATCGGCGCCTGAATCACCGTCAGCAACAAAGCAGTACAAACGAATGGTAAAGCAACATATGATAATTCTTTAGGTGAGAATGATTTATAAATCTTCAAATTGTTTACCTTCTGATTCGCGGAAGTTTGCCACTCTTGCGCAGTTTAAAGAGACGGTCGGCTATTTCTTCGGAGGTAAAAACAACACCTGATCCGACCCTTGAATTAAAGGTTGCTGCGAACGAATCCAAACCCACTTTTCTCTTGACCAACTGATCACTTGGCACATTGTTCTCACGATAGAGACTTTTAAGTTCCTCTATTTCATTACTACCCCATTCCCCCATAATTTCCTCTCCGATTTAGCCTTGTTCGCTTTTCTCGTTATTGGTTGGCCACGTAATGGCCCGAGTTTTGCGCTTTTTCTCATTTGCGTCAGGTGTTTTATGATCTGTCTTGGTTGGAATGGATTCCGCTTGATACCTACTCTTTTGTTGAACTTTTCTGTAAAAAGAGTTAATAGAGCCGGCTCATTTGCAAGTTGTTCCGTCGGAACCTTATTCTCATGATAAAGCCACTTGAGCTCTGCATTGAGATGTGCACTCCATTTCAGCTTGGCTTCACCTTCGATTGGTAGTCCTTCAGATTCTTTTATACGTTTTTTCGAATCCTTTACATAATTCTTAGAAATATCTACTCCCGTATATATCCGATTCAACTTGTGTGCAACTACCGCTGTAGTGCCTGAGCCATTGAACGGATCTAAAATCCAATCCCCTTCATGTGAGCTAACGCGAATTATACGTGCCAGAAGGCTTTCCGGCATTTGACACGGGAAGTCAAGTCTTTCCTTAAACGTACCACACACTCGCGGATACTCGTCCCAGACATCATCCGGCATCTTGCCTTCTGGATTAGCACGCTTATCTTGATATTTCTTCTGTCGGTCAGATATTACACGTACCGAATGATCATTAAAGATGAAATTAGTCTTATCCTTTACGAAGTAAAAGATATGTGTGTGTGACCGGGCAAATTTGCTTTTCAGTTGCTGGCCGAAAGTGTAGTGCCATATTATCCAGTTACGCATAATCAGGCCGAGCTCATCGGCGATGATTTTGACGTTTGCGGCGTAGTCGTCTCCGATAGCAATGTAGAATGAGCCGTGCGGCTTGAGGACCTTTTTGCAGACGCTCATCCATTCTTTTGTCCAGGCGATGTAGTTTTTCTTTTTGACCTTGTCGAAGTACTTATCGTACTTATATCCGATATTGAACGGCGGATCGGCAAAGATAAGGTCGGCAAAAGGCTCGCCGACTTTGCCCAAAACCTCTATACAATCGCCGCAAATTATCCTGTTTAGAAACTTTTGCATAGCGATATATTAGGGATTCTCGCTGAGTTTGCAAGAGAGAACTGATTTGATTGATTGTCAATACGAATGATTTGCAGTCATGCATACCTGCAAATACTCTACGGCTCAATCGGCCCGCTTTGGGCCACTTGCCCGGATACCTTTTCTCAAATGATTGGCACCGAGCGATAAATTACCCGGCCGCGAAGTATTCGAACATAATCAATACAAAGTCTGTTATCAAATATAGTTATGCAATATGCCAGCCAAAAATTGGATATTTTCGCCGATAATATCGTTAAAAAAATCGTTACATTCGGCATCAACGGTGGCACTTAATTACAGTACTTACTGATTTGTTCTCCAAGGAAGGAGGACGTATAGTGTATTAAAATGCACTATCGCTCAAGCCCCTGCTTTATCAACCCCTCTCCTCCGTGAAGTGGGGGCTTTTTTAACAATTTCCGATTTACGATTTCAAATCTGTAGATGCCCGGGTCACAGCAGGTCTTTGAATTCGCTGACAGGCACGGGCTCGCCGGATTCTGCAGAGCGATCGGCGGCGAAACAGACCGCCTGCGTTTTAGCCGCGTCTTCAAGGTCGGGGAATGGTCTTCGGTCGTCGATAATGCAATCGAGAAAATGGGATACTTCGCCCCGAAAAGGATGATGGGAAACATCGCCGCTATCCGGCTGGATAGTTGGAATCTTCATAAAATCGTTCTGGCCGCCGAATAGCTTCGGGGCGAAAATCTCATTATTGCGAAGCGCACCATCGGTGCCGTAGATTCCAATGTTGAATCTGTACGGCATCTTCGCGTCGAAGGTCGTAAAGCTGCGCCCGATTTTTCCATCCTTGAATTTGAGGTTGATGGAAATTGTACCGGGATATTCTGCGGGATTGTCTGTTTTGGTCTGATAGGCGGAAACTTCCTCAACCGGGCTGTGTGCAAACCACCGCAAGGCGTCCACTGCATGACATCCGGCCGTCAAGAGTGCCGTGCCGCTCTGTTCAAGACTGCCGTACCATTTAAGCGCCCATATACGATGCAAATAATCAACCTCCACCATAAAGATGTCACCGAACACATCCTGCTCGATCAGGTGATCGATGGTCATCAACAAGGGATTCCAGTGCAGCACAAAACTGACAATCGTTTTGACCTTGTTCTTTTTGACCGCCTGACGTTGTTTCAGCACGTCCTCCGGAGTCAATGCGACGGGTTTCTCGATAATAATGTGCTTGCGCGCTTCTGCGGCGGCAACTACGTATTTCGTGTGCGCATTATGCGGCGTGCATACCACTACAATGTCCACGTCATCCCGCTCGAGCATTTTTGCTGCATCGGTTTCAATCGCACATTGAAGATTGTAACGGTCCCGGTATCGTTCGGCATTGCTCCGATTTCGGCTCACCAGTACCCGCACTTCGGAGCGTTCGTCGTTTTGAAAGGCCTTTACGTACTCCTCGGCCACCCAGCCACAACCAATAATTGCTGCACCAAACTTTTTCATATTCAGTCTCCTTGCTTTGTTCTTCGTTCCGAGTGCTGCGTAAAAAAGAACGCAGAACGCAGTACACAGCACTCTGAACGAAATTGTTAAGAATAGAAAGTGGCATATCGCTCCATCGCGTCCGCAATCGCCCTGACGTTTTCGAGAGGAACGCCCGGATAAAGTCCATAAATCATCATCAGGCCGCCTTCGGGGCTTCCGAGCATTTGAACTTCCTGACAGATCAGCTCGTCGATTTGCTCCGGGCTGCCGAAGCGGGTGATTTGCTGCCGGTCTATGTCCAGATCGATGCAGAGCCGTCCCTTGAGATTCGCGGCTATCCAGTCGATACCGTTTACGAGGTCCTGAAGATTAATCGCATCTACTCCGCTGGTGATAAGGTCGTCCACAAGATCACGAATGTCACCATCGGAGTGCATGTGCACAAGGCAGCCGGCCCGGCGGGCCGGTTCCATCAAATGCTCGTAAACCGGCTTGATATAGGTTCTGAAGTGTTCGGGCGAGAGCATCGGGCCGAGCTGCATGCCCAGGTCCTCGGGATACCGCATCATCGCTGCGCCGCAGTCAACATAGCGCTGCACAATTGCCAAACTGAAGGATTCGACAATCTCAATCAGTTGTCGGAGTTTCTTTTCCCCATCCGCCATATCGAGCAAAAGGTTTTCGTATCCCCGCAGATAGCTCAGTCTCAGAAAGGCGTGACCATGTTCGAGACTGCCGGCGCCGTGTTTTCCTTCTCCTTCGGCCTTCAGGATTTTATCTTCGATCATCGCCCAATCGATTGCCGCCATGCCGTTCGACCGGGCCGGGTCCGGCGGCGTAAAATTCCGCAAATTATCCCAATCGGACAGCGGATGCTCTGTCACGGAACCCGTGATGCCGTCATCGGTCGTTTCCCAGACACAGCCCCAGGAATCCGTATAAGGCTTGCCCGCCCTTTCCCAGGGTGCCGGTTCCGGCGGCACTTTGTCATCAGAAGTGAAGTCAGGAAACAGTAGAAGGTGCTCGGCCATGAGCTCAAACAAAACATCTTTCGGGTAATGATGCCAACAGGCTGGATTTATCCAGAAAATCACTGGAATATGCTCGGGCCTTTCGAAACGGATGGCTTTCAGCGTATCTTCAGTAATGATGTCAGTAAAATCCATATCAGAAAAAAGGAAAAAGCATGTAGAGTGGAGCCCTGCCCCCACCATTAACGTTCATATCTACATGAATTCCGACTGGGTGGCAGCCTCAAGCGCAGCCTGGGGATGATTGTTCCCCACCATCCCCAAAGCCTGTGGCTTTGAGGCTGCCACCCTTTTCCAAATCTGTCCATAAATTCACATGTTTTGAGGTAATAGTGTCATCAGTTTTTAGGTTTCTGTTCAGCCGATCACTACCACCTTACCCAGCCGGGCCGACTCATAGCAGGCGGTCAGTATCTTTTGACTTCGCAGGCCAAGCTCGCCGCTTATGGCCGGCTCACGATCATCGAGAACCGCCCGGCTGAACTCTTCGATCTCGGCCTGATATGTATTTACCGGCTCAGGCTCGATTGTCAGCCCTTCAGCCGCCGACCTTGCCTGCTGTGCATCGTAATCTCTGCCGTGTTGTTCAAGAAAAGCTTTCATCCGGCCGGCGGGCCCCTGGCCGATAGTCCCTTCGGCCAATATCGAACCTTTCGAGCCGTAGAGTTCCAGCACGTTTTTGCTGCTGTTGTCCGGGATGCAGAAAAACGTATCAACCGTCGCCAAAGCACCATTTTCGAAGAACAGCATGGCTGTTGCACTGTCTTCGGATTTATAGTTGTGGATGCTATTGTTTATAAAGCAACTGACCCTGGCAATTTTCCTGAAGAACATTTCCAGCAGATCGATGCAATGTCCTCCCATGTCGATCAGCGACCCGCCGCCGCCGGTTACCGGGTCCTGACGCCAGGCACCTTCGATGGGTGGATACCAGCATGAAAGCTGGGCCCGCGCATAAACCGGCCGGCCGAGCCTGCCTTTTTTTATGAGCTGCAGGGCACTTTGATGCTGGGCTACAAAGCGCATCATAAACGCGCAGCCAAGCTTAATTTTCTTTTGCCGGCACAAATCGATCATGTTTTCGGCTTCGGCAACCGTCATTCCGAGGGGTTTCTCGCAGAGAACGTGCTTTGAAGCTTCGGCGCAGGCTCGAACCTGCTCGGCGTGAACATGGGCTGGTGTGGCGATGTAAATGGCATCGATATTCGCATCGAGCAACTCGTTAATCCCTGCCGCCGCTTCGGCGCTATATTCTTTGGCCACCTCGGCATTTACCTGCTGATTGATATCGAAAACCGCAGACAACTCAGCATTCCGGGCCTTTGTAATACCCTCCGGAATCGTTCTTCTCCCGGCAATCCCTCCCGAGCCGATTACTCCCCATTTGAGTTTCGTGGACATAATATCAATCCTTTCCCTTTTCTATTTCGAATAGGCCTTTATTACCTTCGCCAGTGCGCAGCCTATCTGCCGGCAATCCTCTTCGGTATAGGTTGGAAATGCGAAACAGGTAAACGTGTGGCTCTGATGCCAGACGGCGTTTGGAACTTCAACGTTACTGTAGTCGGTACTTCCGGGAGTCGTATACTCCGTAGACTTGAACGGAAAACCGCTCTTGCCGAAGGAATTGTGCTGCTGAAAGGCCTTTTCGGTATGGCACTGCGGCCAGAATACTTTCCAGCAAGGGGCGCCTTCGGCAGCACAGGTGGCGACGAATTTATCGATGTCACAGGCCATATTTTCAATGTCGAGAGAAAACGCCATGACATACCAGCCGTTCTGACGCTGCTCGGTGTCGACCGGCGTATAAACGACCCGGGGCAAATCTTTTATTGAATCGATTATGATACGCGCGTTGCGCCTGCGGTTGGGCAGATTCCAGGTATCAATCCGCTGAAGCTCCGCCAGCCCGATAGCCGACTGCATCTCGGTCATTCGATAGTTCCAGCCTACCATGTTATGGATGTAAGGCAGCCGCTGCTCCAGCTCCAGCAGGCTCAACCGCTGCTTAACGTCATAGCCGTGGTCGCGAAAGCTTCGTGCCTGCCACGCCAGATCTTCGTCGTCGGTGGTCACCATACCGCCCTCGCCGCCGGTGGTAAACGTCTTGTTCTGACAAAAACTGCATGCGGCGATATCACCGAGGGTGCCGGTCTTTTTGCCTTTATAGGAACCGCCAAAGGCCTCGGCATTATCCTCTACGACAAAGAGATTATGTTTTCTCGCGAAGTCAACGATAGCGTCCATGTCGCAAACGTTGCCGTAAAGATGCACTGCCATAATTGCCCTGGTCCGTTCGTTTACGAGCTTTTCGGCCGACTCGACACTTATACAATGGTCGTCGATATTTACATCGGCAAACCGCGGCACCGCTCCGGCCTGAACTATCGAGAAACTGCTGGCGATAAAAGTATAGCTCGGTACAATTACCTCATCGCCCGGGCCGATTCCAAGAGCGCTCAGCGCGATATGGAGAGCCGAAGTTCCGCTCGATGCGCTGACGGCGTATTTACTGCCCTGCCACTCGGCAAATTGTCGCTCGAACTCCATGCCCTTCGGCCCGGTCCAATAATTGACCTTGCCCGAGACGAGAACATCCTGCACGGCACTGATTGCCTTTTCATCGAACCGGGGCCAACCAGCCAATGTGTTTGTCACCGATTTGGGACCCCCGTCAACAGCTAATTTTCCTGCCATTTAAACGTCCTTTCAAAATAATTTTCCAAAAGAAATGGTACCAATACATCCGGGCACGTGCAAACAAGTTTCCTCGTATTAACATTATCGAAGATAACGAATGATTGACATCAGCAAGATGACATATCTTCGACCTTGTCGATTGTTTTCGGTATTTCCCTGCCTAATACACGATGGCCGGTCTCCGTTACCAGAACGTCATCTTCTATTCTGATACCGCCAAAATCCCGGTATGTCTCAAGCAGCTCGTAGTTTATATATTGTGAGTTTTTTTGCGTCGCCTTCCATCGGTCGATCAGTTCCGGGATGAAATAAATTCCCGGCTCGACCGTTATAGCAAAATCCGGCTCAAGGGCCTTAGCCAGCCTCAACGACTTGAAGCCAAACTCGGGATTACGTTTGATAGTATCGGTATAACCAACAAATTCTTCCCCCAACCCTTCCATGTCATGGACATCCAACCCCAGCATATGCCCCAACCCGCATTGGAAGAATAAAGTATGCGCTCCGTCTATAACTGCCTGTTCGATATCGCCCTTCATCAATCCGAGGTCCTTCAAGCCTGATACCAGCTCCCTGCAGGACAGAAGATGGACATCTCTGAATTCAACGCCGGGCTTTACAGCTTCAATCGCTTTTTCCTGTGAGTCCAGAACGATGCCATAGATTTCCTTTTGTCTCTGGGAGAACTTGCCGCTTATGGGGACGGTCCTGGTAATATCACTTGCATAGTGGAGAGGTGATTCGGCGCCGGAATCATTGACGGCCATGTCGCCGGCCTGCATTTGGTTGCCGTAATAGTGATTATGAAGCGTCTCGCCGTGGATGGAGAAAATCGTCGGAAAGGAAAGGACCGAGCCGTGTGACAGGACAACAGCTTCCATCGCAGAGACTACCTGTCTTTCATATACGCCGGGCTTCGACATTTTCATCGCGAGTGTTTGCATCTCGTATGAAATATCCAACGCCGCTTCAATCTGCTCGATCTCCTGCCTGCTCTTTATCGACCGCTGAGCGACGACCGCTTTTATCAACGTCTCTGAAACGTGCCCGGCAACAGTTGACGGATGTATCCCCAGCAACTGTTGTATTTTCAGAACATTCTCCGACCGATATTGCGGGAGAAAGTGGATTTTTCTGTCCTGCTTTAAGGCCTTGTTTAAGACGTCAGTCAACTTATCAAGTCCGGCGGTTTCAGAAATGCCGGCCTTGCTGCACTTTTCTTTTAATGTCGGCTGCGGCCCGGACCAGATTATATCGTCAACGGTCAAGTCATCGCCGAACATGCACTCAGTGTCCTGATCGACGTCGATGACGGCAGCCAGGCCCGGGCAATCGAGACCAAAGAAATAAAGAAAGGAACTATCCTGCCGGAACGGATACTGATTATCCGGATAGTTCATCGGGCTTTCCTCATTGCCCAGAAACAGAATCACGCCTGTTCGAATGTCATTTCGCAGGCGTTTTCTTCTTTCAATATATACATCGGCGGAGAACATATATCAATAACCTCCAGTTGGCTTTTGCTTTTGGGTAAAAAGACTGACGACTACCAAGCAGATGACCGAAAGCGTAATAGCGGGCAGTACCGCATCGAGTTCCGCCACCTGGGCGGGTAGACGATCCTTGATGACTTCCCCCCACATAAGAGTGGTGATAGTGCCGGCAAGGATCGAACTAACGGCACCCGCCCTCGTCGCACCCTTCCAGAACAGTGCGGCAACGAGACACGGGGTGATGGCCGAACCGTAAACCGTAAAGGCATACAGCGACTTTTCGAATACGGTCGTGCTCTCGGCAAATGCCAGCGAGATGAGCCACGCGATGACACCGAAGCTCAGTACCATAAAGCGGCTCATAAAGACGATTCTTTTTTCGGGAGCCTTCGGGTTGATGTGCGCCTGATAGATGTCTTTAATGAAGGTCGTGGCCGGGACCAGCAGGAACGAATCGGCGGTGG
>Ga0209121_10002475_pt1 | contig 18781 bp, 17 predicted proteins | sample Cruoilmetagenom3_FD_187292 | JGI IMG/M metagenome (GOLD analysis project Ga0209121, IMG submission 187292) | Oil polluted marine microbial communities from Coal Oil Point, Santa Barbara, California, USA - Sample 3 (SPAdes) (version 2) | ecosystem: Environmental > Aquatic > Marine > Oil seeps ... | reverse complement strand
GAAAGCCCGCGCAGAGCAAGGATGAAGAACACGCCAGCGGCGAGATAGGCGAGCATTGCCCAAGCCGGTGTCCCGGCGCCTTCGCCGGTGGATGCGTAAGCAGGCGCGGACCAGAGCAAATTCGTCATCGCGAGGAGCGCAGCGACGCGGCGATCCAGAAGGCGCAGGACTGGATTGCTTCGCTGCGCTCGCAAAGACGATGAAGAGGAGAAAGTCATGCTCACTTATCCTTCTTCTTGTACATCGCGAGCATTCGCTCGGTCACGGCAAAGCCACCAAATATATTGATGCTGGCCAGCACCACGCCGAGAAGCCCAAGCCACTTGGCCACCATGCTGCCCGCTTCCGCCGCCGCGATCAGCGCGCCAACGATAATCACCGAGGAGATCGCATTGGTCACCGCCATCAAAGGCGTGTGCAGAGCCGGAGTGACCGACCACACAACGTAATAGCCGACGAAACACGCCAGCACGAAGATCGATAGGATTGATATAAAGTCCATGATTATCCTTCGCTGTTCGCTTGACGGCGCTCGAGTTCGCTAAGGCAACGGTCAATCCGACGATGCATCGCTCGCTCGTCAATGTCGCCCATTATCATCAACTGCCTCGCTTCAAAGTCTTGCCTTTCGTCGGCCTCACGCAATTTATCAGCACCTTCTATCGGGGCCAGCCACTCAAAAACGCGCAACCGCCGTTCCAGATGGAGTTGATCCGTTTGCACCAACGCTTCGCCCTCACGGCCTAATGGATGAGAATGAAGTTGTTGGTGGGAGCAATTCCAGAGACCAAAGTTGCTGTACGCACCCACGTCAACAATGTCATCGCGAACGGTTGAACATGCAGCTAGCGGAAACATCGCAAGAATCACTGCAACAAATTTCACCCCTTCAGCCTCTCATTCACCACAGCCCCACCCTGCGTCAGCCGCACGGCATCACCAATCTCTTCGTCGAGCACAGGCTTACCCTGTTCCGCGTCCCAGAAAGCATTGAGGAAGTTGTACAAATTGCGGCTGAACAATGCGCTGGCATCTGCTGCCAGATGTGTTGCTGTGTTGGAGAAGCCGAAGATTTTTACGCCGTGCTTCTCGACCGTCTCATCAGGCTTGGAGCCTTCGACATTGCCGCCCTGCGCAACCGCGAGATCGAAGATCACACTGCCTTCGCGCATCGTTGCGATTTGCGCGTCGGAGATCAGGCGCGGCGCGGCGCGGCCCGGGATCAGCGCGGTCGTGATGACGATATCCTGCTTGGCGATGTGGCTGCTGACCAGTTCGGCCTGCGCCTTCTGGTATTCCTCGCTCATTTCGGTGGCATAGCCGCCCGAACCTTCGCCCTCGATACCCTCGACGCTTTCGACGAAGACCGGCTTTGCGCCGAGCGACTGAATCTGTTCCTTGGTGGCGGAGCGGACATCGGTTGCCGAAACTTGCGCGCCCAGCCGCTTGGCCGTGGCAATCGCCTGAAGGCCTGCGACGCCCACACCCATCACGAAAACCTTGGCGGCGCTCACCGTGCCAGCCGCAGTCATCATCATCGGGAACGCGCGGCCATAGGTGTTCGCGCAGGCGATCACGGCCTTGTATCCGGCGAGGTTGGACTGGCTGGAGAGCACGTCCATACTCTGCGCACGGGTAATGCGCGGCATAAATTCCATCGACAGCGCTTCAAAACCGGCTTTGGCGTAAGCCTCCACACGGTCTTTCTGGCCGAAAGGATCGAATGTTGCCGCGACCCATGCGCCCGGCTTGGCGCCTTTCAGCGAGTCCGCATCGGGCGCTTGGACGCCCAGCACAATGTCAGCATCCTTGATCACTGTGCTGGCAGAGCCGATTTCCGCACCGGCTTCGCGGTAGGCTTCATCGGTGATCGAAGCAGCAACGCCAGCGCCTTCTTCTACCGCCAGTGTCGCCCCCAGAGCAGCGAATTTCTTGACCGTTTCAGGCGTGACGGCAACGCGGCTTTCGCCTGCTGCCCGCTCTTTCAGGACCGCTATCCGCATTCGGTCAGGCGATCAGCAATACGACGATAAACGTAATCACCGCGAGCAGTGGAACAGCCCATTTCAGCATGCTGATGAAGCTCGAATACGTGGCTTCTGCGGCCTTCATATCTTGCGAATTGCCCATTTGTATCTTTACCCCTTGGTTGGCGAAACCCTGTTATGTAATGCCCTATCGTCCGAAAGAAGATCGCTCAAGCCCTGTGTGCCGTGCATTGCAATAGATCTGGAGCGCGAGTGCGGTGGCAAAAGGTTAATTCGCCGCAAAGACGTGCTTAATCGGCTTTTTACCCGCGCCTGCTAGCAAAGTTGCTTCCCGCCCGGATATCCCGGGCCCGCATGGTAGAAGCGCATGGCAGAGCCCGAACAGCGGCTATTGATGCTGATTGATGATGAACCGGCGCAAAGTCGGCTGATCTCCGCGCTTGCCGGGCGCGAGGGCTGGCGCACGCTGGTCGTCAGCGATACCGAAACGGCAATTGCCACGCTGGGCACGCGCCAGGGAATGCAGCTTTCGGCGATTATCCTCGATCAATGGGTGCCGGGCGACCGCGCCTGCGAATTGATTGCCGAGTTGAAGGATCGCCGCCCTGCGCTGCCGATCCTGATGCTCACCACCAGCACGAGCCCGCAGCTTGCTGTGGAGGCGATGCGCTCGGGGGCCACAGATTATCTCGTGAAGCCCGTCGCGCCCGACCGGCTGATGCAGGCACTGCTCAACACAACAACGCGCGAAACGCCGCAAGATGAGCTTACCCCTCTTTCGGAAAAGATGGATGCCGAGCTCGATTTCGATGCGATGGTCGGCACCGCCCCGCCCTTCCGCGACGCGCTGGCCAAGGCGGCCAAGGCTGCGCGCGGGCACGGCCATGTGCTGATCGAAGGCGAAAGCGGCACCGGCAAGGAAATGCTGATCCGTGCGATGCATGGAGCAAGTCCGCGCGCGAAAACCTCGTTTCGGATGCTCAATATTGCCGGTGTTCCAGCGAGCAGCCTGGAATCGGTCCTTTTCGGTCACGAGAAGGGCGCATTCCCTGGCGCATTCGAGCAGCAAATTGGCGCTATCCAGCAATGCGATGGCGGAACGTTGGTGCTCGACGAGATTGATCGCCTTCCCACCGATTTGCAGGATCGCCTCGCCGAGGTGGTCGAAAGCGCTCAGGTCAAGCCGATTGGTGCGCAATATGCCTTCAAGGTCGATGTGCGAATCATCGCCGCCAGCAACCTTCCGCTTGCAGATATGGTCGCGACCGGACATTTCCGCGAGACCTTGCTGGCGGCTCTCTCGCGCACCTCTGTCGAACTGCCTCCGCTGCGCGACCGCACCGGCGATGTCGCCGCGCTTGCTCGTCATTTCCTTGAACGTATTGCTGAACAGCCGGGCCTGCGCCCGCTTGGCATCACCACAGACGCCCTCCAATTGCTTGGCGCTTTTGAATGGCCGGGCAATGTCCGCCAACTGCAAGCCGTCCTGTTCCGCGCCGCCGTCTTCTGCGATGGCGACGCTTTGACCGCCGAAGACTTCCCCCATCTGCGCGAGATCGTCGGTGATTTCGAACCGCCCGAGGTTCCCGTCCGCGAAAGCGCCGGTGTCCAACTCTACGCCAGCGATGGCAATTTGCGCCCGCTTGAAGAGATTGAGGCCGATGTTATCCGCCTCGCCATCGGGCACTATCGCGGCCGCATGACCGAAGTCGCTCGCCGCCTCGGCATCGGACGCTCGACGCTTTACCGCAAGCTCTCCGATCTGGGCATCGACAACGCCGCCTGACGGATTTTGCGGCTTTCATGGCTGAGAATTGGCCCGGCTGACTTCGATCGGCGACGAACTGCGGAACGAAACCGCGCATTTGATCGCTTTAAACACATGATACCATTTCGCGCCTTCTGTCGCCTCATGCCCGCGCTGGCTCTTGCCGTGGCAGCTTGTGACGATACGCCAGATCAGCGAAGCGACGCTGGTGAAACTACCACCCCCGCTCCCATCTCAAGCAGCGCCAACCTTGCGCAAGGCACGCTTGGCACGGTGCATTACAGCTACGATCCTGCAACTCTGACGCGCGCCGAGGTTGATCTCGCCTTGCCGCCTCAATTTGAGCACACAGTTTTCGCCATTAAGTTCATCCCGACTTCGCTGGCGGCCAAGCTGGGAGAAGATGCGTGCTCTTTCGGCAGCATGAGCGATGGCCATAGCTGCTCGGCCAATGTCGAAGTCGGCTTTGCCCTGGCACTGCTGGAGCGGCCTCTGGCCGATTACACAACAGCCCTGGCCCGCGCCACTCCGGCGCAGGGCGCTCTGGAGTCGGTTTCGGTGAATGGTCACGAAGGCATGTCATTCGTTCATCAATCCGCTCACACGACAACCCGCTATACTTTCCTTCCTGCAAATGGGCGCACGCTGTTGCTGGCTGATCGCTTTACCGATGGAATAGACACCGGGCGCGAGGCATTGGAACAGGTGCGCGCCAGTATCCAATTCTGAGGTATCGAATTCCAGCGCGAAGACCCTCGCGATATCAGTCAGCCAGCCCGGCAAAATCCGTCAGAGCCGCATCACGCAGCCCGCGCCAGACATTGCGTGCTTGCACCGTCTCGAACACGTCATGCACCCGCAGCAATTGCACACCTGCATCCATGCCGAGCTGCGCCAGCGCGAGCGAACCGCCACTGCGCTGATGCGCCGCCGCTTCATTGCTGAGCGCGCCGACCATGCGCTTGCGACTTGCGCCAAGCAGCAGCGGGCAACCCAACGCATGGTACATCGGCAAGTGGTTCAGAATATTGAGATTGTCCGCCAGCGACTTGCCAAAGCCGATGCCCGGATCAAGCACAATGCGTTCTTGCGCCACTCCGCCCGCAATCGCGCGGTCGCGCGCCTCTTTCAGGAAATCGAACACATCGAAAGCGACCGCGTCATAGTCACCATCTGCGTGGAGATTCTCTCCCGACCCCGGCGCGTGCATCAGGATCACCGGCACACCGCTGGATGCGGCAAATTCAAGACTGCGCGGATCGTAACGCAGCGCCGATACATCATTGATGATATGCGCGCCCGCCTCCAACGCAGCTTCCATCACGGCAGGGCGGCGCGTATCGACGCTGACCGCCGCGCCCATTGCCACGCAATGTTCGATGGCCGGGCGCACCCGCTCTGTTTCCTCGCCTTCCCAGACCGCCTTTGCGCCCGGACGCGTGCTTTCACCGCCGATGTCGATGATGGCCGCGCCTGCCTCATGCATCTTGGCGGCATGGGCCTGCATCTCTTCGGGGTCGTCGAGGAACTTGCCAGTGTCGGAAAAACTGTCCGGCGTGACGTTGAGAATGCCCATCACCTGCGGCTGATCGAGCCGGATGGTGCGTCCGCCCAGTTCCATAGGCGGGTGCGCCATGCGCAGGGCGGACCACTGCCTTTCAGCATCGGCTCCAAGCTCATCAGGCAGGTCCGCCAAAGCATCGGCGATGCTTTCGGAGGTAGCAATCTCGCGGCTGACCACCTTGCCCTCACGGCGCAAGATGACGGCAAATTCCCGCGCATAGACCATGCCGCCCGCCAGCCGCACGGCATCGCCTTCCACCGCTTGCGGTCCGGAAACGAAGCTGATCGGCTGGATGTAGAGCGTATCGGTCATGCGTTTGCTTTCAATGATTTGCTGCTAATGTGGAGCACATGGAGCAGTGTCCTGAGGCAGAAAAGCTGCAAGACCGGCTTCAGGCGTCATGAAAGCGTGCAACCGTAAGGCAATCAAGGTGTGCGGGCGTGTCATGCACCGAATGGAGCGTGCTGGTGGTCTTGTAGGAAAGACACCTCGTCATTGCGAGCGAAGCGGGACGAAGTCGGCCGAGGCCACCCGATCCAGTTCCATCGCAACTGGATTGCCGCGTCGCCTGCGGCTCCTCGCAATGACGGAGAAAAATTAGTCCTCCGCCGCCAGCAGATACAACCCGCGCGCGGCATCGATCGGCTTCACTTCCTGTTCGCCATTTGGCCCGCCAGCCTCGTAATGCCAGAAGGTCCAGCCGTTGCAGCTTGGCGCGTCCTGCAATGTCTTGCCAACGCCGTGGATCGAGCCAGTTTCCTTGACCTGCCCTGAGCCTGTCGAATGGATGCATTCAATGCTGCCATCGGCTCGCACGGTCGCTTTCCAGCGGCGCTTCTTATCGAAAATCTCGGTTCCGGGCTTGAGTAAACCGGCTTCTACCACTGCACCAAAGGCCACACGCGGCTGGGTCTTGCGGCTCTGCATCGTAGCGAGCGCGCTTTCATCGAGCGGCAATTCCTTTTCGATGCGTGCTGTCGCGACCTTGCGATAATCCGCCTCACGCTCGCAGCCGATCCATTCGCGGCCCAAACGCTTGGCCACAGCGCCAGTCGTGCCGGTGCCGAAGAAGGGATCGAGCACCACGTCACCCGCCTCGGTCGTCGCCAGCAGCACGCGGTAGAGCAGCGCCTCGGGCTTCTGCGTCGGATGGGCCTTGTGGCCGGTATCGTCCTTCAAACGCTCTCCGCCGGAGCAGATCGGGAAGGTCCAATCGGACCGCATCTGCAATTCATCATTGAGCGTCTTCATGGCGCGGTAGTTGAAGTGATAGCGCGATTTCTCGCCCTGCGAGCACCACAGCAGCGTCTCATGCGCATTGGTGAAACGGGTGCCGCGGAAGTTGGGCATGGGATTGGTCTTGCGCCAAACCACATCGTTGAGAATCCAGAAGCCCAGATCCTGCAAAATCGCGCCGACGCGGTAGATGTTATGATAGCTACCGATGACCCATAGCGCGCCATCAGGCTTGAGAACGCGCCTGCACTCTGTCAGCCAATCCCTTGTGAACTGGTCATAAAGAGCAAAGCTGTCAAACTGGTCCCAGTCATCGGTCACAGCATCGACATGGCTACCGTCGGGCCGGTTGAGATCACCGCCAAGCTGGAGGTTATAGGGCGGATCGGCAAACACCAGATCGATGCTGGCATCGGGCAGTTTGCGCATTTCGGCCACACAGTCGCCGGACAGAATTTGTCCCAGCGGCAAATCCGCCTTGTCGACCTTTGCTGCGCGTGCTTGCGCCTTAGGCGCGCGAATTTTCGTCAGATTGCCCACTGGGTACCCCTCAAGTTATCCACAGGGTGTGAGTCCTTGGAGTCCCGGGGTCAAGCGGCAAATATGCCGCAACGCATGCTCAGTTGAGGGAGAACGAAAAGAGTCCGACACAAGATGTTGAGTCTCCGCGAGAGTTCGAGACTCGATATGCTGGGGTGTGGCCGCAAGGACTCGCCCTTGCGATTTCGCGCCTTACAGCCAGACAAACGCCAACGCTGTGTTCACAGCGAAGGCCGCCAGCAGCAGCGCGCCAATCCCGCGACCGATGTGGCGCGCATAACGGCAGAGCAGCAGGATCACGACGGACGACACGGCAAGGATGGGGAATTCGATATTCAACAGCTCTGACGGCACAGGCATGGGCGCGATCGCCATCGTTGCTCCGCTAATCAGCAGCAGATTGTAGACGTTGGAACCCACGACATTGCCAACCGCCAGATCGGCCCGCCCCTTCAGCGCCGCTGCCAGCGTGGCAGCGAGTTCGGGCAGTGATGTGCCGATGGCCACGACTGTCAGCCCGATGACCGCTTCGCTTATGCCCGCAATCGTCGCCAGCTCTACCGCCCCGCTGACCAGCAATCGTCCGCCACCGATCAGCACGGCAACTCCGCCAAGGAACAACAGCAGGGCGATAGGCAAGGACGGCTCATTGTCCTCCTCCTCTCCGCCTGCATCTTCGGGCGGATGGTTCACGCGCCAGATGATGTAGACCACCAGTGACGCGAGCAGTGCAACGCCGATCCACGGCGAGGCGAGCTGGGACACGGTCAACGCCCAGATGGCGAGCGTGGCGATCAGGCCAACCACCGCATCGCGCTTGCCCACCCCGTGCATCGCAATCGGTGCAACAATCGCAGTGGTCCCAAGGATAAGCAGCGAGTTCGCAAGATTTGACCCGACCACATTGCCCCATGCGATGCCGGGAGAACCGATCAGCGCAGCATCCACGCTGGCGACCATTTCGGGCATGGAAGTGGCTGCACCCACGATCACCACGCCTGTCACCAGATTGGAAATGCCCAGCCGGTGAGCGATTGCCACCGCGCCGCGAACGAGCAATTCCCCGCCTACGAACAGGGCGACAAGCCCGGCGATGATGGAAGCAATCAGAGTAATCATGGCTGCCCGCCCTACAGCGCCATTTCCATCTGCGCTACCGGAGAGAATGACCTTCTGTGCAAGGGCGTGGGGCCGTGCAGGCGCAGTGCCTCCATATGCTCTTTCGAACCGTAACCCTTATTGCGCTCCCACCCGTAATGCGGATGGTCCTGCGCAGCCTCCACCATCAGCCGATCGCGGTAAGTTTTGGCAAGAATACTGGCCGCGCCAATGGCAGGCTCAAGCCCATCCCCGCCGACAATAGCCTCGGCCTGCCAACGCCAGTGCTCGCAGCGCCCCTGAGGCGTCAGATTGCCATCGATCAGAGTGCTGAAATCATCGCGGCCCGTCGCTGCGCACAGTTTCTCCATCGCCAGGCTCATCGCCAGCATGGTCGCGCCGAAGATGTTGAGCCGGTCGATCTCCTCCACATCGACAATGCCGATGCCAAAGGCGCAGCTGGTGCGGATCGCCTGCTCTGCCCTCTCGCGCGCCTTGGCGGTCAGCTTCTTGGAATCGTCTACGCCTTTGGGGACAGGCTTGCCGAGCAGCACCGCAGCCGCCACAACCGGGCCAGCAAGAGGACCACGGCCAGCCTCATCCACACCGACGATTAGTGGCTGCGGTGCCTGCCGGGCACAAAATTCAGCAAAAGGCGTTCCAGACAACATGCGAAACCTACTCCTTAGCTCCGCCATATTCTCCGCCTCACTCGCCCTCGCAAGCTGCACCGGCGCGCAATCGGGGGATACCGCTCCCACCTCCTCGCCAGCCGCGTCAGGCAATGTGGTGGCCGGTGATCCTGTCGAGTTGCAGGACGCCTCGCCCTTTGCTGCCGCGAGTTATGGCGTATTCGCCGAGCCTTGGGCGCTGGAGTTTGAGCCTGTCACGGGCGCGATATTCATCACCGAGAAGGCAGGAACGATGAAGTTCTTCGAGCCTGCCAGCGGACGGCTTGGCACAGTCACCGGACTACCGGATGTCGTATATGCAGGCCAAGGCGGGCTCGGCGACTTCGTCTTCGCTCCCGATTACGCAGACAGCGGGACTGTCTATCTCAGCTGGGCGAAGGATGCCGGAAACGACACCGCCGTTGCCGCCGTCGGCATGGGCACTCTGGTCTGCGAGGAAGCAGGCTCTTGCCGGGTCGAGGGGCTTACGGAAATCTGGCAGCAGAGCCGTGGCGGCGAGCGCCGGGGCCATTATTCGCACCGCATCGTCTTTTCGCCGGACGGACAATATCTTTTCGTATCCAGCGGAGATCGTCAGGAACAGACGCCCGCACAGGATCTGTCGAACAATCTGGGCGCCATCGTAAGGCTCAACCTTGATGGCACCCCGGCGGCGGGCAATCCCTTCGCCGATCAGGGTTCACCAGCGGACCAGATCTGGACCTATGGCCAACGCAATTTGCTCGGGCTCGCTTTCGATCCTAGTGGTCAGCTGTGGGAGTTGGAACACGGCCCCGCTGGCGGTGACGAGCTGAACCGCGTGACGCGCGGTGCAAATTACGGCTGGCCCACACGCTCGAACGGCGACAATTACAATGGTGACGACATTCCCGATCACACGCCGGACGATGGCTTTGCCAAGCCCGCGATCAGCTGGAACCCGGTCATCGCTCCGGGCGGCATGACCTTCTATGGCGGAGAGATGTTCGCCGATTGGCAAGGCCAATTGCTGGTCGCCAATCTGCGCACCACCTCCATTTCGCGCATCACCACCGACGCTGCGGCGAACAGCGCGGATGAAGCAGCACGCTACGAATTTCCCAACCGCCTGCGCGACATCGCCGAAGCGCCGGACGGTTCGCTATGGGTGATCGAGGATGGCGAGGAAGGCCGACTGTTGCGCCTGACACCTGCAAGCTGACCCGCGCGCACGGTATCCAAGGAAACATTTGCACATGGCCGCAGCGCGCCCTACCGGCACGCGTCCATGACTGATGTTGCTTCTGCCACTTTAATACCGCTCGCGCAGGTCGATCCTGCGATGATAGAGCAATTGCTCGACCGCGCTTTCGGAACCGATCGCCACAACCGCACGGCTTACAAGGTGCGCGACGGTGTCGAGTGGTTGCCTGCGCTCAGCTTTGCCGCGCTGGATACGGAAGAGATGCTCGCAGGTACAATACAGGTCTGGCCTGTCGCATTGACTGACGGCGATGGCCGCAAACATCCGCTGTTGATGGTCGGCCCGGTCGCTGTGGTCCCCGAACGTCAAAGCGAAGGTTTCGGCCATGTACTTATGGCAGCGATGACCAATGCTCTGAATCCAGGCGCCATTGATCCGCAGGCGAGCCTGCCGCAGGTCATGGTCGGCGATCCGGCCTATTATGAACGCTTCGGCTTCTACGCGGCACCGACGCAGGGCTGGTCGCTCCCCGGCCCATTTGAAAAGCATCGTCTGCTGGTTCGCGCGGCGAATCCCGGCGTGCTCCCCAGCGAAGGAACGCTTGGCCCTTGGATTGGCTGACGCGCTCTGGCAATTGAGCGAGCGAATATGCCTTACGAAGCTCCCCCTGACCTTGCCGGATTGTCGCTCGCCGAAGTGGCCGAGCAAGTCGCGCTGCGCAAATTGCCGCCCATCGCATCGTGGGACCCGCCCGAAGCTGGCGACAGCAAGATGCGGATCGCTGCCAATGGTGAGTGGTATCACGATGACGGCAAGATCAGTCGACCAGCAATGGTGCGCGCCTTTGCAAGCCTGCTGCGGCGTGAGGATGACGGGCGCTATTGGCTGGTCACGCCGCATTACAAGCAGAGCATTGAGGTCGAGGACGCCGTCTTCATCGCTGTCGATTTGAAAGCGGAAGACGGCGCGCTCACCTTCCGCCTCAATACAGATGAGCTGGTGATCGCCGGACCGGACAACCCGCTTCGCGCCGAGGGTGATGCTGACAGCCCCGCCATATATATCACCGTGCGCAATGGCTGCGAAGCCCGGCTCGACCGGTCAACCTGGCTGCAACTGGCGGATATCGCCCTCGCCAATGATGCGCTCACCGTCGAGAGCCAGGGCGCTCAGTTTACGCTGGAACCGGCATGAGCGCGCTGTTCGACCGCGTCTCGCGCCTGTTCGAGGCAAGCCACCACATCGGTATCGAAGGCATTCGCGATGACAGCGCTTGGGTGGGTGGCCAGTTGCGCGATGCAGCGGTGTTAATGGCGGTGACTGATAGTGCCGAGCCCGGAGTGCTGCTGACTCACCGTCCGCAAACCATGGCCACGCATCCGGGACAGGTCTCTTTCCCCGGAGGCAAGTTAGAGCCGGGAGAGGACGTGGTGACCGCCGCTTTGCGCGAAGCCGAAGAGGAGCTTGCCATTCCCTCTGCAGAAGTGCGCATCATTGGCAGCGCGCAGTCTTTCGTCACCGGAACAGGATTCAATTTGACGCCCGTGCTCGGTCTCATCCCGGCAGACTTGCCGATCACGCCAGACCCGCGCGAAGTTGATGACTGGTTCGAGGCACCGCTTCGCTACGTCCTGGACCAGCGCAACCATGTTCATAAGATGGGCGACTTTGGCGGGCACCAGCTGCCATATACGGAAATCATCTGGGAAGGACATCGCATCTGGGGGATCACGGCCGGGATCATCGCCAATCTCTCGCACCGGCTTGCGTGGCAGGAACTGCTTGATGGCTAAGCTCCCCGCAGCAGACTGGGCACAGCGCGAAGACCTTGTTCCGCTGGTGGCCGCGCTTGGTGCAGACGATATGCGCTGGGTCGGCGGCGCGGTGCGCGATACTTTGCTCGGGCTGCCGGTCAACGATGTCGATGCGGCCACCACGCTGCATCCCGAGGCGGTTATGACGCGCTTGAAAGAGGCCGGCATCAAATCCATCCCCACCGGCATTGACCACGGCACCGTCACCGCCGTGCTGCCCAAAGGCAATGTCGAAGTGACCACTCTGCGCAAGGATGTCGCCACCGATGGCCGCCGCGCGACGGTCGCTTTTGCAGAGCATTGGCAGGACGACGCCGCTCGGCGCGATTTCACGATCAACGCACTCTACGTTCACCCCGAGACATTGGAAGTCAGCGACTATTTCGGCGGGTTGGACGATCTTGATGCGCGCCGCGTGCGGTTCATCGGCGATGCGCATGATCGTATCCGCGAGGATCACTTGCGGATACTGCGGTACTATCGCTTTCAGGCCCGCTTCGGTGCTGATCTGGACGATGTGGCGGAAGAGGCATGTGCAGAACTGGCTCCGACACTAAAAGGCCTCAGCCGTGAGCGGGTGGCGATGGAATTGCTCTCCATCCTGACGCTTCCTGACCCTCACGCGACAATGGCACGAATGCATGAAAGAGGCGTGCTGCCGGTTGTGCTGCCCGAAACGGGCGAAACAGAGCTGGCCTGTCTGTCGAACCTGATTGCGCATGAGCAGGACCAGCGCGCAGCCCCCTCGCCCATCCGCCGCCTTGCGGCATTGCTTCCGGCGGAACGCGAAGTTGCTATGCAAGTCGGCGCAAGATTGCGCCTGTCCAACGCGCAGCGCAAACACCTTGCCCGGCTCGCGGGGCGCGGTGAAGGATCGTCAGATGCGCGCGCGAATGCCTACCGCCACGGGATGACTGTGGCGGAAGATTTGGCGTTGCTTACTGGTGATGACCTCGCGCCGCTGCAAGGCTGGCAAATACCCACCTTCCCGTTGAAAGGCGGCGAAATTGTCGCGCGCGGCGTGGCGGCGGGGCCGGAAGTTGCGCGCATTTTGCAAGCGGTCGAAACGCTCTGGATCGCAGCAGGGTTTCCCGATTCTGCGCGCGTGCAAGAATTCCTGAACGAAGAATTGGCGAGATAGCCTTCGAATGGCCTAGAAGCGGTTGTCCTTGGGGAAGCCTTGGGGTGGCAATCGGCCTGCTGCACCGCGCGCCACCTTCCACATGCCAATCTCGCTTTCGGTCCGGGTGCGATCACCCTTGCCGCCCATCTGCCAGCTTAGCCCTTCAGCCAGCGTGAAGGTGGTTGCGTCGGACAATCCGCCATCGCGGTAGCGTTGCAGAGTGACGCCTTGCCCGCGCGTCATCACCGGCATTTCCTCCAGCGCGAAGACCACCAGCTTGCGGTTTTCGCCCACCACGGCGAGGTGATCGTGGCTTGGTTCAACCGCGCGCGCGACAAGCAGCTTGGCATCGCCTTTCAAATTCACGACCTGCCGCCCTTTGCGCGTCTCGGCGAGCAATTCGTCGGTGACCGCAACAAAACCTTTGCCCAGCGTCGAGGCGAGCAGGACCTGCTTGTCCTTGGCATGAACGATCACGGCCATGATCGTGGCAGAAGCGTCGATATCGAGCGTGTTGCGTACCGGTTCGCCAAAGCCGCGCGCGCCGGGCAATTTGTCTGCACCCAGCGTAAAGAAGCGCCCGTCATCGCCCGCTAGCAGGATCTTGTCGGTCGTCTGGCAATGAACGGCGTAGGCGGGGCCATCGCCTTCCTTATATTTGAAGTCGCCGCAGCCATCCTCGCCCAGATCGACATGACCCTTTGCCCCGCGCACCCAGCCCTTCTGGCTGAGCACCACGGTGACAGGCTCTTTCTCGATCATCGCATCGGGGTTGAATTCAACGGTGGAGCTAGCTTCGGCAATGGTTGTCCGACGCGCGCCGAGCGCGGTTTCCGGCCCGTATTCCTTGCGCAGCGCCGCCATGTCTTTCTTGATGCGCGTTTTCTGCCGCGCGGGAGAAGCGAGCAGTTTTTCCAGTTCGTCCTTTTCCTTCAGCAGCCCGTCCTTTTCGGTGCGCAGCTGCATTTCCTCCAGCTTGCGCAAAGACCGCAGCCGCATGTTGAGGATGGCTTCGGTCTGCCGGTCGGTCAGCTTGAACTCGGCCATCAACACGTGTTTGGGCTCATCCTCGTAACGGATGATTTCGATCACCCGGTCAAGGTTGAGGAAGGCAATGATGTAGCCTTCGAGCAGTTCCAGCCGCTCCGCGATCTTGGCCAGACGATGGCTTGTGCGGCGCTGGAGAATCTCGATCTGGTGAACTGTCCAATTGGTCAGCAGCTCTTTCAGCCCCATCACCATCGGCGTGCGCGTGTGATCGAGCACGTTGAGGTTCAGGCCAAAGCGCGTTTCCAGATCGGTGAGCTTGTAGACACTCTCTTTCAGCAATTCCGGATCGACATTGCGGCTGCGCGGGATGAGCACGATGCGCACCTGCTCATCGCTTTCATCGCGCACATCTTCAAGGATCGGCAGCTTCTTGTCCGAGATAGCCTGCGCGATCTGTTCGATCAGCTTGCTCTTGGGCACCTGATAGGGAATTTCGGAAATGACGAGCTGGTAGCCGCCGCCCTTCTGGCGTTCGATCCCGGCTTCGCGGTCCGCCTCATCCTCAGTCTCGGCAGCATGGAAGCGCCCGCGCACGCGGAAGCTCCCCCGCCCTGTCTCATAGGCTTTCGATATGGCGTCCGGCGCGTCCACAACCAGGCCGCCAGTGGCGAAATCGGGGCCGTGGAACACCTGCATCAGCTCTTCGTGCGTCACGTCCTTGTTGAACAGGACCAGTTCTGCCGCGTCGAGCACTTCGGCGACATTGTGGCTCGGGATGCTCGTCGCCATACCCACAGCGATCCCGCTGGCACCATTGGCGAGCAGATTGGGGAACAGGCCGGGCATCAGCTCGGGCTCTTCCTCCTCGCCATTGTATGTCGGGATAAAGTCTACCGTGCCTTCGTCGAGGCCCGCCATCAACTGCATGGCAGTGCGGGTCATGCGCGCTTCAGTGTAGCGATAGGCGGCGGCATTATCGCCATCGATATTGCCGAAGTTGCCCTGCCCCTCGACCAGCGGATAGCGCAGCGTAAACGGCTGAGCCAGGCGCACCATCGCATCGTAAACCGCGACATCGCCATGCGGGTGATACTTGCCGATCACATCGCCCACGACGCGCGCGGATTTCTTGAAAGCATTGTCCGGCGACAGCTTCAATTGCCGCATCGTCCACAGCAGGCGGCGGTGGACCGGCTTCAGCCCATCGCGCAGATCGGGCAGCGAGCGCGCGGTGATCGTGGACAGGGCATAGACCAGATACCGTTCGGAAAGCGCGCTTTCGAACGGTTCGCGAATGATGCCCTGTTCGGAATCGTCAGTTGTGTCGTCGGGAATATCGGCCATTTCAGAGGCGTCTCTAGCAATGCGCGTGCGTGCGGGGGAGAGCGGTTTCCACAGCTATTGCGGCAGATTGCTAGCGCGGCGCCCCATTCCCGGCTTCCCGCTCTTGCCGCATCGCCGCAATCTCGATCCGCAAGAGGCGCAGCTCTTCCAGAATAGCCTCGCGCTCGCTTCCTGCCTCCTCGTCAGCCGCCTCGTGCATGGCGTTAACGATCACTGCAATAAACAGGTTCAACACGACAAAGCTTGTCACCAGAATGAACGGCACGAAGAAGACCCAAGCATAGGGATATTCCGCCATCACCGGTCGCACGATCCCCATGGACCAGCTTTCCAGCGTCATGATCTGGAACAGCGAATAGAGCGAGGCAGGGATTGTGCCGAACCACTGCGGGAAGGCTTCGCCAAACAGCATCGTCGTCATCACTGCGCCAATGTAGAAGACGAGCAAGAGCAACAGGATGACCGTTCCCATGGAGGGGATGGCGCTGAACAGGCCCTGCACCACCTGCCGCATCCGTGGCACGACCGAAACGAGGCGCAGCGCCCTGAGGATACGCAGGGCTCGCAATACTGCGAACGGACCCGCCGCCGGCACAAGCGCGATTCCTACCACAATCAGGTCGAACCAGTTCCACCCATGCCGGAAGAAGCGGCCACGCCACGCAAACAGCTTCATCGCGATTTCGACGATAAAAATGGCAATCGCTGCGGAGTCCAACATGCCAATCACGCCGCCAAAGCGCGCCATGACGCTGGGAACCGTCTCCAGCCCCAAGAGCACCGCATTGAGCACGATAATACTGATTATAAAGTATTCGAACCAGCGCGCGCCAACGATCAGATCCACCTTTTCGCGCATCACAAATGACCCTTGTTTCCGGATTGGCGCAGCCGCGAGTGCCCACTGCACGCGGCGCCCTATCACGCAGACCTCTTCGCCCGTCAAGCAACAAGAGCCATTACAAATAGTTAGCAATGCCACACCGCAACATGATCCTATCGACCCTTGGCATTGAGCGGTCTGAGCCTGAATTGCCCAAATCCACATTAGTCAAAGCCAACTAGTCCACGGTTGTGATCGGGGAATTTCGACTTGACGATGTTACAGTGTTTCATCAAACTGCCCATGAATGGGGAAGAACATGAAATTTCAATTGTCTGTCGTCCTGTGCGCGGCGCTCACTCTGAGCGCCTGTGCTGAAAGCAATTCCCCGCGCGAGCAGGCAGAGAGCATCGAATACGCATCGTCCGATGCGGCCCCGGCTACAGAATTCGGCTTTCTGCAGGCCGAGGCATCCGGGCCGATGGTCTATGGTTCGGGCAGCGAAGCGGCGCGGCGTGCAGCTTCCAGCGCTGAGGCTGATGCAAATTTGGCCTCGCGGGAGAATACCGCGCCTGACACGCAAATTGCCTATGCCTATTCATGGGGCTTCCAGGTCAGTGCCGAAGATCTGCCGACACTGCAGGAACGCCACCGCGCGCTGTGCCAATCGCTGGGCGATGATTGCCGCACGATCACGCTCTCGCAATCGGGCAATGGCGAATACGCCTATGGCCGGATGCATATGCAGGTTGCGGCAGAGCAGATGGATGCGTTCGGGGAAGCGCTGACCGCAGCGACTGATGATGTCGACGCAGAACAGATTTCATTCGGCATTTCGGGTGAGGACCTGACCGACGATATTATCGACACCGAGGCACGCCTCGCAGGCCGCCGCTTGCTGCGCGACCGCTTGATGGAGGTGCTGCGCACGCGGCAAGGCACGGTGGGCGATCTGGTCGCCGCAGAGCGCGGCGTGGCCGAAGTCAATGAAGAGATCGACGCAGCAGCATCCCGGCTGGAAAACATGCGGGGCCGCGTCGCCTATTCCTCTGTGACCATCGAATATGATCCGGAAATGGGTCAGTACACGGTCGGGTTCTGGGCGCCGATCGCCTATGCCTTTGGTGCTATCGGATCGACGCTGGGCGTGGTCATCGCCGGGCTGATCTACCTTGCGGTTGCGCTTGTCCCGATCACAATCTTCCTGCTTGGACTGCGCTGGCTGTGGCGGCGCTGGCGCGCTCGCAGCACTCGCAAGGAAGAGCCAGCAACCGAAGCGGCCTAAAAGCCCTGCACGTCCACGCTGTCTGACGGAATTCGCACGGTCAGCCCGTCCAGCGTTTCGTCGAGCACGATCTGGCAGGACAGGCGGCTGGTCGCCTGCACATCAGCGGCGAGGTCGAGCATGTCTTCCTCTTCCTCCGCCGCTTCGGGCAATTTGCCGAACCACTCGCGCGCAACGATCACGTGGCAGGTGGAACACGCCATCTGCCCTTCGCATGTGCCTTCAAGCGGCATTCCGGCGGCTTGTCCAACGGCGAGCAAATCCTGCCCAGCCGAAGCCTCAGCCTCGACCTTGTCGCCATCGCGGGTAATAAAAGTGACCTTGATTGTGCCTATCCTTGCTGCGCCGCAGAATTGATAAGCGTTTTCGCTCCCTCTTCAAGCTCTTCCATGGTCGTATAGCGACCCCAGCCTAGCCGGATGGAGGTTTTGGCCTGCGCATCGGACAGGCCGATGGCCTTCAGCACATGGCTCGGCGCGCCTGACCCGCTTGAGCAGGCGCTCCCGGCGGAAAACATCACATCGCGGCAATCGCTCATCAATCGTGCGACATCGAGACCGTCCTTGCGGATGTTGATGTTGCCGTGCCAGCGCGCCTCTGCGCTGCCGTTGAGTTCCCAATCGGCAAACAGTTCGCGCGCCCGGTGCCACAGACTTTCGGCGTGGGCTGCATCGTCTTCGCGCCGCTCCTTCGCAACAACAGCCGCAGCGCCGAAACCGGCGCACAGGGCGGGCGACAGAGTGCCTGAGCGGATGCCTTCCTGCATCCCGCCGGTGACTTGCGGATCAAGCTCCACCCCATTGCGAACCCACAATGCGCCGATACCCTTGGGTCCGTGCATCTTGTGGGCGCTGATGGCGATCAAATCCGCGCCGGTCACTTCCATCTTGCCTGCCGATTGCACCGCATCGGTCAGGAACAGCGCGCCCGCTTCCTTGGCCTTGCGATAGAATTCAACCGTCGGCTGGATGGTGCCGATCTCGCTGTTTACCTGCATCACGGCCACGAGCTTGGTGTTGGCGGGAATGTCCTGCTTGGCATTGCACTGCCCGTCCGCTGCAACATTCAGCTCGTGATGATTGCCGAGCGCCTTGGCGGTATTGAGCACAGCGGCGTGCTCGATGGCCGAAACGCTAATCTTTCCGTCACCGTGCACACCTCGCATCGCCAGATTGATCGCCTCACACGCATTGCCGGTGAAATGTACCGTGCCACCCGGCGGCAGAAGCGCCGCGACCTGATCGCGCGCCAATTCAACCGCCGCCGCTGCCATGCGCCCCATGCGGTGCGGCGAATGCGGGTTCCCGAAGGCGGTGCCGTCCGGCCCATCGAGCCATTTGAGCATGGCATCGCG
>Ga0209121_10002474_pt1 | contig 18786 bp, 14 predicted proteins | sample Cruoilmetagenom3_FD_187292 | JGI IMG/M metagenome (GOLD analysis project Ga0209121, IMG submission 187292) | Oil polluted marine microbial communities from Coal Oil Point, Santa Barbara, California, USA - Sample 3 (SPAdes) (version 2) | ecosystem: Environmental > Aquatic > Marine > Oil seeps ... | reverse complement strand
GAGATATAATCAAAAGTTGTGTTTAAGATATTAGGTGGTGTATCCTCGTGGTGATTGTAATTCGCAGTCACCCATTACTTTGAATTAACAAAAAGAAAGGATACACACACCATGAGCAAAAATAACGTAACTGAACTGAAAAAGCCAGAAACTTTTGTTGACGATCCTATCACCGATATTTTGCGTAGCGGGGCCAGGAAGTTGTTAGCCGAAGCGTTAGAGGCAGAGATCGAAAGTTTTTTAGCCATGTATGCTGATTTAAAGGATAATCAGGGTTGCCAGAGGATTACCCGCAACGGATATCTTCCTGAGCGTGAGATCCAGACCGGAGTCGGTCCGGTAGCAGTTAAGGTTCCTCGTGTTCGCGATCGCGGGCAGGAAGAAGAAACCGATCGGATTCGATTCAGTTCTTCCATCTTACCACCTTACCTTCGAAAGACAAAAAGTATGGAAGAACTGATACCATGGCTATATCTGAAGGGTATTTCCACCGGGGACTTCAGCGAAGCACTGTCAGCGCTTGTGGGTAAAGATGCTCCCGGATTATCCGCTTCAACGATCAGCCGTCTGAAAGAAGGCTGGCAGGATGATCTTGAAGAGTGGCAAAGACGTGATCTGTCCCATAAACGGTATGTATATATCTGGGCCGATGGCATCTACTGCAATGTTCGTATGGAAGAGAAACAGTGCCTTCTGGTCATCATCGGAGCAACAAAAGACGGCAGAAAAGAACTGGTTGCCCTTGAGGGCGGATTCAGGGAAAGCGAACTCTCATGGACTGAAGTTCTGGTTGACCTGAAACACAGGGGGCTCAAAGAAGCACCTGAATTGGCCGTAGGTGATGGCGCCCTGGGATTCTGGAAAGCCCTGGCAAAGGTTTATGACACAACCAGATGGCAGAGATGCTGGGTTCATAAGACTGCCAATGTGTTGAATAAATTACCAAAGAGCATTCAGGCGAAAGCCAAGAGCAAACTTCATCAGATATGGATGGCACCTGACAAGGATGAAGCACAGAAACATTTTGATGATTTTATTGAAATATATGGAACCAAATATCCAAAGGCTGCAGAGTGTTTGAAAAAAGACCGGGAGGTCCTATTAACGTTTTATGACTTCCCCGCTGAACACTGGAAGCATATCAGGACAACGAATCCCATAGAATCAACCTTTGCAACGGTCAGACTGCGGACTGCCAAGGTGAGAGGCTGCTTTTCCTCAAGGACTGTCTTGACCATGGCATTTCAACTTTGCCGGTGCGCCCAGAAAAAATGGCAACGTCTTTCTGGTTATAAAATATTAGCTAAAGTGGTTAAAGGAGTAAATTTTGTCAATGGTATTGAAGAAAATCGGATCGCTGCCTAATTTTCTTATACACAACTCTTGACAATAGCTCTATCTATTTCGACCTTGAAGTTGCGGCTGATCGGATCCACCATGGCATTAACCCTGGAGACCTTTCCCCTAAATAACTTCCCCGGTAAAGCGTCAATTTTTACATCAACAGGAGTACCTTTTTTGACCACCATCATTTTTACATCGGGTATCTCTACCTCTACCTTAACCCTGTCTATTTTCATAAGCCAGAGTATCGGCCTGCTCGGCATTACAGACGAAACAATTTCAGCTTCATTTGAGAATTTTTTGACAACGATACCTGAAAAGGGTGCCCTGATGACCGAATCTCCGAGTTGCTGCTTCGCCATGGAAAGATTCGCCTCAGCTTCCAGCAACCTGGCAGCGGTAAGATCGACTCTGGCAGCCGCCATCCGGCAGGATGTATTGATGTCATCATATTTCTGCTGGGATATGACCTTTCTCTCATAAAGACGGGCCAACCTCTCTTTTTCACGGGAAAGGTTCCCCAGATTCAGATCTGCCTCTCTCAGTGATGCCTTGGCCACTGCCAGTTCAGCCTTCGCCCTTTTCTCAACAATAAGAAAATCCTTCTGATCCAGCCTGACCAGGATATCCCCTTTTTCAAATTCGTCACCCTCATATACAAATATCTTTTCTATTCTGCCTGAGATCTTTGCCCCCACCCTCGATTCCTCCTGAGGCAATATGGTGCCGGTAGCCATTATGGGCGAGTAGATGCCTCCCCTTCTCACTTTCACCACATTCACCTGAATCTTCACCCGGGCTTTTGTCCCCGGCGGGGGCAGGATTTTTTTCGAATTCCAGTCTTCATCATCGCAACCAGAGAAAACCGCAATGATAATGAATATAAATAGAAAGGGAATCAGGCCAGACTTTACGATTTTCACTTTTCTAACTCCGGCTCCGGCAGTGAAGCATCAATAATACCCATTGATCTTTCCAGTATTGCAAGAGCGATATTATAACCACTTAATGCATTGAAATAGTCTGATTTTGTTCTGGTAAGAAGTGTCTGTGCGTCAATGACATCCGTTGAAGTAGCTACCTGTTCTTTATACCTTTCTTCGTTGATCCTGAAATTTTCCTCGGCCTGTTCAATCGCCTTTTTTGCCACAAAAATGTGTTTCTCCGCCTCCCGAAGATATAAATATGAATTCTTTACTTCCAGGGATAGCTGATCTTTAACGTTGATGAGAGCATCCTCGGCCTGTTTTAATCTACTGACACTTGCATCTACATCATGTTTTGTCTTTCCCCATTCCCAGAAATTCCATGTAGCACTGGCTATTACATACCAGTCCTCCTGATCCTGGTACTTGCTCCCTGACACATCCGGTTCATCACCGTACCATGAATAATTTCCCACCAGATTTACAGACGGGAAAAAGTCGCTTTTTGCAAGGGTTACAGTCTTCTTTGACTGTTCCGCACTCAACGTGTATGCCTTGATTTCAGATCTGTTTTCGAATGCTGTTTTTAAACATTCTTCGAGGGTTTTCTTAAATGGCTTGTACATGAGAATATCTTCTACCTCGATTGGGACATTGATATATAGACGGAGAATGGTATTAAATTTTGCCTTGGCAATCTGAACACCATTTTCCGCCCTCAGAAGATCCCGGGTTCCACCTGCAAGTTCAACCTCCGCATACAGAAGATCGTTCTTGGGAATTATCCCGACATCGTAGAAACTCTGAGCAATATCACGATGGGCATTAAGTTGTTCCACCGACTGTTCAGCCACATCCAAAATCCTCTCACTTTTGAGAATGTTAAAATAGGCCACTTTAACATCCTTAACGATATTTTGGATTGTAGTCATCTTATCCATCCTGGAGACTTCCGCGCCAAGTTTGCTGATTTGATAATTGCTTAAGGTTTTCCCCCCTGTAAAGATCGGCTGGATTACTTCCACTTCCCATGTATAGTTATTTTTCGTTCCCGTCTGAATAGGAGTTCCGGTTAATGTCGTCCCAGGCGTTTCATTCAACCTTGTATAGTAATAGGAAGTGCTGAGCTTCGGGAAAAATCCGGTTAATGCCTCTTTCCTCCCGGATTCGGAGGCTCTCACTCGTTCCCTCGCCGAATTAATGATCACACTTTGCTTCAGAGCAAGATCAATACTCTCTTCTAAAGACAGTTTTAAAACATTCTCCCCGGAAACCGCCGCTGTAACGGACAACAAAATTATTAACAACGGGAAAACGACTTTTCTCAAATAACTGTTAATCCACATCTTCTTTCATACCCCCTCAAGATCGCAAACTTTCAGGAGACCCTTGCGTAATGTTCCCCTTTGACCAATTTCTGCGTCAGACTCAAATGTTAATCCTCGAAATATTCAATATCCTCTTGTGGTTAATCCGCCTCAGGCGGATCGCCTTCCTTGAACTTGCACAACATTGAACATTCTGCAAAGGTCTTTTCAGTTTAAGCAAAATGAATAAATTTTTGTTTCCTGGCTACGCAGACAGGGCACTCTTCAGGCAGGACACCATCTGATATATAGCCAGACGTTTTATAGATTTCTGTAGCTTTTTACCAGTTAAATCCCATTTTTTCCAATATTTTCGAAATGTATCGATCCGGTTAATTGAGCATTATTATCAAACTATAAAGTCATTTCATTATTTCCAATAATGAGGTGGATGGCGGCAGGACTGGTTTAATTCTTGCAAATGACTCTATTGAATGTAAAAATGCCTGTAAAAATGTTCTGACAAAATAGCCATATAACCCATAGTCAATCTATGTTGCTTAGTTCTGAGATTAGCGTTTTTGCTGGCAGAAAATAAATTCGAAATCCGAAGCACGAAATTCGAAACAATATCAAAATCTTAAACTCGAATGTCCAAAACTGTTTCGAAAATTTGTTATTTGATATTCGGATTTGTTTCGTATTTCGATATTCGAATTTCGAATTTCCGGTTTATCCGGGTTAGGGGATATAAATTGAAAAAAAAGCCGATCTTGAAAATAATTATACATCTTGTCATTATTGCATCCTGGCTCGGTATCATGTTCCTTCTGGTTGAAAAAGAAGGGCTGATAAAAATAAAAACGGGGGAAGTTCAGTTCAGGACGATGATTCCGGAGGATATTCAACTCGATATCTGGAAAGGAATTTTCATAAATGATCAATGGATCGGATATGTCCACACAATGCTCGGTCGAAACAATTTAAATAACAATAAAGGATATACCGTTCATTCTTTTTCATTCCTGAAATTCAAGATGTTCAATAAGTTGACGGGACTGGCCATAAATGCATTACAGGAGCTTGATTCTGAATTTCGTATGATTAACTTTACTGTCAGAGTATTGGGCATAGCTGATATCTTTTTCAAGGGGAAAAGGCTGGGAGACAAGGTGTACCTTGATATTTATCACGACAGGAACAGATATAACAAGGTCTTCGATGTTGCTGACGACCTCTCTCTCGAACAGAGCATACTCTCAATCTACCGGGGTAAGGGGTTGAAAATAGGTGATTCTTACACGTTGAACATCCTAAACCCCTTGACAATAAATACCGAACAAATCAGACTTGAAGTTGTGGGAAAAGACGAGGATAACCTCATTATGGAGACAAAATTTGCCGGCCTCACATCTCGATCCTGGATCGATCAAAATGGCGTTGTTATTCGTGAAGAGACCCCAAACGGCTGGGTTATGAAGCGTGTAAGTGAAGAAACAATCAACCAGTATTTGATACAGTCGAAAAGCTCAGCTGTTGATATTCTCAGAGAAACCTCAGTTCGCTCAAAAGGAGAGATTAAAGATCCTCGTCATGTAAAATCTTTGCGGATCAAGGTAACAGGAATAGATATCAGTAAATTTTCTCTTGACGGAACAAGGCAAAAGATTATCGATCAAATTAAAGGTATTGTAAAAATCTCTTCTGTTTTCACCAATCATGAAGAAGCAATGGAACTGCCATACAGGGGGAATAAATTAAGAAAGTTCCTTGAGCCATCAACGTGGATAGACTGTGATGACTCACAGATTAAAGCAAAAGCCGCTGAGATTGTCGGCCATGAGAAGAACAGCTGGCTTGCCGCACAAAAGATTTCCAAATGGGTTTTTAAAAACATCGACAAGGCTTTCAGCCCCGGCATACCTGTTGCTACTTCTGTTCTGCTTAACAAAAAAGGTGATTGCAATGAACACACGGTTCTTTTCATTGCCCTGGCCAGGGCTGCCGGTATACCGGCAGAAATGTGCGCTGGTCTGGTATATTTGAATGACAGGTTTTATTACCATGCGTGGCCAAAGGTATTCGCAGGCAAATGGGTGCATCTTGACCCGACTTTCGGCCAGCCTGTTGCCGATGCTACCCATTTTGAGCTCATATCCGGCGACTTTTCAGACCAGACCAGAATTGCCACTACAATAGGAAAAATTCAGATAGAGATTTTAGAAGCTAAGGATTGATTCTGGATACTGGATGCTGGATGCTGGATACTGGATGTTTTAAACTTGAAACTTGAAACCTGAAACTCAAGAGAGGTAACACTTTGATAGAAATTCAACAATTAACGAAGAGGTTTGAAAATACAATTGCCGTAAATAAACTTGATCTTATTATTCCAAAGGGAGAATTTTTTAGCATTCTCGGACCTAATGGTGCCGGTAAAACGACGACACTAAAGCTTGTCGCAGGACTTCTGAGACCGACGGAGGGTAAGGTATCCGTCGGCGGATATGATGTGGCTGAAAAAACAATTCACGCAAAAAAGCTGATAAGTTTTATTCCTGATGTTCCTTTCGTGTACGAAAAATTGACGGGGAGAGAATTTCTCCACTTTATTGGTGAACTTTATGAAATGAATAAAAGCCACTATCAAAAGGAAACAGAACAACTTCTCGGTTTATTTCACATGACGGATTATGGTGACCAGCTCCTGGAAAGCTATTCTCATGGCATGAAGCAGAAAGTAGTGATTTGTTCAGCCCTTCTCCACGACCCCGGTGTAATTCTTATAGACGAACCCATGGTAGGATTAGACCCGAAAAGTATACGTCTTGTAAAGGATATCTTGCGGGAACGTGCCAACCAGGGGACAACCATATTTATGTCAACGCATACCCTCGATCTGGCAGAGGAGATCTCGGACCGTATCGGTATTATTCACAATGGTAAACTGGTAAGTCTGGGAACGGTCGATGAAATAAAACGGACCGCCGAGGAAGGACAAAAATTAGAAGATGTCTTTCTGAAACTGACTGCCGAGGCATAAAGAACAGGCTAAAGGTGAAAGGCCCGAGATGTGAAAAGGCAACGTACTCCTATCCTGTCAATCAGGTGAAAAGCGAATGGAAGGACTAAAAGGTATTGCCAAGGCCCAGATATGGATTTTTAAAAACCATATTTGGGGAATCAGTAAAGAACCCAAATTAAAGATTGCTTTTATATCCGGCATCATTATTATTTTCTGGTTTGGCGCACTGGCACTCCTGTATAAAGGATTATATTTCTTCAGCAAATTCGCTATAGTGGGTCCGGCCCTCGTCGATGAATCTATATATCTTTTCTTTGCCGCCCTTTTCGTTATGCTTACACTAAGCAGCTTCATTATATGTTATGTCACCTATTATAATTCACGAGAAGTGGACTTTTTGTTTTCCAGACCGATTAGTGATACGGTTATTTTTTTCTATCGATTTTTACAGTCCATAATGTTCAGCTCATGGGCATTCCTCTTTCTTGGAGTCCCCTTTCTCATAGCATACGCTCTCGTAAAACACGCGCCTTTATGGTTTTACCTGTTAATCCCCCTTTATTTTGTCCTTTTTATTATCTTACCTGCCGCTGTTGCATCCATTACGGTACTGATTTTCATCAAGTTCATAGGCTACCGGAAAATCAAGAATATGCTCATAATTGGCACAGGCATTGTTGTAACGTTTTTCTATACTTACTATATGATAAACATCAGACCTGACCTGTTTGCAAAGAGTGAAATCGATTATTTTCTCAATGACCTTCTCCACCATTTAAGTATATTTAAATATCCCCTTTTCCCCGGATACTGGATAGCAAAGTCTGTAATCCATTCAAGTATGAGTGATTTCAGCAATGGATTCTTTTATTTTCTGGTCTTTGCACTTACAACGGTTTTCTGTCTGCAGATAAACTGGATTATGGCGGAAAGAACTTTTTATTCGGGCTGGTTATCTTCAAGAGGAGGGCACACAAGGAAAAATTTCCCTGCGACCAGGGGAGTCATAAATAATACGGTGAAGTATTTTTCATTTTTGCCGAGATTAACAACGGCTATGACCATTAAAGATATAAAGATATTTCGCAGAGATCCGGGACAGTGGTTTCAGTTTTCGATCTATTTCGCCATCCTTGCAATTTACATATTGAATTTGAGAAACATACCGACTTCATTAAATAATGTTCACTATGATATGTATTGGAAGATCGTTATCACTTTTCTTAACCTTTCAGCCACCGCTCTGGTACTGGCCGGTCTTACAGTAAGATTTCTCTTTCCTTTAATGAGTCTTGAAGGAAATAAGCTCTGGATATTGGGTCTCGCTCCTGTAACTTTTCGACACATATTGTTTCAGAAATTTATTATCAGTTTTCTCGGAATTCTCTTCGTCAGTGAATTTTTAATGATTTCAACGAATATTATGTTAAATACAAAACTTTCTCTCATGCTTATATCCTGCGGTTTAGCAGTTATGATCAGCTTGGGTCTTGTCGGGTTATCAATAGGTTTGGGAAGCATCTATCCAAATTTCAAGGAAGATAATTCTGCGAAGATTGTCTCAGGTTTCGGAGGAACTTTAAATTTTATTATCGCTCTTGTTTATGTAATCTTTACCATTATTTCCTTTGCCGTACCCATCTTCAGTTACGAAGTGCACCATACGATTTCTGAGCAGACTTTCTATCTTTTAATAACTGCGTCCGGGATCATAAACATGATTGTAACGGTGATTATAGGTGTCATCCCCATGATTCTGGGTTACAAGCATCTCGAAAACATGGAATATTAAATAAATCCCTTGCCTTTGTCGGTCATGTTTCCTAATATATATTTAAGAACTGTTTAGTTAACTTTGAGACCTTTGCAAAACAGGGAAACAAGCCTAAATGTCAAAATCCAAATGCCAAATCAAATCCAAATGACTAAATGTCAAATTTATCCTATGAAATTTTGGTTTTGACATTTGACATTCATTTGAGCTTTGGGCTTTGTAATTTGTCATTATCCATTTCCTTCGGAGATATCCAATGGAGTATCAGGTTATCATAGTCGGCGCTGGTCCCGCTGGCATATTCACTGCTCTGACCCTGAAAGAACTGGGCATTGATAGAGTAATCCTGCTTGAGCAGGGAAAAGATCTCGGCGAACGGCAGCGTAATAACTCCCGGGATATTCTTTGCGGCTGGGGAGGAGCGGGCGCATTCAGCGATGGCAAACTTACCCTCTCCACGGAAGTTGGAGGTCATCTCGGAGAATTCCTGGACAAGAAATCACTTTATCAGCTTCTTATTGAAGCTGACGGAGTTTTTGTTGATCATGGAGCTCCGGACCGATTATTCGGTGATCTTTCACGCGAAGTGGAAGCACTGGCGGATAGAGCCCGACAGGCTGATCTTGAACTGATTCCGACACGGATCCGCCACATTGGCACCGAAAATTGCCGTGATGTCCTTGCCCGCATGTACGAAACCCTTTCAGATCAAATAGAGATACAAACTGGTTGTAAAGTTGAAAGTCTTCTGGCTGAAAACAAAAAGATTAGTGGAGTCAAACTTGATAACGGCAGGATACTAAACAGCCGGTTTGTGGTGGCAGCTCCGGGGCGTTCAGGCGCCAGCTGGATGAAAAATGAAGCGGAATTACTCCCTCTTAGAACCAAGGCCAGCCCTGTGGATATTGGCGTGCGGGTAGAACTGCCCGCAACAATCCTGAAAGAAATCACCGATATTACTTACGAGTCCAAACTCGTCTACTACTCCAAAACCTTTGATGACAGGGTTCGTACATTTTGCATGAACCCATACGGTGAAGTGGTCAATGAGGAGAATGCTGGAATTATAACTATTAACGGTCACAGCCATGCTACGAAAAAAAGTGAAAATACCAATTTTGCCATCCTGGTCAGCAGTACTTTCACGGAACCCTTTGATGACCCCATAGCATACGGTCTTTACATTGCACGTCTCGCAAATTTAATCGGCGGCGGCACGATCATTCAGAGACTGGGTGACCTGCTGTCCGGCAGACGTTCCACAAAGGCACGAATTGAACGCTGTCTGACAAATCCAACTCTTGATAACGTTACTCCCGGTGATTTGAGCTATGTTTTCCCATACAGGCATTTGTTAAGTATAACAGAAATGCTTCAGGCCATGGACAGTCTTGCTCCCGGAGTAAACTCACGTCACACTCTTCTTTACGGCGTGGAAGTGAAGCTCTATTCCAACAGAATTCATGTGGCCCAGGATCTGGAAACGGATGTAAAGAATCTCTTTGCTGTAGGTGACGGTGCAGGTATAACGCGAGGCCTCCTGCAGGCCTCTGCCAGCGGAATCCTGGCTGCCCGTGCAATCGCTTCACGTATCAACGAAACAAGGTAAAATCCCTAACCTTGTATCGAGACCTTTGCAGAATGTTCAATTTCGTTCAAGTTCAAGGAAGGCGACAATTTTAACCACAGGAATATATTGGATATTTCGAGGATTAAAATTTGAGCCTGACGCCGAAATTGGGCGAAAGGGAATGTTATGCAAAGGTCTCGTATCTTATACCTTGATCCTTGAACCTTTGTCCTTGTTCCTCTTCAGAACACTTCCATGACAGCTTCTGCCATAAGCCTGTATCCTTCAGAAGTAGGGTGGACAAAGTCGGATTGCACCAGACTTTTGAAATCCACTCCTTCTGATATTTTTTTCTTCCAGTATTCATGGACACGGGCGACAGGTAATTCATAGCGCCGGGCCAATTCTTCAAGTTGACTATAAAACACTTCTATGAAAGCGTTTTCCCTGTCACTTCCCAGACATACTGAACTGACAAGTATAATTTCAGAATTACTACTCTCTTTTATCCCGGTTATAATTTCTTCGATATTGCTTTTGAATAGTTCCGGTGAATATCCTGCGAAAGCATCATTCAGGGCAAACTGAAGTAACACACAATTCGGTTCGTAACGAAGGACATCTCCCCGTAAGCGGTGTATCCCCCCTTGAGAGGTATCACCCGGTATACCCTTATTTATCAGGTTTAATTTTCTTTCCGGAAACTTATCATAAATCTTTTCCTTGAAATAATCGAGATATCCCTTACTTACCATCCAGCCATAGGTTAAGGAATCGCCTAAAGCCACAATGACTACAGGTGTTCCGGACAGAAGTTTTTCAATCGTTTTGTCTGGTTTCATCTTTCCCCTGAAAATGCATGGCAAGCGAATTTCCCGTACCGCTATAGCGGACGTCCGGAAAGCAACAATTCGTAGTCCTGTCGGAAGATTTTGTCAAGAATAAATTTTCTGAAAAGTAAATCCGGGGAGATCAATATCGGGTTTTGGGAATATAAAAAAGGCATGACTTTTGCAGCACATATACTGCGCTAAGAGATTATCACTTTAAAGGAGTGGCTGACGAGGAGTAAAATAATAAGATGCTAAAATCTATATTTAAAAGAGACAATAGTAAAATATGCCCCATAGGCAAGATCCAATGTCCTGGCCAATGTATATACGCCGACATAATGGAACACATTGATCTTGGAATAATTGTTCTTGATATCAGGAACGGAAAGCTGGTCTTCCAGAACAAATTTGCAATGAATTTCTTTAAGGTAACAACAAGCCCCATGGATTATAATGCCTTTATCTCCCTGCTTCTGCCAGGCTTTGACAAAGGTGTCTATTCGGAGGAATCTGGCAAGTCTCAAACCCTGCGTTACAAAGACAGACTTTTGGGTTATACGGCATATATAATATCCGATGAACACATCTGGATAGTAATACGTGATATTACAGAAAAGGCAAGACTTGAATCTATCGCTGAAGAGATCAATACCATGGAAAACATTAATTACATCTTCTCCGGTATCAGACACGAATTAGGCAATCCCACCAACTCAATCAAGATGACTCTGAGCGTTCTCAAAAAAAATCTGGATACATATTCCAATAATACAATCCTGGAATATGTAGACCGTGCCCTTACTGAAATATCGAGGGTAGAATACCTTCTACAATCCCTGAAGAGTTTCAGCATGTTTGAGAACCCGATCATACAGCAGGTGAACCTTCCCGACTTTTTGGATCGATTTCTGTTCTTAGTAGCAGGAGATTTAGAAAAGACTGGATTAAAGATAACGGTCACGTTATCGCCGGAAGCAAAATATATCAGAGCAGACCCAAGGGTGCTCCAACAGGTTATGTTAAACCTCTTTACCAATGCCTCTGATGCCACGACAGGCAAAGATAGTGCTGAAATAATTGTCGGTACACTCAAAAAAGATTACATGATATGTATAAATGTCAAGGATAACGGCTGTGGTATATCAGATGAACGACTGAAAAATCTCTTCAGGCCCTTTTATACAACCAAACCCCACGGTACTGGTCTTGGCCTGGTGATAACCAGAAAGATGCTGACCAGGATGAATGGGTACATAAAAATAAAAAGTCAGGAAGGAGTGGGAACTACGGCAACCGTATCCATCCCGGAGGCTTAATTGATGAAAGCACATAAAAACAAAAGGAACATACTGGTCATAGATGACGACATGGTGTTCTGCGATACAGCAAAAGACTATCTGACCAGCGAAACAATGGAGGTATTTACGGCCAATACGGGTAGAGATGGCCTTGCCATCTGCTCCCAAAGGAGGGTGGAAATAGTTCTCCTGGATCAGAAACTTCCTGACGCGGAAGGTGTTTCTCTTTGCCCGTCTATCTTAAAACAGAATGAGCAGACCAAAATAATTTTTATTACGGCATACCCAAGCTTTGACAATGCTGTGAAAGCTATAAAGATCGGGGCTTATGACTACCTTTCCAAACCCTTCGAATTGGAAGAACTGGAGATTGCTATTGAGAAAGCATTGAGGACGCTGGAATTAGAAATGATAGAGCAGCTCCAGAGTTATAAAGATGATAAGGAGAGCGAGGAAACCACACTGATCCGTGGCCAGGGAGGGCTGGCAGAAACACTTAAGCTTGTGGATCTGGCAGCCTTAGTGAATGCTCCGGTTCTTATCACAGGTGAGACGGGCACAGGCAAGAATATCTTTGCAAAATCCATCCATTACAAAAGCCCTGCCAGAGGAAAGGCCTTTATCAGTATAAACTGTGCGGCTTTCCCAGAAAATCTGATTGAAGTTGAACTCTTCGGCTGCGAAAAAGGGGCTTTTACAGGTGCCGTAACTGCCAGGAAAGGCATATTTGAGCTGGCAGAAGGAGGAACGCTTTTCCTGGATGAGATAGGGGCCATGCCGCTTCATTTACAATCGAAGTTATTGAGCGTTCTGGAAGACAAGCAGATAAGAAGGGTCGGTGGAGAATCCATAAGACCTGTAGATGCGCGCATAATAGCTGCCTCCAATGCCGATCTGGAAGATGCGGTAAAGAACAAAACCTTCCGAAGTGACCTCTATTACCGTCTAAGCGTGATAAGAATCCACATCCCTCCTCTGAGAGATAGATTACATGACATACCGGAGTTGTGTGATTTCTTTATCCGCAAAACTGCAAAGGATCGTAAGGCAACGCTTCCGGATTCAGAGCTGTCGCGGTTGATGGAATATGAATGGCCGGGCAATGTAAGAGAACTAAAGAACGTGATAGAAAGATCCCTCATCATTCAGAAGGAAGATGTTCTTAGGCCTTCGGAATTCCTGAAAGTAAGCACTTCTTCTTTTTCCACACCTCCACTGCCTGTAGAAAATGATATCATAACGTTAGAAGAATTAGAAAAAACCCATATAAGACAAGCTATAGGTAAATTCTCCGGCAATTATACCAGAACCGCCAAGGCACTGGGCATATCCCTGTCTACCCTTAAGAGAAAATTTAAGCGTTACAATCTTGCCCATGCAGGGTCAAAAACGACACATTAGTTCAAAATGAACCACCCATTATGAACCATTCAGAATTTCACCTTCCTGCCATTATCAGCACAAGTTATTTATTCAACAAGCAAACCCAGAATCTCCTATATTTGGCACGATCCTTGCTTTCGTTTGTATAATAAAAACTTTGTAAAACTGAAAAATATGCTTCGAAAACCATATTTCCAAAGATCTTTCAACAAAAATTTAAGGCGTTTTGAGGTGAATTATGCCTGATAAGCCTGATATTACTTCCACATGGCGTAAGTTATTTTCATTTAAGAGCAAGACCCAAGAGAATTCTACTGTTAAAAGTGTCCTGATTGTAGATGATGAAAAGCCTTTTCTCCTTAGCATGTCGGATGGTCTAAAAGCTTATGCTGAGGAATTCCAAGTCCTTACTGCCTCTAACGGTAAGGAAGCCATCAATATCCTGAGTTCCAACAGAATCGACCTGATGGTGACAGACTTGAAAATGCCAAAGATGAATGGCTTTGAACTTTTGGCCTGGATGAGTAAAAATCATTTGGATATACCTGTTATTGTAATGACCGCCTTCGGCACACCGGAAATAGAGGATAAGCTCCGTAATATGGGAACCTTCCGGTATCTGGAGAAACCTCTGGATATCAACATCCTGGTAACCAGCATATCTACTGCACTGAATGACGATTCTGCTAATGGTTACAGTCGGGGCATTTCTCTCGCATCTTTCCTGCACTTAATAGAGATGGAAAAGATGACCTGTACCATCAAGGTAAAATCAGACAGGGAGACTGGCTACCTGTATTTCGATAATGGCGAGATAATGGATTCTGCCGTAGGCAAGTTGAAGGGTAAGGGTGCGGTACTGGATATCCTAAACTGGAATAATGCAGAGATAGATATAAATTTTACATGTGAAGTTAAGGAAAATAATATAGATTCGAATATTCGCGAACTGTTAGCAGAAGTTTCCGAATTTGAGGAAGCAAAACAAAAGGCGGAAGAGGAAACAAAAGCAACGGCAGAAGAAGAAAAAGGGAAAGGAAAGGGGAAACCGAGAAACGAGGAGGAGACCTGGCTGAAGGCTGCAGATGAGACCATCATGGCTACTGAGGAGGAAGACGCGAAGGTTAGGGCTGAGAAAGACTCATGGCTAAAAGAAGAAAAAGAGGCCAGACTGAAGGCCGAGGAAGAAGCAAAACTGAAGGCCGAGGAAAAAGCAAGACTGAAGACTGAGGAAGAAGCCAGACTGAAGGCCGAAGAAGAAGCAAAACTGAAGGCTGAGGAAGAAGCAAAACTGAAGGCCGAGGAAGAAGCAAAACTGAAGGCCGAGGAAAAAGCAAGGCTGAAGGCTGAGGAAGAAGCCAGGCTGAAAGCTGAAGAAGAAGCAAGACTGAAAGCTGAAGAAGAAGCAAGACTGAAAGCTGAAGAAGAAGCAAAACTGAAGGCCGAGGAAGAAGCAAGACTGAAGGCCGAGGAAGAAGCCAGGCTGAAAGCTGAAGAAGAAGCAAAACTGAAGGCCGAAGAAGAGGCAAAACTGAAGGCCGAAGAAGAGGCAAAACTGAAGGCCGAAGAAGAGGATAGACTGAAGACCGAAGAAGAGGATAGACTGAAGACCGAAGCCAGAAAAATAACAAAACAAAGGATAAAGGCATGGAGAAAGGCCTAAAAATAAATAATATTAATCAGAAAGGAGTTGGAAATGGATATTGAAAAGCTAAACGGATGCATTGAACTCTTGAAAAAACAAATGGGAGATTCCCTGCTTGCAACAAGCATAGTCGCAATGTCTGATGCACAGGCCATAGCAGACTGGAATTCGAAACCTGGGGCGTCTGCTATTTTTGTTGAAGTCACAAACTTCTTAAACGAATCACTCAAAAAGGGATACCCGGCACTTGGGAAATATTACCTTCTGGACCTCCAGGAAGACAAGATGTTAATCTTTCTCCCCCTTGGTGAATATCAATGGGGAATAGCCGTTGATACCACCAAAGCTAAACTTGGACTGATCTTGAATGTGATTTTACCTGAGATAATTCCCGCTTTTGAAGATGCACTGAGTGGATAAAGCAGAAAGTATAGCCCATAGCATGTAAGGCAGGGCATTTTAAGGAGTAAGGGGGATTCCATCCTCCTTACTCTTACTCCTACAGGATCGAGTTATCCTTTAAAGTCTTTATTTTCAACAACTGCGGTTTTTTGCGCAGATGTTGGTGTCAGTTCAAGTAGATAAGGTAAAGGATAACGGTAAAAGGCCGGAAGGCAAGAGCAAATCTGACTTTTGAGTCTTAATCCCTGGCCTTTAGCCCTTAGCCTTTTGCCTTTGCGGCTTTGTTCTATATTTCATTGCTGGCTTTCCATACAAAAATATTGCACAGAGGAGTTATGAAAAAAGTTCGTATTTTGGAGAGAAGAAAAAAGAATATCCGAAAGGCCGAGGAAGAAGCCAGAATGAAGGCCGAGGAAGAGGCCAGGATGAAAGCCGAGGAAGAGGCCAGACTGAAGGCCGAAGAAGAAGCCAGAATGATAGCTGAAGCCAGAGAAGAAACAAGAGAAAAGATAAAGGCATGGAAGAAGACCTGATAACTGAAAAGCTATCTTCCTTAAATGTTAAAAAAGCAACTCAATTTCGTGTTTTTGTATGCCCTTTCAATGAATCCGAATCACTGGATCTCAATTTCTGATATGGGAAAGAATTTCTATTGATAATCTTTTGAAGATGTTTTAGTATTTCTTTTATGAAAGCATAATATAATTTAAGGAAATTAGTTGGTAGAAATGAGCCACTTACTTTCAACAATAAAGCAGGAAAACCACACAGTAAATACACAGGAATTACTACTTCTTAACAAACTTCGCTTCCAAAAGTTGCTGCATGACATTACCAACCGTATTCATTCCGCAGACAACATCAAACAAATAATTGTGGATCTTAAAGATGGTATCCTCAATCTTTTCGACGCTTATTTAATCACAATATATGTTGCTAACCTGAAAAGAAATGAAATCTATTCCATGTTCCTGGCAGGTTCAGATTTAACCGAAATCAGAGTTCCTATCAATAATACAAGCATAGCGGGCTATGTAGCGAACAACAGAAAAATCGTCAACATAGCTGATGCTTATAACGCTAAAGAATTGAAAAAGATAGATAAAGATCTTAATTTTGATCATACTTGGGACAAGAAATCGGGTTTGAGGACAACCCAAATTCTAGCCGTACCGATTTTATACAACGATACTCTCATGGGTGTCATTCAAATACTCAACAAAAAGGGCGGTGGGATTTTTACTGAGGAAGATCAAGTTTCCCTTGAAGAAATAGCTGCTGTCCTTGGAATCGCTTTCCACAATCAGTCGAGGATAATAAAAAAGAAAAAATCGAAATTTGATTATCTCTTGCGAATCGGCCTAATCAAAGATGATGAATTAGAAAAGTCATGGGAAGAGGCAAAAAACAACAGGGAAACTATAGAAGACCACCTCATGAGAAACTTCAAGATTTCGAAAACAGAAATCGGTAAATCCTTAAAGGAATTTTACAACTGTAATTTTACTCCCTTCAGCGATAACTATCCCATACCCTTTGATTTATTGCGAAATCTAAAAGAAGAATACCTTCGTCGTGAAATGTGGGTTCCCCTCGAAAGGTCAGATGGAAAGATCAGGATTCTTGTTGACGATCCCAATAATATCCTGAAACGAGACATGATTGAAAGTCTTCTAAAAACAACGTCTGTTGAATATGATGTAGCCCTTTATGAAGACATACTGAAATTTATCAACTATTTCTATCAAACGGAAGGGGCCAAAGAATCTATTTCCGATCTCGTAGGAAAGCTTGATGAGGAAGAAGAGGAAGAAGAAGATTTCTTCTTGGAATCAGACAGCATAATCATGCAACTCGTCAACAAGGTGATCAATGATGCAACTTCACAAGGCGCTTCGGATATTCATGTAGAACCCAGCTTGATAAAGAAAATCGTGGAAATACGATTCAGGGTAGACGGTGATTTGAGTCTATACCAAACCGTTCCTTTTAACTACAGGGCCGCAATTGTCTCAAGAATTAAGATTATGTCAAACCTCGATATCACTGAGCGGAGAATTCCCCAGGATGGAAAAATAAAGTTCAGGCAACGCAGTGGACAAGACATAGAACTCCGTGTAGCAACGGTACCTACCCAGGGAGGTGTCGAGGACGTGGTTATGCGTATCCTTGCCAAAGGCGAAACAATGCCTCTTGAAGCCATGGCCCTGTCCCCTCAGAATTATGAAGCAATAAAAGATCTGCTGGAAAAACCGTATGGCATGATTCTGGCCGTTGGGCCGACGGGATCGGGTAAAACTACCACTCTCCATGCAGGACTAAGTTATATAAACAGGCCGGAAACAAAGATCTGGACGGCAGAAGATCCTGTCGAAATTACACAGCAAGGACTCCGCCAGGTTCAGGTTAATCCCAAGATTGGTTTTGATTTCGCGCACGCCATGCGTTCATTCCTCAGGGCTGATCCGGATGTTATTATGGTAGGGGAGATGAGAGATTACGAAACGGCCAAGACCGGCGTTGAGGCATCACTTACCGGACATTTAGTCTTCAGTACACTTCATACCAATAACGCTCCGGAAACGATTGTAAGGCTCCTTGATATGGGAATCGATCCCTTGAATTTTGCCGATTCTCTCCTCGCCATACTGGCACAGAGATTGATAAGAACTCTTTGTAAAAAATGTAAGGAAGAATACCATCCGGAGCAAGAAGTATACGATGAAATGGTAAAAAATTATGGAGAAGAACAATTTGCCAGGTTAAATATCCCCTACAATGATGATTTTAAATTGTTTCGCCCCAAGGGCTGCCCTGAATGTAATAATACAGGCTATAAGGGACGGATGGGAATTCACGAGCTTCTCGTCTCAACAGACGAAATCAAGAGATTGATACAAAAGCGCGAGTCCGTTGAAGCTTTGCGCGATTTAGCAATCTCACAGGGTATGACCACCCTCCTTCAGGATGGCATAATGAAGGTCTTTTCCGGGCACACGGATCTTCACCAGGTAGTAAGGGTCTGTATGAAGTAAGTGTGATACCTGGATGCTGGATACTGGATGCTGGATTTTTATATTATTCATGCATCTAAGACAGCAAAGCTGCAAATTCGAAATCCGAAGTACGAAATTCGAAACAATATCAAAACCCTAAACTCGAATGTCCAAAACTGTTTCGAAAATTTGTTATTTGACTTCGGCGTGAGCTCAGTCGAACGATATTCGAATTTCGGATTTATTTTCCGCCAGCATCTGCGCAAAAAACGCAGTTGGTGTG
>Ga0209121_10002473_pt1 | contig 18793 bp, 18 predicted proteins | sample Cruoilmetagenom3_FD_187292 | JGI IMG/M metagenome (GOLD analysis project Ga0209121, IMG submission 187292) | Oil polluted marine microbial communities from Coal Oil Point, Santa Barbara, California, USA - Sample 3 (SPAdes) (version 2) | ecosystem: Environmental > Aquatic > Marine > Oil seeps ... | reverse complement strand
CATATATCCTCACACTTAGAGCATCCAACACAAGCAACATCACATGCTTTTTTTGCAATACCTGCTTTATCTTGGTTTAAGCATCCCACAAATATTTTTAGATCTCGTTTGTTGCGTGGACGCATTTCAATAATATCTCTAGGACATGCTTTAACACAGGCCTCACAAGAGGTGCATTTATCTGTGTCAATGACTGGTAATCCTGTGTTTTCATCCATATACATGGCATCAAAATCACAGACAGCAACACAATCTCCATCTCCTAAACAACCATATTGACAATCGGTTTCACCTCCATAAACCATTGCAGAAATAGCACAAGTTCTTGGTCCTTGATATAGTGTCGTTTTTGGTCTAACGTCGCAACCACCTTGACAAAGCAATACTGCAACCGTTGGATCTTTTTCTGCAACTTCTTTTCCTAAGATCTCAGATACTTGCTTCATGACATCATTACCTCCAACAGGACAGAATAATTCTGAAATATCTTCAGTATTAACAAGCTTATCAGCAAAAGCCTTACATCCAGGAGAACCACATCCACCACAATTGGCAGCAGGAAGTATTTCATCTACTTCTCCAATTAAAGGGTTTTCATAAACATAAAACTTTTTAGAAACTACATATAATACAATGGCCGCAATCACGCCTAAAGAAGCTAGTAAGTAAACACTATATAAGATTGAATCGGACATAATTAAATTTTTAATATGGATACTTTAAAGGCGCTTTTGAGTGTGCTTTTTAATAAATAGAGTACTAAGTAATAAGGCATTATTATTAATAGCGACATTAAACCAGCTATCCATTCCTCTACAAAAAATGAAGCTAGTATAAGAGTAGAAAACATTAAAATAAAAGGAAATACATAAGCCCAAAAGACTGCTTTTAATCCCAAGGCCTTTTTTAGTATAACATCAACCTGTTGGTTAATTCTATATACATTATTTGAAATAGGGACTTCAACCTGTTTAGTACTAGTATCTGAAACGCCACATGTTCCTTTAACGTGACAAGCTTCACATTGTATGTTTGGTTCTAAGGTAACAACAACTGAGTCGCTATTTATTTTAGAAATAAATCCAGCGTGAACAAATGTGTTTTTATTTTTTTGCTCAGAAATCATATACAATTTGCTTATACCTATAATTACAACACCAAAATTAGTTAAATTGTCTAGGGCATTTTATGACTAATGTCAGGTTTAATATTAGGGCTACATTGCGTATATCTAATCAATAAGTTGATGCAACTCAATAAATTAGTGTGATTTATCGTTTATTAAACTTAATCACTTATTTTTGTGCGGAACTTTTTTGAATGGCAGATATTACAATTAAAATAACAGATAGAGCAGGTGTATTGCATACAGTTTTGGCACCAACAGATATTTCTATGAATCTTATGGAAGTTGTAAGGTCGCATGAACTTGCGCCAGAAGGAACCATAGGTGTTTGTGGAGGTATGGCTATGTGTGCGTCTTGTCAATGCTATGTTTTAAGTGAAACAGAATTACCAGATATGCAAGATGAAGAGGAAGCAATGTTGTCTGAAGTATTTTATGTTAAAGACAATAGCAGGTTAGGTTGTCAAATACAAATGACACTAGAAATGGAAGGTTTAGAGGTAGAGTTGGCTCCAGAGAGTTAAATTCCTGCGAAGGCAGGAATCCCTTACTAGTTATAAGCATGTGACATTTTCTGAAAATTTAAGTAACTCTATCAAAATGATTATAGGAGTTGCCATAATAAATCCTGTATAAAAACCGTAGTAAGTTTCAAATTCTATATTTCGTTTATTGTTTTGATAGAATCCTTCAACTAATTCATTTTTAATAAATTGAAATCCTTCTTTTTTTGTAATTTTTTTTTGAAAGTATCATTACAATTTTACAGACAATCAATGTAATAAATGGAGCGAAAGTAAAAACTAAACACTTGTAACCGCAGAGATAATTCCAGTTGGTTAAAATCATAAATATCCCGATTAGACCAATTAAAAAAGAGATTTTGAGGAATTTTGTAAATCGTTTTTTATTCTTTAAATCTTCTGTTGATATAATTATTACAACACTTAGAGAACCAGAAATAATAATTATGATCCAAAAGTACATTTCTAATAATCCCATACCAATTACTCCGTCTTATAATTAACCAAAGGAGTTGGTCCTTCCAGAAGAAATCGATCAATTTTTAGTGTACCATCTTCAGTGGTTACAATTTGCCACTTTATTAATGATATAGCACCATTTTCTATTTCTAGTCCAGTAATGCTTCTGGGATGAACACAGCTACCATCATTAAAAAAAGCAATATCACCTGGTTCAGGAAAACGTGGTCTATGCGTGTGACCTGCTATAGTGATTAAGTTTTTATTTTCAGTAATCCACTTTTTTGTTCTTCTCTCAATTTTAATTAACTCTTTGTAATTTTTTGCAGGACTCGTAGGATCTGCAATACCCATAACATTTAAAGGTTTCCACAGTATGCGAACCATAAAACGACTCCATTTCCAAAATAGATAATTCCACCAATCGGCTTGATGACCGTGGCATAAAAATAATTCTTGTTCAGTTTCAGAATGTTGAAGCACAATCCCTTCGTGGTATTTAATGTCGCAGAACAAATCAACATCTTCTCCTGTTTTTGGATCGAAATAGGTTGATAAATGCTTTTCAACATAATTAGGATCACGATACACCATATCATGATTTCCCCATATCATATGCAAGCGTTCTTGTTGATGAAACATACGCATTAACATATAGACATTTTTATGAGCGTTTAAGATAGAATTAAACGATAGATTTTCCCAAAGCTCATCTCCATCACCTAGTTCACAATAACTAAAACCTTCAGAATAATAATGTTTAAGGGCATGAAAATAGATATTACGATTATTGGCAAAGTCATCTGCAAAACTATTATCACCACGATGGCAATCGCTAAATAAAACAAATTTAGAACTGTCATTAAACGAAATTCGCTTTGCATTTTTATAAGCGCGATCTAACCTGGTTTTTGAAGACATAAAGTAAATGTAAACAAAAAATGCTTCCAGTTTATAAGAAGCATTTTTATTTGTGAGCCTACCGCAAAGAATAGTTAATTGCGATTATGAGATTCCTTTTTTCAAAGGAAATTTATTTAAAGGCATTTAAACCAGTAACATCTAATCCTGTTATTAATAAATGAATATCGTGAGTACCTTCATACGTAATTACACTTTCAAGATTCATAGAATGGCGCATAATGCTGTATTCGCCAGAGATTCCCATTCCGCCGAGCATCTGTCTTGCTTCGCGCGCTATGTTAATTGCCATATCTACGTTGTTCCGTTTTGCCATAGATATTTGCGCGGAAGTTGCTGTTCCGTTATTTCGCATTACTCCTAATTTCCATGCTAATAACTGCGCTTTAGTAATTTCTGTAATCATCTCGGCCAATTTCTTTTGCTGTAATTGAAACTGTCCAATAGGTTTTCCAAATTGCATACGCTCTTTACTGTATCTTAAAGCAGTGTCGTAACAATCCATTGCCGCTCCAATTGCTCCCCAAGCAATACCAAAACGCGCTGAATCTAAACAGCCAAGAGGCGCTCCCAATCCAGATTTGTTAGGTAATAAGTTTTCTTTTGGCACTTTGACGTTATCAAAAATAAGCTCTCCAGTTGAAGATGCTCTTAGCGACCATTTATTATGTGTTTCTGGAGTTGTAAAACCTTCCATACCACGTTCTACAATTAAACCATGAATTCGTCCTTCTTCATTTTTAGCCCAAACGACTGCTACTTGCGCAAAAGGTGCATTACTAATCCACATTTTAGCACCATTTAATAGATAATGATCTCCCATATCTTTAAAGTTGGTAACCATTCCGCCAGGATTACTACCATGATCTGGTTCAGTAAGACCAAAACAGCCCATCCATTCCCCAGATGCTAGTTTAGGTAAGTATTTATTGCGCTGTTCTTCGTTTCCGTATTTCCAGATAGGATACATTACTAAAGACGATTGTACAGATGCTGTACTACGAACTCCAGAATCACCGCGTTCTATTTCTTGCATTATTAAACCATATGAAATTTGATCGAGTCCAGCGCCTCCATATTCTTCAGGTATATATGGACCAAAAGCTCCAATTTCTGCTAATCCATTAACGATCTGTGTTGGAAATTCGGCTTTTTGAGCATAATCTTCAATAATTGGAGATACATCTCTTTTTACCCATTCTCTTGCTGCGTCACGAACTAATTTATGCTCTTCTGAAAGTAATTCATCGAGGTTATAATAATCTGGTGCTTCGAATAAATCTGGCTTCATATATTTATATTAAAAGTGAAAAACAAAAGTAACGAAAACGTTTTCAGGGAACAAAGACTCCCTTACATTTTCAGATAAAAATCTTTAGTAAGATTAATGTAATCCTCCGTGTACTGATGACGTGAAGTTTCAATGACTAATTCCGAAGTATTTTTAATTTCATTAGAAAAAGAAAATTCTAATAAACTGCGTTTTATTTGAGATTCTGGATTTCCTTTTACTCGAAGTATACGATTAGGGGATAAACCTACTTTTAATGCTAAATCAATAAATCTTTTTTCTTCTTTATAAGGTATAACTACTGAAAACGTACCAGATTCAGACAACAGATTTACAGCAGCATAGATTAAATGCTCAAAAGGCATGGCGTCATTAAATCGTGCTAAATCTCTAGCCTGGTTTTTGGTTTTATAGTCTTCTGAATAAAAAGGAGGATTGCAAATGATAAGGTCAAACTTATCTTCAACTTCTTCTACAAACTCTAGAAGTGAAGCATGATAGCAAAATAAACGATCAGCCCAAGGTGAGTTTTCAAAATTTTCTGAACATTGTTCATAAGCATCAGCATCTATTTCTATAGCTTCAATATTTTGAGCATTACTTCGTTGTGCCAGCATTAGGCTTAATATACCTGTTCCTGATCCAATATCTAAAATAGAAAATGGATGTTTTTTAATTGATGCCCAAGCTCCAAGAAGCACACCGTCTGTACCTATTTTCATGGCGCATTTGTCTTGGTTAACTGTAAACTGTTTGAATTTGAAGGGTTTACTCATTTACTCTAGGTACAAATCAATCAACCCTTCAGGAGTGTCAACCTCTATGGTTTTATTTTTTCTATCAACCTTAACAATAAACTCGTCATTCATTGGGATTAAAACTTCAACTCCATCACGATCGATTTCAAATAAGGCTTGTGCTGTAGAATCATTAATTCCTTTAATTGTTCCTACTTTACCAAAATTCTCATCGGTAATTGTAAAACCAATAACTTCATGAAAGTAAAATTTATCACCATCTAATTTTGGAAGTAAGTCTAATGGTAAATAGAGTTCAGTTTTCATTAAAGCATCTGCATCTGCTTCAGTATCTACATCTTCGAATTTTAAACGTAATAAATCAGATTTATGAAGTTGAGATTTTTCAATAAAAAATGGAACTAAATTTCCTCTTAAATCTATAAAAATAGCATCTAAATTATCATATAAACCTGGTTCATCAGTATCGAGTTTGGCTAAAAGTTCTCCTTTAAAGCTATACTTTTTTACAATTTTACCTAAATAAAAGCAGTCTTCTTTTTTCATTTTCCTATCTGTCTATTCGAGCGCAGTCGAGAACTATATAAATGTCTAACTTTAATATATCGTGACTGCGCAACGTTCGATGTGACATTTTTGGTAATAAAAAACCCTGACAAATATTGTCAGGGTTTAAAAGTATAAAAATAATTTTTTTATTCTTCTTCGTTAGATGCTGTTGTTTCTTCAGTTGCAACATCTTCTGCTACTTCTTCTTCAACAACTGGTGCAGCTGCAGCGATACGCGCTTCATTTACTGCTTTTTCAGCTTCTAATGCTTTAGCTTTAGCTTCAGCATCTGATTTAGATAAACCATCTGCTTTTGCTTGTACTTTAGAAGTTTTTTCTTCTAACCAAGCATTAAATTTAGTTTCTGCTTGTTCTTCAGTTAAAGCTCCTTTTCTAACACCACCAGCTAAATGATTTTTTAGCATAGCACCTTTATAAGATAAAATTGCTTTTGCAGTGTCGGTTGGTTGTGCACCATTTTGTAACCATTGTACAGCTCCGTCAACGTCTAATTCGATAGTTGCAGGATTTGTGTTTGGATTATAAGCACCTAGTTTCTCTAAGTATTTACCATCTCTTTTAGAGCGAGAATCCGCTGCTACGATCCAGTAATAAGGTTTTCCTTTTTTACCGTGTCTTTGTAATCTAATTTTTACAGGCATAATAATTAATTAGTGAGGTTCTCGACCTCTGTTATTAATGAGGGCGCAAAGATAATACATTTTTTTAATTACCAAGCCATTAATTCAAGTGTTTCCTGTTAATTTACCATATGATATTTCACTTTATCTGATAGAATTTCCATTTAGCTAAAAGAAATATAAGGATAGAGACTATATCAAAAATTATTATACTTTTGGTATTCTTGTTTCGTTATATTTGAAGCGAAGATAAATTTCTACTTAGAACATGAAAAAACTTACCTTTATAACTCTTGTTTTTTTAACAGTTTTTAGCTGTGGTGATGAAGTTCAGTTTAATACACCAGCTTTTCAAGGAACCTATAATAATTCCCTTTGGAGGGCTGAAGCTTTCGGAGCAAGTATAGATGAATCCGGTGTTTTAACAATTAAAGGAACAAATAATGCTGAGACTTTAGAACTCATTTTACCTTCAGCGTCAGTTGATACATATGTTTTACGTGATGTAAATTCTATGGAAGCTAGGTTTACCAGAGCAGATGGAATGGTTTTTTCTACTAATAATCCTAATAATATTTCAGAATATCCTGAATATGGTGAAATAAGACTTACTGAAATTTTAAATAATACGTTTACTGGTACATTTCGTTTTAATGCTTTTGATGAGACAGGTGAATTTGTGGTTAATTTTACTGGAACTACTGAGGTTGTGGACATAGAAACTGACCCAATAGGTGGTCTGTTTTACAGAGTTCCTTTAATATCAGGTGTTATTCCTGCTAATCCAATAACTTGTTCAGATGCAGAAATGGCTATAGAAGAAGCATTATCGGCTTACCAAGCTGCGACGTCTCCAAGTTTAGAGTTTATTATTAAAGCTGATTTTGAAGCGGCTTGCAGTGCTTATGTAAATGCATTAAAGAACCAGCGTAATTATTGCGGAGATCTTGATGGAGTTTTGCAAACAATGATAGATAACATTGAGAGTTGTGAGATGTCTTGTGAAAATGCCTCAGATAATGTCTCTGAAGCCGAATCACAATATACGACTGCATCCATTGGTAATTTTGACGAAAAGTGTGCACAATACGCGTTTTATTTGCAAGAACAAATTGAGATTTGTAGTGATATAGACGGAAGTATTCAGGCAATATTTGATGGTTTAGATTGTGGTGATGATGATAGTGACGGAGTTCCAAACGCATTTGAAGATTTTAATGGAGATGGTGATTTTACTAATGATGATATTGATGGAGACGGAACACCAAACTATTTGGACGATGATGATGATGGAGATGGGATTCTAACCATTGATGAGGTTAAAGATGAAAACGGAAACCCTTTGGATACAGATGGAGATGGAGATGTGGACTATTTGGATAATGATGATGATGGAGATGGTTTGTTCTCAAACTTTGAAACTGGAGATACCGACGGAAATGGAGTGCCAGATTATTTGGACAATGATGATGATGGAGATACAATTTTAACTATTAACGAAAATGCAGATCCTAATGTAGATGGAAATCCAGTTGATGCTGTTGATACAGATGCTAATGGAACACCAGATTATTTGCAGGCATAAAAATTAATAATTTATAATAAAAACGCTACTCATTTTGAGTAGCGTTTTTTGTTTACAACTGTTTATAACTTCATTTCAAAAAAGTACAAATTCTACGTAATTTTATGAGCTAATTTATTGATACTTATCTGTCATTTCGAAAATAGTAGAGAATCTTCAAGTTTCACCTATTCAAGACTCTTCGACTGCGCTCATAGTGACATTCTAAAAAGTTTAGATTAATAACTTTTCTTTGCGGTTTTTGCTATTTCGCGAGGAAACAACTTTAAACTTTGAACTCAAAACTTTTGAACTCTAAAGCATGTATTTAATATTCGATACCGAAACCACAGGTTTACCAAAGCGTTGGGATGCACCAATAACTGATACAGATAATTGGCCAAGATGTATTCAGATTGCTTGGCAATTGCATGATGCTATGGGAAACTGTATAGAGCATCAGGATTATTTGGTGAAGCCAGACGGTTTTAATATTCCTTATGATGCTGAAAAAATCCATGGTATTTCTACAGAGTTAGCGCAAGAACAAGGCGTCTCACTTTCTGAAGTATTAGAGAAGTTCAATATCGCTTTATCGAAGACTAAATTTGTCGTCGGACAAAATGTAAAGTTCGATTTAAATATTATGGGAGCTGAGTTTGTGCGAGAAGATGTTGCAAACCAACTTCAAGAGTTACCAGTTTTAGATACCTGTACAGAACATACAGCAAGTTTATGCCAGATTCCTGGTGGACGTTATGGTAAGTTTAAATTGCCAACCTTAACTGAGTTACATCAATTTTTATTCAACAAACCTTTCGGTGAAGCGCACAATGCTACAGCCGATGTTGAAGCAACCACACGTTGTTTTTTCGAATTAGTAAGAAAGCAACAATACACTCAAGAACAGCTCGATGTTCAGCCTGATTATTTTCAGAAGTTTTCTGAGGAGCATCCAGGTATGATTCAACTCATTGGATTAAAACATATTAATCTAAAGCGTGCAAGTGCAAAGATTAATGAGCGCCTTCAAAAAGAACAAGCGGAAGCGATTCCGACGGAAACCAATAAAGAAGCCGTTTCAAAATTAGCAGAGGTCGATTTTGTACATCTACACAACCATTCGCAGTTTTCAATTTTACAATCGACTATTAGTGTCAAAGATTTAGTCGCAGCTGCTGCAAAAGAAGATATGCCAGCTGTTGCCTTAACTGATCATGGGAACATGATGGGAGCATTTCACTTTGTGAGTGCTGTTGGTAATCATAATAAAAGTGTAAAAGCACAGCATGCAGAAGCTGAAGAAAGCGGAGAAGAGAAAAAAGGCAAAATTATAAAGCCAATTATAGGTTGTGAGTTTTTTGTTTGCGAGAATCATGCAGACAAAACCAGAAAGGATAATGGCTATCAAATTGTGTTAATGGCTAAGACTAAAAAAGGCTATCACAATTTGGCGAAATTATCATCTGCAGCTTTTACTGATGGGTTTTATTATGTGCCGAGAATTGATAAAAAACTGATTGAGCAATATAAAGAAGACCTTATTTGCTTAACAGGAAACCTTTATGGTGAAGTGCCGAGTAAAGTACTTAATGTTGGTGAAAACCAAGCTGAAGAAGCTTTGATGTGGTGGAAAGAAACCTTTCAAGACGACTTATATATAGAGTTAATGCGTCATAATCAGGAAGATGAAAATCGTGTGAATCCTGTTTTGATTCAATTTGCAAAAAAGCATGATGTGAAATTGGTGGCGACAAATAACACCTATTACGTTGACCAAGAAAACGCGAACGCTCACGATATTTTACTCTGTGTAAAAGATGGTGAAAAACAGGCGACTCCAATTGGACGTGGACGTGGTTATCGTTATGGTTTGCCTAATCAAGAATATTATTTTAAGTCTTCGGAAGAGATGAAGGCTTTGTTTAGAGATGTGCCTGAAGCGATTGTGAATATTCAAGAGGTTGTAGATAAGATAGAACCTTATGAATTGGCTCGTGATGTATTGTTACCAGCCTTTGATATTCCAAATGAATTTAAAGATGTAGCAGATGAAGCCGATGGAGGTAAACGTGGTGAAAATGCATTTTTAAAGCACTTAACTTTTAAAGGTGCCGAAATACGTTATGGAGATATTACACCAGAAATAAAAGAGCGTCTCGATTTTGAGTTGAGTGTTATTGAGAATACTGGTTATCCAGGTTACTTCTTAATTGTTGAAGATTTTATTCGCGAAGCTCGAAAAATGGATGTTTCTGTTGGTCCAGGTCGTGGTTCTGCAGCTGGCTCTGTGGTTGCCTATTGTCTTTGGATTACCAATATAGATCCTATTAAGTACGACTTACTTTTTGAGCGTTTCTTAAATCCTGATCGTGTAAGCATGCCAGATATTGATATCGATTTTGATGATGAAGGTCGTGGTCGTGTTATGGATTATGTGATTGATAAATATGGTTCAAATCAGGTGGCTCAGATTATCACTTATGGAACAATGGCTGCGAAATCATCGATTAGAGATACAGCCAGAGTTTTAGATTTACCGCTTGGTGATGCAGATCGTATTTCTAAGTTAATTCCGACGATGTCTAAACTCGGAAAGATTTTCGGCTTGTCTGAAAAAGAATTAGGGAAAAAATTCCGTGCTGAAGATTTAGAGAAAGTTAATGAGCTTCTTAATATTTCTGATGGTGAAGATTTACAGGCTGAGACAGTTAACCAAGCTCGAATCTTAGAAGGTTCTGTTCGTAATACAGGGATTCACGCTTGTGGTGTTATTATTACTCCAGGTGATATTACCAATTATGTGCCAGTGGCTTTGGCTAAGGATTCTGATTTATATGTTACGCAATTTGATAACTCTGTTGTTGAAGATGCAGGTTTATTAAAGATGGATTTCTTGGGTCTTAAAACCTTAACCTTAATTAAGGATACGGTTAAGATTGTAAAAGCAAAGCACGATATTCTTCTCGATCCAGATACGTTTCCATTAGATGATGAAGAGACTTATGCCTTATTCCAACGTGGAGAAACAGTTGGAATATTTCAGTATGAATCTCCTGGAATGCAAAAACATATGAAGAATCTAAAACCTACGGTTTTTGATGATTTAATTGCCATGAACGCCTTGTATCGTCCTGGTCCGATGGAATATATTCCGAGTTTTATTGCACGTAAGCATGGTGACGAAGAGATAGAATATGATTTACCAGAAATGGAAGAATACCTTAAGGAAACTTATGGTATTACTGTGTACCAAGAGCAAGTGATGTTGTTGTCTCAGAAATTGGCAGATTTCACCAAAGGTGAAGCCGATGTTTTGAGAAAGGCTATGGGAAAAAAGCAGATTGCGGTTCTCGATAAAATGAAACCAAAGTTTATTGAACAAGCTGGTGCAAAAGGACATGATGCGAAAATCTTAGAGAAAATTTGGAAAGATTGGGAAGCCTTTGCTCAGTATGCGTTTAATAAAAGTCACTCGACGTGTTATGCTTGGATTGCATACCAAACCGCCTATTTAAAAGCGCATTATCCTGCAGAGTATATGGCAGCTGTGTTGTCTAATAACATGAATGATATTAAGTCCGTCACTTTCTTTATGGAAGAGTGTAAGCGTATGCGTTTGCCAGTTTTAGGACCATCTGTTAATGAGAGTTTTTATAAGTTTTCGGTAAATAAAGATAATGCGGTTCGTTTCGGAATGGGAGCGATTAAAGGTGTTGGTCATGGAGCTGTAAAAACGATTGTTGAAGGTCGAAAAGAAGATGGGAACTACAAGTCTATTTTCGATTTGGCTAAGCGTATCGATTTACGTGCAGCTAATAAAAAAGCTTTTGAAGGTTTAGCCAATGCTGGCGGATTTGATTGTTGGGATGATACACACAGAGCACAATATTTTGCACATGATGGAGACGGAATTACCTTTTTAGAAAAAGCAGTAAAATATGGTGCGAAGCATCAAGAGAATGAAAATTCTGCTCAAGTGAGTTTATTTGGAGCGGCAAGCGATGTACAGATTGCAGAACCGATTGTTCCGCCTTCTGAAGATTGGGGAACGATGGAAAAATTATCTCGCGAAAAGGAAGTGGTTGGGATTTATATTTCTGGTCATCCATTAGATGATTTTAAAATAGAAATGAAAACCTTTTGCAACGGAAACATTGCCTTATTTAATGATTTAGATTCAGTCCTTAATAGAGAAGTCACGTTTGGTGGAGTGGTTACCGATGTACAGCATCGTGTGAGTAAGCAGGGAAAAGGTTGGGCGTTATTTACCATTGAAGATTATACAGATAGTTTTGAGTTTAGAATTTTTGGAGAAGACTATTTAAAGTTTAGGCATTTCTTTGTCATCAATTCATTTGTTTATGTGAGAGCTTTTATCAAAGAAGGTTGGGTGAATAGAGATACAGGTAAAAAAGGCGATCCTAGAATTCAGTTTAATAGTTTTCAGTTGTTGCACGATGTTATGGATACCTATGCAAAGAAGTTGTCCATTCAATTAAATATTGATGATTTAGGAGAAGGGAAAATAACGAAGTTGTATGATTTGTTGAGAATCCACGAAGGGACTAATACGCTGAATTTTGTGGTGTACGATAATAAGGAAAAAATAAAAGTGCAAATGCCAAGTCGCAAACAGAAAGTGAAAATCTCACAAGAGCTTTTACATGAATTGAAAGAGCAGGATGTTCGGTATAAGTTGAATTAACAAATTATGCATGTACTTAAGTGTTGTATGCAATTTGAACAGAATGATTGAAAAAGTAGCAAATAATAAATATAATACTGAGAAATTAAACTTAAACCCACCTGAAAAGGTCAAAGAAAAGTTAGATTACTATAGGTCTCTTTTAGGAAAGACTAATGACTTTTCTGATTCTGAATTTGAAGCTTTAAAAGTAGATATTAAAACTTTCTTCAATCTTAAATCGACTAGATTAATAAAAAAACTTCCCGAACGACTAGTAAGAGTATCAAATAACAATCGAATTCTGAAAGGTCAAAAAAAAGAATTAAGTTATTTGACCGAGATATCTGAATTACTTGCGCCACCTGTAAAGTTTTGTGGTTGGAATAGATGTAGTTTACCTAAACAACAAGTTTTATATTGTGCAACTAATGAAGCGACTGCATATTGGGAAATCAAGCCGCAAAAAGGGGATGTAATAACTATATCTCATTATAAACTCAAAAAAGGAGCGGAAGCAAACTGTTCTCAAATATTTAAAAGCAAAGAATCAAAACCAGATAAATCACATCCATTAAAAGAGGTCTTCTATATGCTTGACGATTTTTTTATAGATGTTTATAGCTTTCCTGTAGCAAGAGAGCGACCCAAAGACTACATTTTTAGTGCATTATTGTCAGCCGAACAGTTGTTTTATCCGATTCCTTCGGAGAACAATATTGAAGCTATAATATATCCAAGTGTTCAAAAGAAAAAATTTGGACATAATTTGGCAATTAGGAATGATATAATTTTTAACAAGTACGAACTAATTGGAGTAGAAACAAGATTTATATTGGACAACTATGAAGACTTGGACCCATCGACTGATAAATTAACAACTGACAATGTAATTGCTTCATTTGGAACAGAAGCATTTGATTTCAAAGAAGGTAAAATACTCTATGATGAAAAGGTAAATGAAATTTTTCCATTTTTAAGAAAATTACAAACCTTACCTACTGGACAAACTAGATTCAGTAATGATAATATGGTGTTTAATCTGACTAAAGGAAAAAGTACTGTAAAATCTTATATCGATAAGGGTAAAAAATAAAAACTGCATACGACAATGGTAATAAGTAATTACTTGTTCTAACCTACTTTGGGATTTCCAACTTGGTGTGTACTTGTAAAGTTAAGTGCTAACTTGTTAACTGCTAATAGTCTAGACCATTAAGTGTAATTTAATAACCGACAAATGGAGCATTACATAGGAAAAATAGTATCACCTTTCAACGAAAATGAATCTATTGATTTCGTTCGACTTTCAGTATTTAATGAAACTATAGAAATTGAATTATCTTCAAATGAACGAGGCTTCAACAATATAAAAACCATAATAGGAATATTTAATGGATTTGGTAAAGTTACATTAGTAAACTGTAAATATATTGGAATGTCAAATGGAGCTGGAGCTGACATAAAAAAATACAAAGCTGAATATCTATTTAAAGGTGAATTTATAAATAATCCTGAATCATTTTATTTTGATAGAGTAAATATTGAGATGACAGGTCTATTAGATTGGACTAATATCTCAGCAATAAAGAATAATCTTTTTTCTGATAAAAAATTAGCTATTCAGGATGTTGATGATATTGAGATTTATAATTCTGATACATTTTCTATTGAAATATTCTCATCAAATAGTATAAGCTTAAAAAGAGGGAACAATCAAATAACAATTAAAGAAAATGTTGGATTAAGAATTAAATCAATTAATGAAAATATAAATGTTTGGAAGTTTCTAGATATAATTAAGGAGTTAAAAAAAATAATTTTCATTCTTAGTAATACAAACACAGCAATTGATAGTACAAACTTCTATAAAGGAAAAGAGGCAAAAGTTGCCTTATATTGGAATGGAAATAATTCTTTAGGTTCGCCATCACCAATGAACCCAAGAATTAAGTTTGAGGACATAAAACTTAGTTTAAAAGACATTATTCGCAATTGGTTTGAAAAAGAAGACTTGCACACAAGTATCGAATTGATTTTGGAAAAATCTATTAATATTAAGCTAAGCCGTGAAAACTATTTTTTAAATAATTGTTTTTCTATTGAGACATTTCATAGACGTTTTAAGAATTACAAGTTATTTGAGAAAACTGAATTCAAATCTTTAAAAAAGGGAATACTAGAATCAATTGAAGAAACTGAGATAAGGAATTTAATAGAAAATAATTTAGCACATATAAATGAACCAAATTTTAGAAAAAGATTATCTGATTTTGAATCTGATTTTTCTGTTTTATTACCTGAAGATTGGAATGCACAAGATTTTATAAAAAGGATTGTTAAATCTCGTAATTATTTAGTTCACAGAAGTTCAACCAAAAACGTATTTGATAAATTCGAGATGTTATATGCATCAATTTACATTGAAACAATCATTAAGATAAATGTTTATAGAAGCTTAGGCATAGACGAAGCTTTAGTGGAAGAATTACTTATTGAAACAGGCAAAAGAATTAAAGGTTTTTATGATTCAAATAAACAAAGAAGATTTGAAGAATAAGAACAGAATTTATTAGACCTCCTTCCCATCCAAATAACCACCTAACTTATCTAAAGAATCATCCCAGAATTGCGAATAGAATTGCATCCACTTATTCACTTCTTTTAATGGTTTTGGGTCTGCAAAGCAGAACCGATTTCTACTATTTTAAAGGGTACTATCTAAATCTTGTCTTCCAATTATTGTCATTATTTCAATAACGTCTTCATTTATTTTGTAGAAAATACTATCAGAACCATAAACGCAACGTCGATAGCCTTTTTTTATAAAATCAACCGATTCAAATGAAAATGGTCTTTGAGCAATAATCTCAAAATATTCAAAAAAAGAATCATAGTACAAATCCGTTTGAGTTATTCCGAACTTTTTTACTCCATACTGATGAATTCTAATTAGGTCATCTTTTGCAGTATTACTAATTCTATATTTAGCCATTAAGTTGGCTTTTTGATTGCTTAAGAATCTGAGCTTTGGTATCTGAAGTGAATCCGCTGTTTTCAGCTTTTTCAAGTTTAGTTCTAATCCAATCAATTTGAACTTGTTGCTGTCTTGCTTGTCTTATTAAATCGTTAACGAGTTCACTTTTACTAGAGTACTCTTTATTATCCACTTGATTCTTAAGCCACTCATCATTGGGTTTTGTGAATGATATACTTTGCCTTGCCATAACATATTACTTTGATGTAAAATTACACCAAACATGAATCACATACAAATTTAACACCCCTAAAGTCCCCTCAAGGGGACAATCCTTCGAATAAACTTAAGTACAATTGTCCCCTTGAGGGGACTTTAGGGGTGTTTTTTAAACGTTTGTACTGTATTTGCTTTATTCAAAAGTAAACTAGTAAAATCTATACAGACCATTTTGTTGACGTCAACAAAATGGTTAATTTAGGTTTGCCATTGATAGTATGTACCACTAATAATTTTGCGATCTGAATATTGTTACTTGCTAATTCCATATCTAAACAGTCTTCCCATCCAAATAATTTCCTAAATTATCCAAAGAATCATCCCAAAACTGAGAATAAAACTGCATCCATTTGTTGACTTCCTTTAATGGTTTTGGGTCTGCAAAGCAGAACCGATTTCGCCCTTGTTCGTTCATTTTTACTAGACCAGCTTCATTTAAGATTTTAATATGTTTGGTGACACCTTGTCTGGTCATATCGAACTGATTTGAAATCTGCGTAATAGACAATGCTGAGGTGGCGATTACTAAGGCGTGAAAAATATCACGCCTTGTTGGATCTGCAATAGCTTTAAATAGTTTGGTGATATTATCTTGCATTCACTTCTTCTTTTAAAAAGGCAGTTAAACCATTAATACAATTATCCCAACCTCCATTAAAACTCTCGAACATGGCTATTGCAGTTTCGCCTGCATAGTTTTCTATACCCGAATGTTCTAAATGAAGTTTTGTTCCATTTTCAACAGATTCTAATTTCCAAGTAACAGTTGTTGTAGCTGGTGCGTCTTTTACTATCCATGTATAAACTAAAGTATAAGGGTTAGCTGATAGAACTTCGCCTATAATTGGTGAGCAATCTTCCCCTGAAGAATTAAAGGTGTATTGATATCCGACTTCGGCTTTAAAATCTGCTTGGATAAACCATGTTGAGATTTCTTCGGCTTTTGTAATGGCATTCCAGATTTGATCTATAGAATGATTAAATACTTTTTCTTTTGTGATTGTTCTGTTCATAATGTTCGTTTTCTTTAGTTCACCATAGCTCTTTACGAAGGTGAATTGATTAATATGCAACTTTACGGTTGCTAAATTAAATAAATATATTTAATAGGCGACTAAAAAGTTGCATAATTAATTCTAAGTTTGCGCAAAGGATGGAACGGCATGTCTGAGCTCCTCGCAGAGAGGGAGTAGTGACAGCCTGGTTTATGCGCCCAAAAAGTGCATATATATTTAGTTAATGGTGTCATAATTAAATCAAATACTGCCAATGTAAGGTTTGGCAGAATTTTTGACTAATTTTGTGTATCTGTATGAAAGCAGACACATTAAACGAAAGTAGAATACAATTAAAAATAAATATTATGGCATTAGAAATAACAGATGCAACATTTGAAGAAACAGTATTAAATAGCAAGCAGCCAGTAATGGTTGATTTTTGGGCAGCATGGTGTGGACCTTGTCGTATGGTTGGACCAATCATTGACGAAATCAGTACGGAATACGATGGTAAAGCCGTTGTTGGTAAGGTAGATGTTGATGCAAATCAAGAATTTGCTGCTAAATACGGAGTAAGAAATATACCTACTGTATTAGTGTTCAAAGACGGAGAAGTTGTTGGAAGACAAGTTGGAGTAGCACCTAAAAATGCATATTCGGATGCTATCGACGCACTTTTATAGTCTATAACTCTAAGAATAGTTCTAAAAGAAATGATAAAAGGTTTGCCAATATGGTGAACCTTTTTTAGTTTGGACGATTAGTAAGCAGTAAGCAGTAAGCAGTAAGCAGTAAGCAGTAAGCAGTAAGCAGTAAGCAATTCCTTCCCTCTGGGAAGGTTAGGATGGGCTTTTTATGGACATACAACAAGAACTTAATAAAACAGGTGGTTTTAAAAACCTAGAATTATTAGCCAAACAAGTGGTTGAGGGTTTTATTGCTGGCATGCATAAAAGTCCTTTTCATGGATTTTCGGCAGAGTTCGCTGAACACAAAATTTATAATCAAGGAGAAAGTACTAAACATATCGATTGGAAGCTTTTTGCCAAGACAGACAGACTTTATACAAAGCGATATGATGAAGAAACTAACTTAAGGTGTCATCTTATTGTAGATAATAGTAGTTCTATGCATTATCCTGAAAACGCAGGAATAACAATCGATAACCTTAATAAAATTGCTTTTTCGGCTTTGGCAAGTGCTTCTTTAATGCATATTCTTAAAAAACAGCGCGATGCTGTAGGTCTAAGCATTTATAGTGATACTTATGATTTTTACTCGCCTGAGAAAGGAAGTGAGCGTCATCATCAAATGTTATTGAGTAAATTAAGTGAAGCTGTTGTATCTAAATCAACATCAAAGAAGACAGAAACCTATAGATACTTACATCAGATTGCTGAAAAGATACATCGCAGGTCTTTAATATTTGTGTTTACAGATATGTTTCAGACTTCTGAGGATGATGAAAAATTGTTTGAGGCATTGAGACATTTAAAGTATAATAAGCATGAAGTGGTATTATTTCATGTTTTTGATAAAGCTAAGGAGCTCACTTTTGATTTTGATAATAGACCGAAGCGTTTTATCGATATAGAAACAGGTGAGTATATTAACTTGTATCCAGATACCATTAAAGATAATTATGAAAAGGCTGTAAAAGAATACTTTAATAATCTAAGATTAAAGTGCGGACAGTACAGAATTAAGTACGTTGAAGCCGATATAAATGCAGGTTTCAATAGTATCTTAACAACGTACATGATTGAGAGACAAAAATTTGTTTAAACAAATGTCTATTTTTTATGATTTTTGTTTGCCAAATTAAAAATGCAATGTATATTTGCCCTCGCAATTATGCAACGGTCTGGTAGTTCAGTTGGTTAGAATGTCGCCCTGTCACGGCGAAGGTCGCGGGTTCGAGTCCCGTCCAGACCGCAAAAAATTGCTAAAGCTTCAAGAAATTGAAGCTTTTTTTGGCAATTAAAAGATGTTGTGTTGTTCCAAGAGAGATCTTGGAAT
>Ga0209121_10002472_pt1 | contig 18793 bp, 20 predicted proteins | sample Cruoilmetagenom3_FD_187292 | JGI IMG/M metagenome (GOLD analysis project Ga0209121, IMG submission 187292) | Oil polluted marine microbial communities from Coal Oil Point, Santa Barbara, California, USA - Sample 3 (SPAdes) (version 2) | ecosystem: Environmental > Aquatic > Marine > Oil seeps ... | reverse complement strand
TATCCCTGGGGGCGGGTGTGATTACTGGATATGCCTATTCAATGATACTTGGCAGCGCTGTGATTACTATAATCCTTACGCCGTTTGTTTTTGCCTTAAGCTCTAAGCTCTGTGTCAAGCGGAGAGAAGCTATACAAGTTACTGGTGGAGCCAAAGAGCAGCTTGCTCTAGCAGTCCCGAGTTTGACCAAGCATGTAATCATCTGTGGGCATGGGCGTGTAGGTAGTAATACTGCTCGAATTCTTAGTCAGTTGGACATCCCGTATGTGGTTACTGACCTTGACCCCAAGACTGTCTCTGAGCTTCGAGCCAAAGGAATCCCCTGTGTTTATGGAGACCCAGGCAGTGAGAAGGTGCTTTATGAAGCGGGTGTCCAGGATGCTTCGGTTCTAGTTCTGGCTATTCCTGACCCGGTGTCAATAAGGCTGGCCATTGACCATGCTCGAAGAATTAATCCAAATCTGGATATAATTGCCCGTGCCCACAGCGATTCTGAGCTGGAATTTTTGCAAAGGAGGGGCGTTTCTGAAGCAGTTCAACCTGAAGTGGAAGCCGGCATAGAAATCGTGCGGCATATCTTGTGCCGTTTGGGTGTACCTGCGGCAGATGTTGAGGAGATTATGGCCAGCCAGAGGACGATATGCCCTATGTAAGTATTGGGATTGCTGTACCCTCGGCTCACGATGACAGATGAAAATGTTGGCAATGACAACGGGAATTCATTCAGCTATAATCTAGAGTGATAAGCTGAGTATCTCGTTTGGCTTAAGGAAAGTGCGTGAAGACATTTAACAAGAAGGGCGATGGAGGTGAAACCAGCCTTCTCTACGGAATCAGGGTAGCTAAAAATGATTTAAGATGCGAAGCTTACGGTACTATTGATGAGGCGGTTTCATTTCTAGGATTGGCTAAAAGCTTTTGCCAGTCTGATATCAAGGATATCTTATCCAAGTTACAACGTGATTTGTTCGTAGTTGGGGCTGAGCTGGCAACTCCGCAAGAGCGCTATTCTGAACTAGCAGCGAAAGGGAAAATGGTCAGGCCAGAAATGGTGCAGAGGTTGGAGGACTTGATAGAGGATTTTGAAGCCAGGGTTGATATGCCTCGTGAGTTTATCATTCCTGGTGCTTGTGTGAGTTCGGCGGCTCTCGATGTAACTCGGGCGGTGATCAGGCGTGCCGAGAGGAGGGTGGTTGCCTTGAAACAGGCTGGGCAGTTGATGAACGACGGGTTATTGCAATATCTTAATCGTCTTGCCGATTTGATTTTCACCCTGGCGCGCTATGAGGAGCAGGTTGCAGATGGAAATAATCCCGGCTATTGACCTCAGGGGTGGCAAGTGTGTTCGCTTATACCAAGGTGATTATAGTCAGCAAATCATCTTTGATGATGAACCGGTGGTGGTAGCCCTGAAGTGGTATTCTCAGGGAGCACGATGGCTTCATGTAATTGACCTGGATGGGGCAGCTACGGGCGAACCGAGGAATCTGGCAGTGGTTGAGGAAATAATAAAGGACAGTGGTTTGCTGGTAGAGCTGGGTGGTGGTATCAGGCGAGAGGATATAGCTGAGGAGTTATTGCATAAAGGGGTAAGTCGTGTCATTCTGGGAACGTCTGTTGTTGAGAAGCCAGAGTTGGTGGAGAAGCTGTGCCGGCGATTTGGCGAAGCCGTGGTAGTAAGCCTTGATGCTCGGGATGGCAAGGTAGCTATTCATGGCTGGCAGAGAGACACAGTTATTGATGTTTTACAATTAAGTCGCGAGATGGTGAAACTTGGGGTGAAGCGCTTTATTTATACTGATATAAGAAGAGATGGCACTCTGACTGAGCCCAATTTTGATATGGTAAGCAAATTACTGGCTGAAGTAAGTGTGCCTATCATTGCTTCGGGTGGGATTTCTAAGCCTGAACATTTACAAAGGCTCAAAGCGCTTGGCGTTGAAGGGGCAATCATAGGCAAAGCTCTTTATACGGGGGATATTGATTTATATGAGGCCATAGCAAGTATTGGAGGTTAGACAAAGATGTTAAAGTTTGATGACAAAGGTTTGATTCCAGCGGTTATTCAGGATGATAGGAATGGTGAAGTTCTCATGCTGGGCTATATGAACAAAGAGTCGCTGAGGCGGACGGTATCCAGTGGAGACGTCTGGTTCTATAGCCGTAGTCGGCAGGAATTGTGGCACAAGGGGGAAACATCGGGTAATTTTCTCAGGTTGAAGTCCGTTATCAAGGATTGTGATAATGATGCTCTTCTGGTTCGAGCTGAGCCTACCGGTCCAGTGTGTCACTTAGGCACCAGGACTTGCTTCTTGCAGAATGAGGCGGAGTACAGATTTTTACAGGAGCAGGACTTAGCTTAACTTTCCTGCTCTTCAGAGCTATCAGTTTCGATAACCTCACTCAACGCCGCTATAGCGGCCTCCAACTGGCCATCATTGGGTTCTCTTGTAGTCATGGCCTGTAATATTAGGCCTGGTGCCAGAAGGATTTGGATTATGGTATTTTTGCTATGGCTTGCTCCGAACTTCATGATTTCATAGCTCAGAGCAGCAATGACAGGAATGAGGATTATGCGAGATAGAATGCTTAACCATAGTGCGGGATGACCGAGCACAGCGAAGACAAAGATAGCGATAATTAGGACAATGAAGATAAAACTGGTCCCACAGCGGGCATGGGCAGTGGAATAGTTTTTGACTGCCTCCACTTCCAGGGGACTGCCGGCTTCATAGGCATTGACCGTCTTGTGCTCGGCTCCATGGTAGGCAAAGACTCTCTTGATATCAGGCATTAAACTTATTAGCTTAAGGTAAGCGATGAAAATGCCAATACGGATAAAGCCCTCAACCAGATTGCTTACTAAGGCAGAAGTAATATAGGGGTCAACGAAGTGGCGAGTAACAAAGAGTGGTGCAATAAAAAAGAGAGCTACAGCGAAGGCAATGCTGGCAGCCACTGTGCCCCATAAAAGCGCTGGGGATATTTTCTCTTCATCATCCGCAGCGGCAATTTGGGCGGAGTGAAGTAATGCTTGTGTGCCTAGGACCAGGGTTTCGATGAGAACGATTACTCCTCTTACTAAAGGTATTTTCCTGAGACGACCTTTATATATGCTGGGCAATGGTTGTCTGGAAATATTTAGTTTTCCATTGGGGCTATGTACACATATAGCTACACTGTTCCTGCCCCGCATCATCACACCTTCAATGACTGCTTGTCCACCGTAATGAAAAGGTTTTGCCATTAGAGCCTCAATAGAAAAATGAGGAGCAGCTCACATGGTGAACCACTCCTTAAAAGCCTTAACTACTTCCTTGCTTAGTCCTTTATCTTGTGACGCTTCTTAAATCGCTCCACCCTTCCCATGGTGTCAATTATCCTTTGTTCGCCTGTGTAGAAGGGATGACATTTGCCACACACCTCTACCCTTATCTCTGGCTTAGTGGAGCCAACCGTGAAGGTATTACCACAGTGGCAAGTCACCTTGGCGTTTTCATAGTACTTAGGGTGAATTTTCTGTTTCATTAGTAAACGCTGACCTTCTTTTTATATTTAGTCGCTGGCTCATATTTAACGGAGCCGTCTATGAAGGCGAAGAGCGTATGGTCTCTACCTATTCCCACATTGTTGCCAGGGAGGATGCGAGTGCCACGTTGCCGGACCAGTATAGTTCCAGCATGAACTTGCTCTCCTCCATACCTTTTTACCCCCAGTCGCTTTGACTGGCTATCGCGCCCACATCTTGTGCTGCCACCACCTTTTTTATGTGCCATGTTTCACGCTCCGGGCTTAAGAATTTCGTTTATTGATAGTTTGGTATAAATCTGGCGATGTCCTGTCTTTTTTCGGTAACGAACCTTGGATTTATATTTGAAGACCATAGCTTTGTCCCCTTTGGTTTCTCCCAAAGAAGTAGCTATAACCTTAGCATCTTTGATAATCGGGTTGCCTATGAGCACATCCTCGTTATCCCCGATAAATAATACCTTGTCCAGCTCAACCGTATCGCCTTCAGGCATATTTAAGCGCTCGACCTGTATCGTCTGGTTTGGGGCTACCTTATATTGCTTGCCACCCGTCTCGATGATAGCGTAAATTTTCCACCTCCTGCCAAAGCTCAGATTCTATCAGCGCAAATTACTTAGTGTCAAGCAAGCCAGTTTGGGACAAGTACAGGGCGTTTAACTTGGTGCATTAAGAGTGTTGTTCAAGCCACTGGCAGACTTTTGGCCACAGCTCTTTATGTGCTATCGAGCTGACTGAAAGTCCGATGTGTCCTCTGTCTACAGTCATGAGTTGCTTGTCGGTGGAGGATATCTTATCAAGCAACGGTGTAGTGGACTCTGGGGGTACAATGTGGTCTCTGTTTGCCGCAAGCACAAGCGTGGGCATATCAATCTTGGCTAAGTCTACTTTCTGGTCGTAGATTGTGAACTCCCCCTTTATCACTTTGTTTTCTTGGTACCACTCCTTAATGTAGCGTTTGTAAGTAGCGCCGGGAATTGCTGGAGAGTCATAAATCCAGCGCTCCATCCTGAGAAAGTTTTTGAGGAACTTCTCTTCTACTATGTGTTCTACCAGGTTGGTGTATTTTCCAATAATTAAGCGGATGGGGTCGACTGAAAGGAATCCCAGATTCAGGAAATCCCCAGGGGCACATCCCAGCGTATCAGCTATCTTATCGACATCTATACTCTTGGCCCAGAGTGTCATGGTGGCATTGTTGTCGAAGTCAACAGGGGTTGCCTGCACTAGCAAGTTCTTGATGGGTTGGGGATTCAGTGCAGTGTATATTAGTGAGAGGGTCCCTCCAAGGCAGTAGCCATGGAGTGTCAGTTTGTCGACTCCCACTCGGGACTTCACAATCTCAATGCAGAAGTCTATGTAGTCAACGTAATCTTCTATGTCGATAAACCGATGTATTCTCTTGGGGTAACCCCAATCAATCATGTAGACATCAAAGCCGTGCTCCAGAAGGCATCTCACCACGCTGATATCTGGCTGTAAGTCGAGAATATAGGGGCGGTTAATATAGGCGTAGACCTGGAGTATGGGAGTTTTGTATCGCTTTTCGCCATTGTGGTAGTGTATGAGCCTGAATGGCCCCTCCTCGTGAATAACATCGAACGGCGTCTGCCACACATCAATGTCCAGAGCAGCTATATTCTCTGCACCCTCGAAAAAATTACTCCTGATCTCCTCTAACCCTATCATTCCTCCTTTACCTCCGTCCTTTCAACTGTTTTCCCCCTCTGTGTTACCTTCTTCCTCAGTTCCCTTACCTCTCGTCTCAAAGAGTCCAATTCCTTGTAGACCTTGTCCAGCTCGCTCTTACTAAGTTCCTTAATCTCTCTATCGCCTTTGCTCAACCCTCTTATATCTCGCTTCATGGAGTGCAGTTCCTTGTAGACATCATCAATTTCGCTTCTAACAGCTAGAGGGAACGCAGGTATACTGGAGATCATCATCTCCATTGCTCCTGTCCCATATTTGGTGAAATCCATCATGTTTGAGAGCATCTCTGATTGTGTTGAGATGAACTCGGGAGACTTAAGAGCCTCGTCATATTCCTGGGTGAATATCTCCATCCAAAATTCATAGAACCCCTTCACTGTGGTGGGTGGTATTGCTTCGGGGCTTGCCGCATGCTCTCTAGCTTTTTGTAATAGCCTTTCGAAGGCCTTAGACCAGGTTACGGAGGCGATTTCGCTGTACTTTAGCCAGGACTTGCCCAGTTCTTGATATGCCTGATTCGCCTTGAACATGTATTCGGCAACTTCCTTAGGGAGGAGTGCGGGAATATTTATCTTGGGAAAGGCAATCCGCCAGGCCTCAAATGGCCTCCACACTTCAAATGGCCATTTGAGGCCTGGCGGCAGAAAGGACATCCAAGCATTGGTGAAATCGTTATATAGCGTGAACCATTGCTCTGAGAGCTTTGTTAGAGCTTTTTCTGTCTCACTGTGGTCTCCCCCAAGACCTCCAAGTTCCTGTGGCATCATGGACTTCCAGACTTGGAAGAATGCCTTTGATTGCTCCGACACAAATGAGGCCCACGTCTCGACGAAGCTTTCATGCGCTTCTGGCCAGGTCTCTCCAGAAGGGATACTTTCAGTGTCTGACGCAATATCCATCTAAATACCTCCTTACAAGATGAAAAGTCAAGCTTTTGACGCACATAAAAGCTGGTCAGGGCAGATACGCCTTGGAGGATTATCCGGGGTCAATGTCTGCCCTTCGAGGCTCTAACTTTAGCTAGCTTGCTCTTCTTTAGTTTTCTTAGGTGCCTTTTTAACTTCCTTTGGCATCATGGACTTCCAGAGTTGGAAGAATGCCTTTGATTGCTCTGACACAAATGAAGACCACGACTCAAGAAAGCTTTCAGTTGATTCCATCCAGGCCTTCCAGATCTTCTGAGCATCTTCTCCCTTTTCTTCCTTAGCCTTTGAAGCCTCAGCCATTTTCTCCAAGCTCTGGAGCCAGGCATTGTGCATTTTAGCGTAGCTTTCCTGCCAGCCTCTGGAGAATTTTACGAACTCCTCCAGTCCTTGGTAAGGTGGAACGACGCCAACAGGCGTTGTTGTCAGGAAGCCCTGCCAGGTCTTGAAAGCCTCCTCCCAGGGGCTCTTCCCTGAGGGAGCGAATGCAGCAGGGCTAGGGAAGCCAAGCATTCTGAAAGGCCTGGCGAACATCTCAAACATATCTTTGTAGATGTCTGTGAATGAATCCGACCATGCCTTCATCATGTCCTCCATCTTGCCTGTGGAAGAGAGCTCGGCAAAGTCTGCCCAAGCCTTGTACATCTTATTATAGATGTCAAGCCCCCGGAACATTAGCTCGAAGCTCTCTGTGGGAAGCTTGGAATACATCTCCCAGTAAGGCACCCTCTCGCTTTGTGAACTGTAACTCATCTCAACACCCCCTTGTGAAATTTGCAAAAACGCGGACTTTACACTGCTTTGAATAAGTTGTCAAGAGAAATTCCAGAAATTGCTCGGGAGGTCCTCAAAACACCTCGTTTTAAGCTAATTATAACACATTGTGGAAGGGGAACAGAAACGGAGCTTAAGCGGAATTTGCCGGCAACTGCTTCTTGGGCTTGGGGACTAATAGGCTAGTCCCTCCGTGCTTGGAATTCCGCCAGCAGGCATAAATCGGTAATGCAATATTCAAGTTACTCCAGGTATCGTATAATAGATTCTGGGTAATTCTGACAATGAGGTCATCAATGAACCTTGCTCCACAAATTGAGCAATATCTACCACGGCAAGTTCTGGAGTTGATTTCAACCACCAGTAAGGAGGCCCAACAATTGGGGCAAAGGGTATATCTTGTTGGTGGTGTGATACGAGACCTATTATTAGGTTACCCTAGTTTTGATTTGGATTTGGTAGTCGAGGGTGAGGCATTAAAACTAGCTCAACAGGTGGCCAAGCTTTGCCAGGCAAGGCTGGTTGTTCATCCTCGTTTTGGCACTGCCAAGCTCGGCTATGGTGGCTTTACCCTGGATGTGGCTACAGCACGGAGTGAAACTTATAGCAAGCCCGGTGCATTGCCAACAGTCACTCCAGGTACGATCAGCAATGATCTTTTCCGCAGGGATTTTTCTATCAATGCCATGGCTGTGTCCCTTACCCCGGGCTATTACGGGGAATTGCTCGACCCTTATCAGGGCAAGGGAGATTTAGATAGCGGCCTCATTCGCGTTTTGCACCCGAATAGCTTTACCGATGACCCTACTAGAATCCTGCGGGCGATCCGTTACGAACAACGACTGGGATTTAAGCTCGAGCCAGAAACTGCCCGGCTGCTTGATGGCGGCATTGTCATCCTGGACGCTGTTAGTGGTGACCGGTTAAGACATGAGTTGGAGCTAATCCTCAGGGAGAAATACCCAGAGCATGCCATTCGGCGCCTGGGAGAACTGGGAGTGTTACCAAGGACGAGTCTCCCCCTTGAAGACAGTGGCTGGATAGCTGAGAAATTCAGCCAGGCACGTCAACTAGCCAAACTTGGCAATCTATCCTCACTTTACCTCTGCATTCTCATTTATCCTCTTAGTGAGGATGAAACTGAACGATTTGTTCATCGCCTCAATATACCGGCGAAACTGACCAGGGTATTGTGTGATACGCTTCGTCTTAAAGCTCAGCTTCCTTTGTTAGACAAGTCTCCTATGAGACGTAGTGATATTTACTATTTGCTTCGTGGCTATGCCCCTTTGGCTATCCAGGCTAATATCCTGGCCTCAGAATCTTCAACCATATGCCGGCATCTTGAGCTATTTCTAACTAAATTACGCTATGTCAAGCCTCATCTCAATGGGGATGACTTGGCAGAGTTAGGCATTCCTCGGGGGCCGCAAGTGGGTGATATATTGCAAGAACTGCTTAAAGCCAGGTTAGATGGGGAAGTAAAAACAAGGGCGGAGGAGGAAAGATTGGCCTTGCTATTGAAACCAGCCAGGTAGAAAGGTAAAGATTTCGCTTCCGGCGTAGCAGAGAAAGATATATTTAGGGAATTTTCCTGCCCAGCAGGGGAGTAGAAATTTCCATAGTGGGAGCTTGGACGCCCCAGAAATTAACCCGGCTATATCAAATGGTATAATGGGCTGTAGGGCAAGGACAAAGGTAGTCCATGGCCCGTATCGGTCCATCCAGTGTACTACTCTGTCATATGCAGGGGTAATTTCCTTGATGGCTATCTTTTTCCCCAAGTAACCAGCGTAGTAGCCACTTATCTCCCCCAGAGTACCACCCACACTGGCTACAAGAGCTATGAGAATTGGGTCCCATTCCGATGCCGCTGCCATCATTATAGCAGTAGCAATAGGAACAGGTACTAGAACAGTGGCGTTCATCACCAGAGTGGTTCCAAAAACGACTAAATAAATGACAGGGGCAACGTTTTCCTGTGAAATATCGAATTGAGCTAGCAGATATTTCAACAGGTAGGCCAGACACACGCTAAGGCCAATGACAATGGCGCCATAGGCTGCCGTTTTGAGCCATCTTTTTTGCCTTCCCTTTTCCATTGTAATTAGCCTGACCGCTTAGCCATTTGTGAGAATAGAAGATGCCACATAGCTTCTTAGCCCTTGCCTTTGTAGGTGCAAACATAGCTCTTCAGCTTCCTTCTTTTTATACACAAGGGTAAAAAGGGCAGGGCCAGAACCAGCTAAATGAATGTTAGTAGCTCCTGCCTGTTCAAAGGCTTTCTTATATTCCTCAAGTTTGGGGAAAACGTCAAAGACTACTTTTTCAAAGGCATTAAACATAGAGGCAGGAGCAGGTATCTTATTCTCCATTAAAGATGGCAAAACGGCGTGAACAAACTGCCCTTTAGTGAAATGACTATCACTCAATTTAGTGTATAGTTGCTTTGTCTTGCCTGGAATAGGGGGTAGAGGAGGCACTAGCAAGACAAAGTAGGCGCGTGGCATAGGTGGCAGTGGCGTTACTTTCTCCCCCATCCCCTCTACTAAAGCTGTGCCCCCGAAGACAAAAAATGGAATGTCTGAACCTAATCTGGATGCTAGGCAAGCTAAGTTGGAAACAGGTAAGCTCAGTGCCCAGAGCGTATTGAGAGCTAGTAGGGTAGCAGCGGCATCACTACTACCTCCTCCTAACCCTGTTCCCCAGGGTATACGCTTGTAAAGTTCTATCCTTACCCCGCCGCTATATTTTGTGACCTCTTTAAGAAGCTTTGTGGCTTGTATTACCAGATTATCATGTTTCAGACCAGGCTCATCACAGTTGAAGGAAATCTCTCTGGCAGGTTCGAAATTGAGGATGTCGCAGAAGTTTATTGTTTGCATAATACTGAAGACCTGATGGTATTCATTGCCATACTTGCCTAACACTTCCAAAACAAGATTTAGCTTGGCTGGCGCATAAACAGTTAACATAGCAACTACTTTCTAAGTAAGACGAAAACCTCCCATACCCTATTCCACTCTTCAAGACTGAGGGTCTCGGCTCGCCGTTTAGCTTCTATTCCGGCTTTCTCCAGCAAGGAAACAACCTGGCCAGGTGGCATTTCCAGAGCTTGAGCTAAGGAATTGCGCAACTGCTTGCGAGGTGAGCTAAAGCCACGGCTAACTATATCAAAAAAACTGGCAACATTGGATACTTCGATGGGGGGTTTGGAATAAACATCGAGACGCAAAACAAGCGAATCTACTTTCGGGGGTGGATAGAAACTTCTTGACGGTACATTGATTACTATGCTTGGCTTGGCATAAAATTGGGTGCTTATGCTTAGAAAGCTCATCTCACCTGGTGTAGCAGCAATAGCTTTGCCAACCTCCCTCTGGACCATCAGTACCATTAATGAAGGTTTCAGTGAGGCCTGCAAAAAAAGGCGCAGCACCGGGGAAGTAATATAGTATGGAAGATTAGCTACCACCTTGTAGCTTTGAGCGAGATCAGACGCATTAGCGCTACTTTTCACAAGTTGCTCGGGGGTAATTTTAAGTATATCCCCCTGGACAATTTTGACGTTAGGGAAGTGAGTTAATCTTTTTCCTAATATACTAACCAGCTTGGAGTCAAGCTCCACAGCGATAACTTTGCCAGCCCTCTCAGCCAGTCCCGTAGTCAGTACACCCAGGCCTGCACCCACTTCAATTACAGTATCTTGCTGGCTAAGCTCAGCAGCGGATAGAATGCTCTCTAGCACGTCTTCGTCTATAAGAAAATGCTGCCCTAACCTTTTCTTTGCTCTGAAATTAAGCTGGTGGCATAGGGTTTTGACCTGAGGCGTAATTCTCACTTTCATGTTAACTTTGATTGCGAGGTAGTTGGGCTAGCGGGCCAGACAAGTTCAATAAAATTAGTGCGCTCGGGCTAAAGCCAATGAGGGTGAGGAAGAAAATGACAGGGAGCTCTTAACCTGGAAGCTTGTTTATATCCTCTCATACCATGGTATATCCACCGCTAACGCTAATTACCTGTCCAGTTATGAAACTAGCACGGTCAGAAGCCAAGAAGAGCACAGTATTGGCTATATCCTCTGGCGTCCCTAGTCGCCCGAGGGGAATGCCTTTGGCTATTTTGTCTTGCGCTTCCGGGGTAGCAAAAACCTTCATCATATCCTCTGTCCATATGCTTTCCGAAGAGGTGACCTCCTTGCTTTCAGGGATAGTAACACCGGGACAAACCACGTTAACATTTATTCCGTAGCGACTTAGCTCTCTGGCTAAGGACCTGGACATAGAAATAATACCACCTTTGCAGCCACTGTAGACAACCTCTCTTAATTGTCCCACTCTGGCAGCATCCGAGCTGATGCTAATAATTTTCCCATACTTGCGCTCAATCATGTGGTCTAAAACGGCCCTGATACAGTTTATATCACTCCAGAAATTGCGGGCTATTTCCTTTTCCCATTCATCCCTGGGTTTCTTGATAAAAAGTTCATCCTTCACCCATCCGACCACATTGACCAATATATCTATTCTGCCAAATTCTTCCAACGTTTGCTTGACCATCGCCTGCACTGAATCACAATCGGTTACATCTGTCTCCACAAATACTGCCTTGCCGGTATCAAGAGCATTAGCCTCACTGGTCACCTTTTGCCCCTGGGTCTTATCGATCTCAGCAATCACTATACTTGCTTCTTCTCGGGCAAAGCCTAAAACTATGCCACGACCTATATTTGAACCGCCTCCAGTGACTATTGCCACTCTACTCTCAAGTCCTAAATCCACTTGTAACCTCCTAAATATTAATGAGGTCGTGCACCTGCCCTCGACCTGGAAACTAGCAGCCCACTTTTGCCTGCTAGCTCCGGCTAAGCAACTCTATATCACCCAGAGAGTGCCACTTACCGCTGCTTCCTTCCGGACCTGACGGGGTTCATAGTTCTCTGCTGTATAGAACTCAACCATCAACACCGCATAGCAAAAGTGACTCTACAAGCCAAGGCCTCAAGCAGGGATTCAGCCCCGCTGTAGCGGGTTTCGGGTACAGGGCACCGCTAGCTCCCCGCCTAGCACGACCTCGTAACAATATTACCAACGAGAACTGAGCTTTTCAACTTAGGAAGGAGTACAGTTGAAATTGTGGTTCACAGTTGATTGGTGTATCATTGACAAGCCTGCAAGATAGGGGCAATGCAATGTGGAGGCTTTAACAGATGAAGTTAGTGGAGCAAATGCTCAAAGGGAACGCTTTAGCCCTGTCACGTTTGATTAGCAAGGTAGAACGGGAGAGCGCTGAAGTACCCGAGCTAATGAAGTCTATTCACCCGCATATAGGGAAGGCCCATTGTGTAGGAATAACAGGACCACCAGGGGTGGGCAAGAGTACTATAGCTGATAAGCTAATTGCGTGGATGAGGAAAAAAGACTTAAAAGTGGGAGTGATCGCTATAGATCCTTCCAGCCCGTTCACCGGGGGAGCTGTACTGGGTGACAGAATCAGGATGCAGCATCATTCTGTTGATGAAGGAGTTTTCATCCGGAGTGTAGCAGCTCGTGGTGTCAGTGGAGGCCTACCACAAACCACTAGCGAAGTAATCAAGTTGATGGATGCCTCGGGTAAAGATATTATCCTGGTGGAGACGGTGGGATGTGGGCAGAGTGAATTGGACATCATGAAAAATGTTGACACACTGATTGTTGCCTTAGCGCCCGAATCTGGGGATGCTGTCCAGACTATGAAAGCAGGCCTATGTGAGGTCGCTGATATATTTGTAGTAAACAAAGCTGACCGTCCTGGTGCTCAAGACTTTGCCCTTGAACTGCAGGCTATGCTTTGGATTTCTTCCGGGCGAGAATGGTGGAAGGTACCCATAATAACCACGGAAGCAGTTACCGATGTCGGTATTGAAGAGCTCTTCCGGGAAGTCGAAAGACATTATCAAGTTCTTGGTGAAACGGGGCAGCTTTTTCAGCGACGCCGACAGCAGCGTCGAGAACAATTTATAAGAAAGATAGAATGGAAAATTACTACAGAGTTACGCAAGGCCATTGAGCAGGATGGTCGTTTGAGCGATTATCTTGACAAAATAGAAGCGGGGGATATCGACCCTCAGTTAGCCGCCGATGAAGTCCTCAAATCGGGAGACTTCTTGGCTGAATGGTCACACCGACTATTAGCGCAGAAGTAAATTTAATGTCCGAGATATATGATGTCATTATAGTCGGTGCTGGACCAGCGGGAATCTTTGCCAGTCTGGAGCTATCCCGTGCAGGTCTGGACATTCTTCTTTTAGATAAAGGCAGGGAAGTTAATGCTCGCATTTGTCCTGTGCAGAAGGGGGACAAGCGCTGCGTATTCTGCTCTCCTTGTCATCTGGTGAGTGGGTTTGGAGGTGCTGGAGCCTTCAGCGATGGCAAACTGACCTTGTCCACAGAGGTTGGAGGCCACCTGAAGGAGTTGGTTGGCTTGGAGCAAGCCAGTACCCTTGTTGACCACGTAGATGACACTTATCTCAACTTTGGTGCTCCGCATAAGGTCTATGGGGTGGGGGAACAGGTAATGGAGTTAGATCGTCAAGCTACTTTAGCTGGACTTAAGCTAACCCCTGTGAAGTTGCGCCATATGGGAACAGAAAACTGCCGTCAGGTATTGAAAGCTATGTATGAATACCTGTCATCTAAGGTAGACGTGAAGCTGAAAACGGTAGGTGAGAATATCGTTATTGAAGAGGGTGCGGTTAAAGCTATCGAGACAAGTGATGGTCAAAGATTTAACTGCCGCTATTTAATCTTAGCTCCGGGAAGAGAAGGATCGGAGTGGTTAATTAAAGAAGCTGAGAAGCTCAAACTCAGTCTTGGTTCCAATGCTATTGATGTCGGCTGCAGAATCGAAGTGCCAATGGTGACCATGGAGAAATTGACGTCAGTGTTATATGAATCAAAACTCGAGTTCTACTCCAAGAGCTTCGATGATAGGCTCAGGACATTCTGTATGTGCCCCGGGGGTGAGGTGATTATGGAATCTACAGGAGGCTCTGACCCTGTGGTCACAGTCAATGGTGTTGGTTATGCTGAACATAAAACAAAGAATACCAATTTTGCCATCTTGGTAAGCACAGCGTTCACCGAGCCATTTCATGAGCCTATTGCCTATGGGAAATATTTGGCACGTCTGGCTAACATACTTAGTGGTGGGATTTTAGTACAGCGATTGGGAGACTTGATGGATGGCCGCCGCTCTACACAAGCCCGCCTTCAACGTAGCATTGTAGAGCCAAGCTTGAAGGCGGCGACCCCTGGAGATTTGAGCTTTGCTCTTCCTTTCCGATACCTTAAAGGAATAGTTGAGATGCTCCAGGCTATGGACAAATTAGTTCCCGGTGTTGCTTCCCCTCATACTTTGCTTTATGGAACAGAGGTTAAATTTTACTCCAGTCATCTGAAGCTGACTCCTCACTTAGAGACTGAGGTCAAAAATATATTTGCTGTTGGCGATGGTGCTGGCGTGAGTCGTGGCTTAGTCCAGGCTTCAGCTTCGGGCATAATAGCAGCCAGGGAAATATTAAAGAGATTGAATAGAAATTAATCTCGTGTCTCTTGGCAAATGAGGAGGGGTGCAGGGTGAGTTTTCCCTCTCACTGTGTCTTCGGCGCCGATTTAACTTCAACTGCAAGCAAAGCTAGTGCCTGTTTAGCTTTGAAAGATAAAGTGCTAATTTACTGTGGGACGTCAAGCCTTGCATAACCTTGATATTCTCGGAGTTCCAGCTAGCTTGGTACTTCCTCGGATAGAAGCCTTTCGGACGGTGTATTCCCAGCACTGAGGCTCTCCCCCTGATAGCTCGCTCAGTGCGCCCCAGCTTATCGGCTATCTTCTTTGCGGTTTCCCCACCGATGTAAAATTCTCTCAGGCGTTCTTCCTCTTCCTTCGTCCACTGCTTTTCGGGGTCAGGAACTTGTCTCTGCCACTGACGCTTGATCTTCAGCCGGGATGCCCTCTGGTTGATTGAATACCAGTTTCCAGACATACAAATGATTAAAGATATGATAGATGAATGGCTATCACAACAGGGTGCGCCACCCATGACAGGTAAAAAAGGATTACTTCCTACCTGGTCTGAAGTACGCGGCGAGAACAGATTGAGGATCAAGAGACTCGTCCAATCTTACAATAATAAGATTAAGGCATGGTGCTTCAAAAACCACGTTGAACCTCCCGCTAATTGGAACGATATAAATACTGCTGAGAACTTATGCAATACTCTTAATGGATTAGGGGCTTTAGACTTTGAATATCTTAATGAAGACGACTTGATATCCTGGTTCGCCTTGGTCGATGCTTGGCCCGAGGGAATGCCAAGGACGTTAATACTTGATGAACTAGGGTTGAAAGAAACAGATTTAGATGAACAAAAAAATCACGAACAAGCAGACAAACTACAACGTGAGAAAGAAGCTCGTTCGATCATATTTAACAAGCGTGTAATTGATCCCCAAGAGGTCGATCACGATAGCTTGGCGTCAGAGATTAACGCCAATTTATCGACAGAAATCACCGCCATGAAACTAGATCATATGGCTACTCTCAAAACGATGCCAACGACAGACCAAAAACGGAGCACAACTGGTGGACATGGGGGAAACGGAGCGAGACGGCGTTTGAATCCAGATAAGACTGACCTGATTGGATTCATAGGAGAATGCACAGTCTACCACTGGCTAAAAAGACAGTTTCCCAAACAAGACATTGATGCTGCCTGGGTTTCATGTTATAGGTCTCGCTTGCTCCCAGGTAATGGAGATGACTCTTGTGGTTGTGATTTCAAAATCCGATATCGAAGGAAATTACTGTATTTGGAAGTCAAATCCAGTCTTACGGATCCACTCGAATTTGAATTGGGCGATACTGAAATTAGGCTAGCCCGTGACTGCAGTACAATGAAAGGGGCGGAATATAGAGTGATATACGTAAGTAACGTCCAAGATCCTATGTCTACACACTTGGAAATATTACCTAATCCACTTAGTGATGATGGAAAGCGCTTTTTCCGTACAGGTGGTCACGGACTTCGGTATGAGTTCCTACGTGTAATATGATTGCACATTTGATGACCGCTAGTTCCCTGATTACGGTACTAACGCTGTCTGAACTGAATGGACTGTCAGAAAAGAGGCATTCTTGTTGCTGAAAGGGGTTTGAAAAATTGATGTTGTCAAAATCTCGCTACCTCAACGGGCTGCAGTGCCCTCGGCTACTGTGGATTGCTTCTAACGAACCGGAAAGGATACCCGAGCCGGATGCCGCTACGCAGCATATCTTTGACCAAGGGCATCTGGTAGGTGAACTGGCTAAAAAGCTCTTCCCCGGAGGAATAGATATGCCAAATGAGGATTTCATGGCTAATACCGCCATGACGAAAGAGCTTCTCCAGCAAAGAAGACCACTGTTCGAAGCTGGCGTATTGTCCGACAAAATCTATTCTAGGGCCGATATCCTGAACCCGGTGAATGAAGGCGAGTGGGATATCATTGAGGTAAAAAGCTCCACCTCGGTGAAAGAGGTTAACCTCCATGATGTCTCTTTCCAGAAGCTGTGCTGGGAAGACAGCGGATTAAAGATAAGAAAGTGCTTCCTCACCTATATCAACAACCAGTACCTCAGGAACGGGGAGATAAATCCGGAGGAACTTTTTACCCTTCAAGACATATCTGACGAAGTCGCCACTGTCAGCGAAGGCATACGGGATAGAATTGCTCATATGCTGGAGGTTATCGGCACACCAACGTGCCCGGCAGTAGCCATTGGCCCGCACTGTAGCGACCCGTATGACTGCTCTCTAACCGACTGCTGGGAGGGACTGCCGGAACACAATGTATTTACCCTATATTATGGCGGTAAAAGGTCCCATGAGCTGTATCGCAGCGGGGTGCGCAATATTGCTGACATCCCCGCCAGTTACAAACTGAACGAAAAACAGCACATCCAGTGCGCCTGTGTTGTTAGTGACACACCCTACGTGGACAAAAACGCGGTAAAGCAGTTCCTCACAGACCTCGAGTACCCCCTCTATTTCCTGGACTTCGAGACTATTGGTACCGCTATACCTATGTTTGATGGTACGAGGCCATACCAGAATGTTCCCTTCCAGTTCTCGCTCCACGTTCAGGAGATACCTGGCGGCGAACTAAGACATTTCTCCTTTCTTGCTGAAGGGAGAGGAGACCCACGCCCTGAGCTTCTGGTGTCACTGAGCCAGCTAATTGGCAGTAGCGGCAGTATTGTCGCCTACAACAAGTCCTTTGAGGAGAGGGTGCTGCTCGATTTAGGAAACGCCTTTCCCGATCATACCGGTTGGACAGAGAACGTTGTTTCCAGACTCGTAGACCTTATCGTTCCTTTCCGCAGCTTTCATTACTATCATCCCTCACAGAAGGGCAGCGCGTCTCTAAAAAGCGTGCTTCCCGCGATAACCGGGCAAGGATACGAAGAAATGCCGATAGCCAAAGGAGACGACGCCAGCCTGGCTTTCCTCAAAATCACCTACGGGGGAGCGTCCGATGAAGAACGTAGGGAGACTAGAGAGCAACTGCTCGCCTATTGCGGTTTGGATACCGAGGGGATGGTCAGGATAATAAATAGATTAGCCGAGTTGTGTGAATAGGATTTACGCTAAGCAAACAACGTTAACCAGGAGGGATGTAAAATCATGGCGAAGTTGACTTTTAGAGACAAAGAAAAGAAACGTTATAAAGAATTAAAACCGAAGCTATTTAGTCCTGAAGCGCAGCGAAATGGTACATATCGTGGACTACCGAGAGATTTTTGTCTGGATGATCAATGTTCGGCCGAAAACTTATACTTCGGGATAAGAGACGAGGCTATAGGTTATTTTCGAGACAGAAACATTAGATGGCATGACGGCAAAGAGAATGGAAGGCAACCAAGTAATCACCTTTGCTGCTCACAATCATGCTGTATCAATTTCCTTTTTCCACTGGTTCAGCGCCCCGACCTTATTAAAGCTATCTTTGCTAAATACTACCCCGATGTGGAAGCCCCTTTACCGATAGTTGAGGACAAGCCTTTGCCTGATGGAACTCACCCTTTTATGGCTTTTGAATGGATTGGCACACACGATTATCTTGGAGAAGCAATCAGAAAGAAAATGAGACGGACTAGGGGGGCCAACTTCACCAGTGCCGATTTCGCTTTCCGTTTTAAAGAAAACAACGGGCATATACATCTGGTTCTGGGTGAGTGGAAATACACGGAGGCATGCGGTAGGACCTATAAAGGGAGTGGTCGCTCTGGAGATGTCAGAAGAAACAACTACATTGATTTCTTCAAGGATTCCAAAGGGGTATTTAGCAATAATAGCACTAAAGACAGTCTCTATGATTCGCTATTCTACGAGCCTTTCTATCAGCTAATGCGTTTACAATTGTTAGCCCAAGTAATGGAAGCTAGTGACGGGAAAGAAATGGGTGCAGACGAAGTAAGCGTTCTTCATATCTGCCCGAAGGCTAATAACGAGTTCAGAGAAAATGTGGCACCTGACTATCTTAAAGGAAAATTCCCCGGAAAAGATGTACTGGAGGTCTGGAAGGAACTTGTACCGAGCGATAAGTTCATGAGCCTCAGTGTAGAGGATTTATTAAAAACAATGCAAGGCACCGGGATCGAAGAGCGGGAGTGGTTGGACTATGCAATGTCACGTTACGGTTGGGATTAGCAAGTTGATTACAGAAAAGCATAATAACAATCACTCATTAAGTTAAATTCCATTATTTAGAATGATTAAAGCGACACATCGGAGTTAACATAGAAAATTTAAACTAAGAACTGAAGGTCTAAGAATAGCCC
>Ga0209121_10002471_pt1 | contig 18797 bp, 9 predicted proteins | sample Cruoilmetagenom3_FD_187292 | JGI IMG/M metagenome (GOLD analysis project Ga0209121, IMG submission 187292) | Oil polluted marine microbial communities from Coal Oil Point, Santa Barbara, California, USA - Sample 3 (SPAdes) (version 2) | ecosystem: Environmental > Aquatic > Marine > Oil seeps ... | reverse complement strand
ATCGTAGATCGTAAATCGTCAATCGTCAATCGTCAATTAAAAGATACCCTCAACCCCGGTAATAAACGGGATCGAGGGTATACAATCCAGCGAAAGGAAAAGGTAACACCCCGCCTCACAACTCACTTACACCAGTAAACCTCCACCCCTCTATCCTCAATGCGGGAACCCTCGTCCCCGTGGAGAACGGAATACCGTAGGTCTCAACCTCTGGGACGAGAACCGACGGAGAGAGATGGGTAACGCTACGGAGTGCCCGAATGAGACTCTGAGTAAATCTCAAATTACAGAGGGGTTTTGTAATTATCCCATTCTCAATTAAAAATGTACCGTCCCTTGTCATTCCCGTTATCGTCGCGGTCATGGGGTCTATCGGATTGGTATAGTGAAACCTCGTCACATATATTCCCTTTCTGGTTGCCTTTATCATTTCATCAACACCGTCATTTCCCCCCTTCATGAAGAGATTCATTGGAAAGGGTCCCTGAGCTGATGAACCAATGGAATGACCCGTGGATTTCCTCCCTTCCTTTGCGGCAGTTCTTCTATCGTAGACAACACCTTTTGCAACACCATTATCTATCAAAATGACCTTTTTCTTCGGTACAGCCTCAAAATCAAACGGAAACGGTATACCATCTTCTGAAAGACCGTTGTCCCAAAAGGTTATATTATCTCCCATGATCTTCTCGCCTATCTTACCACTCATAAAACTCCTGCCCTCCTGAAAGGCAAGGGCACCGAAACCAAGCCAGCCGAGGAACTGAACTATGTCTGCCGCGGCGAGAGGTTCCAGAACTACATCATACTCCCCGGGTTCGACAGATGTGAGATTTTTCTGCATCCTCAATTTTCTCACGGTCTCCCTTGCAAGGGATCCGAAATCCATCTCATCCACATTCCTTGAACCCGCACACCCGTAGGAACTTCCCGCTTCTTGCATAACCATATATATAATGGATGCGGATGATGAGAGATTGTGCGCAAACGCACCCCTTGAATTACCCAGGGCAATCTCGAGTGTTGATGTTTGAAAGGAACCATACGCCGAGAAACTACCCGCCTCATCTATGAATCCCTTCACAATATTTGCCCTCTCTTCGGGAGTGAACCTTCTCGTATTCTCATAGAAACTCTTCACCTCTTTATACTCGCGTGGCCCCGTCAGAGGCACGAGGTCAGACACCGGTTTTGTGAACTTCGATATCTCACATGCGGTCGAGACCGCGTTCTTTATCGCATTGCCATCCACTCTATTTGTGGTTGCCTCCCCAACTCTCTTCTCATTTATCGCCCTTATCTCAAGTTCAATATTCCCCTCTCCCATATTCTGGTGTATGTATGAGTTGGCGAATCGCGTAAGAAATGAGTCCCATACGAAAAGGCTCACCTGTGTCTCCTCTACAGATGAATATGACAGTGCCTTATTTATTATCTCTCTTGCCCTTTCCCTTCCCAGCATGATAACCTCCAATTTAATACATGTTATATACAATATCAAACGCAGAGTCGCCTAAAGGCAGCCTTCGGCACGCAGAAAACACAGAGATTTTTTTGTTTTCTCCCTGCTCTCTCTTGAGCCTCATATTTCTCTAATCTCTGTGGGAGTGTCCCGCCAAGGCGGGGCAAACAGCAGTGGCAAGCAACTGCATGCCTGTCATACGACCTATATGGGTCATACGACCCGTCCTCAGGATCCGTATGGATATGGGCGGTAAACAGGGAGATGCCCTCTATCGCATCAATATCACCTTGTGTTCCTCTGTTTGATTTCCCGACTGAATCCTACAGAAATAGATCCCCTGTGCCAATCTTCTGTCCTCTTCGTCCCTGCCATCCCACACGACGGCGTGTTCTCCAGCCTCAATATGTCCGGCAACGAGCGTGCGCACAAGCCTTCCGGTCATATCATATATTGTCAGGCGAACATCACACCCGACCGTCAAATTATAGTAAATCGTGGTCTCCGAGATATGTGGGTTTGGAACCGAACGCACTCCATATATGATGGGAATGCGAGAATGTGACTCACCTTCAATCCCCACCGACGGGGACTTACATATAACGCTGTCGCGAACTTCCACAAGGCTATCCACAATCTCCACCAACTCCATCCCAATTTCACACTCGCAGTATGAAGAATCGACATAAACTTCTTCAATATCAACCAGCGTCTCAATATCCTTCATACAGGTATCGGGATATTGCCAACAGGGTATGTTCCCATTCACATCCATTCTGGCGACGAGAAGATTGGTGGGAATCCACGAAGACTGCGATGGCCAATCCGTATATCCCGCCGCCACATAGGTATCGGGTGGACACTCGACGATCCACTGACCGAAATCCTTGTCCGACATCCCTGTTCCGTGACCTTGACAGCCAGCCAGGACCTTGGACCAAAGTATCACCCCGTTCTGGTCTATCTTTGTGGTCAGCAAGTCATCAGAAGCCGTTAGGCCGGGCGCTGTGAATCCCGTGAATACATAATTACTGTCAGAGGTGGGCTGAATACACCGGGAATTGGCGAGATTGGGAATACTGTAAATTCTCCCTGTCCCACCCCATCCCACACTCAGGTTGGGGTTCAATCTCATTACCACTATACTCGTATCTACATCGCCCGTGAGTATATAACCTCCCAGATGGGGGTCGTTTTTGATGCTGTAAGCACATTTTAATACCCACGGAGGTAATCCGTAATCGTAAAGCCAGGGTGACGCGGGGTTGATGCAGCCATCAATTTTTTTCCCTTTGAAGACCAGGATGTCGGACAGCCAGCCCATCTCAAGACTTGATTTTCCCGCGACCACAAAGAGGTTACAGGGTGTTGTACTCGAGTCCTCTATTATAGAATACGCGTAGTCGTCTTTGGGTTGAGGGGGATCAACGAGGTGCATTTTTCCATAGGCCCTGGACCAGATACACATACCGCTCATCGCATCCACCTTAAATACCAGTGCATCGGAGAAACCTCCACAGGGAGTTTGATAGGTATACGATTCAATATTTCCCGCCACCAGATAATCACCCCCGTCTTTGATGATGGAATATGCGTAGTCATCCGTGTATACCCAGTCAGGTTCAACATAATAGAATCCCATATACAGGTTTCCCCATACCAGACTACCATCAGTGGCGCGTATTTTGAAAACCAGGGCGTCGGAATTGGACATAAAGAAGCCGGGCTTGGTGTAACCGGCAATTGCGTAACAAACCTCGTCTTCTCCGTAATCCACGATAACCGAGCGGCCGTAGTCATCAACCTCTTCGGGGAAGCCGGGTAAACCGTACGCCCTCGACCAGAGCACGCTGCCGTCTATAGCATTCAGTTTTGTAACCAGTACATCGAGACCTCCCAACGGACCCTGGTCTGTGTGCCCAACAACCACATAAGCGTCATCAACGGTGTCACAGGCTATAGCGTAGGCGGTATCATTGCAAGAATACAACTCCTCCTGCATAAAGAAGAATCTGTCGTACGCCTCTGCCCAAGTCTGCCCCAACAATACCAGCAAAATACCCATGCTTATCATTTTACCTCCCGCGTTGTGAAAATTTAAAAAAACTAATAACGCCCTCATAAACATTATAATCAAAAAAACCCAATTTGTCAAGGAAAAAATTCATCGGCACTGTAAACGGTTCGGCTGAGACTTCGGCGAGCTCAGTCGAGCCGCTCACCGAAGACACTACCCCACCAGGTAATCCCGCCGCCAAAAAATTGCTTGACATTCAATGGGTTTTATGGTATAATTGCAGAAATTATTTACCTCACTTAATACTCTGAAAAATAACGAGGCACAAACAACACCCCACGGATTATTTTGCGGGGTTAACCCCGTTAATTGGTCACGAAATTCAGTGTCTCTAAACCAAATCTTAAAACTATAAACAGGGGGATTTCTATTTGCGGGGACGGAATCCGGCGGCATATTGAAGAGCGGATACGCAGAGGACGGATTCATAATATCCAATCCCTATGATATCGGTACGGACAATGGCAGCACGAGTTTTTTGGTTCATTAAGCGTTAAAAAACTTGACAAAAATAAAAATTTAGTGTATAATCGTAAATCCATTTTTTATAATCGATAAATGTTCACAATAACAGAAAGGAGGTTGATATGAGATGGGGAACATTCATTATTGCTCTCTCACTTGCCGTGGGTCTATACGGCAAGAGTAATACTCAGTCGGTACATCCCCTGAAGTCCCCTGTGGTAGTCTCACACAAATCCACCGGAGGTCCAGACTACTACGGATACACATGGATTGACTCCGACGAGATAGGGGGTCCCGTATACAACTGGATAGACATTACGGGCATTGGAACGGAAATGGCAGACCTCGGTGATGATGAGATAAGGGGTCCATTTCCCATCGGTTTTGACTTTCCATACTACTGGTATACGGTAAACGAGTTCTACTTCTCCACGAACGGCGCAATATCATTCAGTGACAATACACTCTACCATGTCTGGCCGAGTATGGGATATACCACCGAGTTGCCGTCTCCCACGAGACCGAATGATATCCTCGTTCCACTCGGCGGAGACTTCATATTCGGAAGTGCCGGCGGAGGTAGTGCATATTACTGGACAAACGATACCGATACCAGTATCATCTCCTGGATAGCGGTACCGGAATGGAACGCCGACTCGGGTTATCACGGCTCACATACCTTTCAGATTATCCTCACAAGAGAAGACAGCTGCATAGTATTCCAGTATGGTCCACAGACCGGAACATTTATGTGTGGCACCGCCGATGACCCAAAGACCGCAATAGGTATAGAAAATTCGTCCGGTATGGTCGGACTTCAATACCTATGGGATAACTCGCCCCAGGAGAATATGTATGAAGAGGGACTCGCGGTAAAGTTCATACCACCTGTAACCGGGTCCCCGGTTAGGGATGTGAGTGTCATTGAGACCACAGCCCCCGGTAACAGGGCTATCTTCCTCCTTCCGGGCGATACCCTCAGACCGTGGCTCAAGATAAAGAACCTCGGCAACCAGTTAGTGGGACATTTTTATGCTTACTGCAAGGTGGTCAACCACACGCAGACCACTGTATACCTTGACTCGGTCGTGGTTACTGATATTGCCCCGGGGGAGATAGACTCGATATCCATGCCGAGTTCCTGGGTGCCAGAAAACACGGGTATCTTTGCCACATCGGGTTATGTTGTGGTCGAAGGTGATATGGCGCCCGCAAACGATGTCATCGTCGTTGAGACCCCCGTCACGGGGGTACCGGGCGTCCTGTCTTACGATGATGGAATATGCGAAAACGCATGGGCATACACATATGCGGGTAACGGTTGGGCAAATAAGTTCACTCCGCCCAGGTATCCGGTGAGGGTCACCGAAATAAATTATTTCATATATGGAGCCAGTTTCCCCGACCCGGGTGGAAATGATTTGATAGTGTGGGTTCTGGACGACGATGGAGAAGATGGCGCCCCGGGTACGATACTGTTCGGAGATACACTGCTCGGCACGGTGATAAGGGGTGCATGGAATGATATTGACCTCGGTGGGGCGGGCGTGATAATCGAAGATGGTTCCTTCTATGTGGCGGCGGTTCAGTATGCCGATTATCCTTACTGCCCGGCTATCTCATGCGATGAAAATATCCCCTATTCAAGACAGGCGTGGAGTTACCTCGGTTCCACCGGAGCATGGGAACCCGATCCGACGCAGTTACACGACTGGATGATAAACGCCCATATAGAGATACCACCCGGCCTTGATGCAGAACTCGTATCAATAAACTCCCCCGGAGATATCGTGGGTGCCGGCTCACAGATTACCCCCCAAGTTACCGTGGGAAACGCCGGACTTACCACCATATCGTTCGATGCCCATCTCCTCATAGATTCTCTCGGTTCTACAATATACGATGAAGCACTCGCGGTAAACGACCTTGAGCCGTCCGGAACGAGAGATATAGATTTCCCAACCTGGACACCCGGGGGCGAGGGAAATACATATACGATTACGGCGTGCGTTGACCTTGCCGGAGACGACAATTCCTCAAATGACACCCTCTTTGCAACCACCATAGTTGCGGGCGGTGACTATCTCGTGTGGGACCCCGACCCCAACCATTCGAGTGGACCCATTATAGACTCAATTCTTGAGGATTTGGGATACGCGGGTTACTACACGGAAGAGTTATCGAACCTCTACGGTTTTCTGGAGCAATATTTTAGCATCTTCATATGCTGTGGACAGTTCCCAAACAAGCATGTACTTTTGAACGGGAGCGCCGAGGCGGATTCAATTGTACATTACACGGAGAACGGCGGCAGACTCTATCTCGAGGGTGGAGATGTGTGGTATATCGACCCCGAGCAAGAAGGTGGATACGACTTTCGTCCCCTCTTTGGCGTTACGGGCGGTGGAGATGGACCCTCCACACTCACCCTGGTCACAGGTGAAAATGGAACCATCACCGAGGGTATGTCTTTTACCTACTCCGGTGAATCACGCTATTCGAATTATGTAGAGCCCGCTCAGGCGACCATGGCACTTAAAAACCAGTCGGACAACTACATTGGACACTACTATAACTCCGGTGCTTACATTACCTTCGGTTTCTCGGCGGAACTGGAGGGACTGGACGACTGCGGCGGGGTAAGCACGAGAAGACAACTGCTTCAAAACATTATGACCCTGTTCGAGACTGGTGTGGAAGAAAATCACGGGGATATAAATGAATTCAGTGTGCTGTGGGCACCAAATATATTCAGCGGAAAGGCAGTGCTGTCTTATCAAATTCCCCGCAAGTCGAGAATCAGCGTGAACATCTACGACATCAGTGGCAGGCTCGTTAAGAAATTTACGATTTACGATTTACGATCTACGAATAACGAAATAGTCTGGGATGGCAAAGACGAACGGGGATTGGATGTTGCTTCTGGTATATACCTCTATCATTTTGAAACAAAGGGATACTCTCGACACGGCAAACTCATCCTCGTTAGATAGAATGAGATTTATTATCATAGTAAGTTGTGAAAGGTCATTGCGAATTCCGATGAAATCGGGATGAAGCAATCCCTTTGGGTTGGTTAGATTGCTTCGCTATTGCTCGCAATGACAAAGAAATCAGCATCTCAAAGATAAACCTGCCATTGAACTGGAACTTATTAAAGCCGTGTAACAATGGATTCAATGCAATCACGAGATTTAGGAGATTCCCTAATATTTTTTTGCCCTTGTGGTTAAACTAAAGGAGGAGTCATGAGAAAGGTGGCAGCGGCGGTATGCGTTCTTTGTGTGGTTTCTCTATACGCAAAGGACAAGGCTCGGATCGTGGGCATTGAAATTGGAGAGGAGATATCGACCCCATCGGGCGATGTAATGACGATGTCGGGTGAAAAGCTTGAGACATGGGTTACATATTACAGTGAGTCTCCCGCGTATTTCACCTGGGCAACTCCCGAGAGGGCAACATATTTCGATATGGCTGATTTCCCAAATGTTCAGTATCCGTTCTTCATAAAGAGGTTGAAGAATATATTCTATGAGCATCCTGATCATCTCTGGGACAACGACCAGTTCACATTCAAGATATATGCCGATGATGGCTCCACGCTATTATATCAATCCGCAAATCTCACGGCACAAAGGCATCCCGCAGAAACGGAGTTTGACCTGGGAGCGGATTCCATAGAGATCACATCCGGTGGATTCTGGGTGTCTGTCAGGCCCGTATCAGCCACGGGATATCCATCCTGCCTTGCCGACGGTGTTATTCAAGGACATAGTTATTACGGTTCCGCGGGTTCTTGGACGCCATGGACCACAAACTTTGGCGAGTTATCGAGATACGCATACCTCTCGTGGGCATCGCTCGAACACGATGTGTGTGTCGCATCGATCTATGCTCCACCCTGTGGGGTTTATGTCGACACTTCCTACGCCGTTGCCTGTCAGGTCCAGAATGTGGGAACCTCCTCAGAGACATTCGATGTGGAGTGTCTAATAAAGGACACCGGAGACCACACGGTATTTGCGGACACTCAGGGGGTATTAAGCCTCTCGTCGGGTGCGTCGCGAAGGGTGGACTTTGACGACTGGACACCCCTCTTATACGACGAGGTGTACGAAGTGAGCTTTGCAACACTCCTGGGGAGAGATATGAACACACACAATGACACCCTGATGAGAAGCTCAACCTCGTTTGAGGAGGGTGAGATAGCATACGACGAGTTCCTGGCAGATGCATGGTGGGTAGTTAGTTCTCCGAATGCAGCATCAGATTGTTTCGCCACGAAATTCACGCCGTACTACGAGCTACCATTCTATGTCACGAAGGGGAAGGTGTATGTTAACGATACCGAACCCGCATTCGAATATATAGGACTCTTTCCCTCATCCGGCAATGCCCCCGACATAAGTAACCCGTACCAGACGATAGCAAATCCTTCTGCAACGGTGGCACCTGGATGGATCGTGGTAGATTTCGATACATCGCTTACACAGATAGAGGAAACAGGCGACCTGTGGCTGGTGGTGAAGTTCCTCGAGGGTGGCAGCGGTCCTGGAGTTGCCTCTGATGAAACCCCACCGCTGTCCCTGCGTTCTTACTGGACATCCGATATGACATCCTGGAATCTCGTTGACGACGGCGACTGGCTCATGAGGATAGTGCATATGTGCAAACCAGTATACTGGGATGCCTCGGTACTATCGATAGATGCGCCGGATCAGTTCGTGGAACCCGGCACCCCCGTGAGCCCACAGGCGACCGTGACAAACTACGGGGATTCGACGGCGACATTCAATGTTATGTGCTATATTGAACGGGCAAAAGACCTCGTATACGCCGATACGGCACTCGTATCCGAACTGGCAACAGATGCACAGGAACAGGTAACATTTGATGAATGGACACCGGGAGTTGCCGGAGAAGTTTATACCCTTTCCGTATTCACCGCTTTAGACAATGATGAGATTCCCGGGAACGATACGCTGTCGATGGGTGTACAATCGGGCATGCCAGGGGGCGATTACCTCATATGGGACCCGGACCCGAACCACATCAGTGGACCCGTAATTCACGACATCCTCGGCGGACTGAAACTCGACGGCGATTACACCACCACGCTCACTTCCTACATAGCTTATCTTCCAAATTACTCAAGTGTCTTCGTATGCTGTGGACAGTATCCAAACACATATGTGATAGGGACAGGGAGTGACGAGGCTGTAGCCCTCGAGTCCTACCTCACCTCCGGGGGTAATATGTATCTGGAGGGCGGTGATGTGTGGTACTATGACCCCACCCAGGGTGGGTACGATTTCAACCCCTTCTTCGGTTCAAATGCCACAGGCGATGGCACCGGTTCAATATCCTCTCTTGCCGGAGTGGCGGGTTCTATGTGTGAGGATATGAGCTTCGAGTACGACACGGACCTCTCACACTATTCTGATATATTCGGAACCGGTGATGCCACCCTCGTCTTTACAAACCAGGGGGGCGAGTATGTTGCTCACTATTACACAAACTCCCACGACGGTCATACATTCGGCTTCTCCGGTGAAATCGCCGGAATAATAGACGGCACTTCTCCGAACACAAAAACAGAACTCCTCTCCAGAATTATGGCACATCTGCTCACCGGTATCGAAGAGATTCCCGTGGACATCAGGTTCTCTGCGGTCGTTATGCCCAATCCCGCCAGGGGAAGTGCAACCATCAACTATTCCATACCGAAGAAGTCAAAGGTGAGCATCTCCGTATACGACATCTCGGGAAGACAGATTAGGAGTGAAATAAGCGAAATGGGTCCCGGTAATCACACCTTCAAATGGAATGGAACCGACAATGAGGGCAGGAGGGTTGCATCGGGTGTGTATTTCTATAAAATAGAGGCAGGAAAGCATGGGAAGGTGGGAAAAATCACGCTACTGCGGTAGGAAGTCTTGCTATGACAAATGGTGTTGAAAGTGGTGGCCCCACTCGGAGCCACCACTTTTTTATCTTCCAACCTTAAATAGAAACTCAACGGACATTTCAAACCCCATTTAATTCACCTTATCACCACGAACTTGCCTTGTTCCTTTTTTCCTCCCTCAACCCTGTAGAAATATACACCGGGAGAGAGCTTCTCTACATCGTATTCGAACCCTTCGGCTTCGGAGATGAAGGAGTCGATCTGCCTTCCGGTGACATCGTAGATTTTTACTGTAGCCGTGCTAAAACCCCGCCCAGCGGGGAGCATGAATGTGACCTTTGAGGATGCGGGGTTTGGGTAGAGATGCAAACCGAAGTCTGCGACTACGGGTTCCTCCTCTACTCCGTAAAGTGTGGAATCGAGCCAGGTGATCACCCTCTGCATTATTTCTGCCTTGGAAGAATAAGCATGATGGTCAATCACCCCCTCGAGCCCCCATGAGAAGAATACAACCCTTCTATCTCCCTCTTCGTATTTTATACCAGCACAGGTTGAATCGTTGTAGAAGAGTACCGTATCCGCACCGGGGAGGGAAGCTATCTCATCCCTCGATGTCTGGTTCAACGAGGTGAGGATATTTAACCCTTCTCCCACCTCGTCACCATCCTTACCCGTAACCATATTACCGGAAATTGCGGGAGAGACAAAACTGCACTTCAGATAATCCGCCAAAAATGATTCACCCGCAATATCCTGAGCGATATTCTGCCCTGTGAGGAATAGCTTGCCTCCCGATGTTAGATAATCCGTGAGCGAATTTCTCTCTTCCGATGTGAGAGTTGATCTGCTGTCGTCTCCCGTGAACCAGACGACCGCCGGATGATTGAGGAGCTTTCCGCCAGGTTCTCCACACTCGGTATTATTCCAGTACTCGTATACGATATGGAGCATGTCGAGCGCCTTCTCATATTTATCCTCATAACTCGCACTGTCGTCATCATCCACCAACAGAAGTGGAAATCCCACGAGGAATTCGAAGGTATCGCTCTGGGGGTAAGGTGGTGGTGTCGCATCGAGATAGGTGACGATGAATGTGACCCAACCGGGTTCCATCGGAAGAATCTCAAATACTATCTCATCATCCACATTTTCTACCGTATCTGTAGTTGTTACTTCACAGAATTCGGCGGTAGAATCTATAAAATTTATTGTGCCGCTGACACATCCAACCTTGACTGTTAAGTTACTGGCATTACTCCACGGAGACTCGTTGGTGAGCAATATGGTGAGTCTACAGGTGTCTCCCGGTTCCGGACGTCCGTTATTGTTGCCCTCCACGGAATCACTCACACCGAAACTACATAAAACGGGCCAGGAGTATTCATTCCTTCCGAGTGCCTTGAATACATTGATTTTACCGTATCCAAGTTTTCCCTCATCAAATAGCGAGTCATCCACGGGGTCGCAGGTCTCGAATATAGCATTTTCAATAAATGTATTGCTTGAATCGGGATACTTTTGAAAAAGAAGAGCTGCGAGACCCGCAACCTGCGGACAGGAACCCGATGTACCCGCCGCCGATTCGTAGAGCTCGCTGCCCTGACCATCTGTATCACATCCGTAAAGGTCTACGGCGGGGGCACACACATCCACCCAGGTGCCGTAATTAGAGCCGCTGGTGGGACCCCATGTCCACTTGTGGTTACTGTGGTCCGTACCCGCCACGGCTATCACATTGTCGTAGGCGGAAGGATAGTGAAGCGCCCCGGAGTTATCATTTCCCGCCGCGGCGCATATGACGAGCCCGGCGTAATGTGCCGTCTGTATAGCGTTGTTTACGAAACTGCTGAAACTATTACCACCCCACGAGCAGGATATGATATTTGCGCCATTTAATCTCGCGTAGTTCATCGCATTTACGGCATAGGTCGTGTTTATCAAACCGGGGCTATTATTGGCGGTGCATCTGAATCCCATCATGCGCACATTGTACGCGACGCCCGCAATGCCGATACCGTTGTCGGTCACCGCGTTTGCTATGCCGTTGCACCAGGTCCCGTGGTCCTCATCGGGCGGCCATCCGGGGAAGTCGAAGTATGTCGGGGTCGGGTCATTATCCCCGTCAGTCCAGTCCCATCCGAGAATATCATCGATGTAACCATTGCCATCGCTGTCTGTGCCGTCGAGCACCTCATCCGTGTTCCTCCAGATATTGGCATTGAGGTCGGGATGCGCGGTATCAAGACCCGCATCGACAACGGCAATGACCACATCGCGTCCCCCGGTTTGCACATCCCAACCCTGCGGACATTTAATGTCCGGCAGATGCCATTGCGAGGTAAACAACGGGTCGTTCGGGGTGAGGCACAATCTGTAAAGATAGTTTGGCTCTGCGAGTTCGACATCGGGAGAAAGGGATACAGAGGCGATAAAATCCCCCACATCCTTTGCCTCATCAAATCGCAACACATAACTTCTGTTAAAACCGCACGCCATATCCAGCTCATCCACCTTACCCCGTAAAAGCGGTTCCACGCCGTAGACATCAAATTCACTCCTTATAGTCGAAAAAGAAGATGGCAGTTCAAACACCCCGGGTGAAGTTTCAACCAGCCCCTTATCGAACCGCACAATAGCCTCTCCGGGAACCCGGGCTATATTTGCTAAAGGCAACACGATTGTGAACAAAATGGCGCAGAAAAACATATCTACCTCCCGTTATACCGTAGACAAAACCAAAGAACCACAGGGGACACAGGGGAATAAGATAAATCCGTTTAATAATCAAACTCTGTATCCTCTGTGGTTCAAACTGAAATAAGAAGAATATGAGCCCACAGATAGGACTTAATTTTCTTTAATCAAAAAAGGGGAGGGGATATACCCCTCCCCTTATCCATTTCGCTTACCTGATGAGTATCAATCTCCCACCGATCTCCCCATCGTTACTTATAACCTTGACAAAATATACACCTGATGGAACCGTGAGTTCGTTCATATCTCTGCCATCCCACTCGAGTGTGTGCTTCCCCGCGGTTGTATTTTTGCCGTAGTGTCTAATGAGTCTTCCGGCACTGTCAAACACCTTGATATTTACCGCCCCATCCCTCGGCAAGGTATAACTTATACTGGTTCTACCCAACGATGGATTCGGTGATATATCAACGGCTAAGCGGTGAATGTCCTCCGACTCTTCGATGCCCTCGACCCAGATGGTATCCACACGACAGGAATCGACGATGGTATTATCCGATATGTCCGTGTCGCCCAGCAGACATGCCTTTGCATTGTAATACAGAAATGCCTTGAATCCCAAAGCCGGGTCGGTGAGAACCTCGGGATCGAGGTAGAATGAAGCAAATTCTGTCTGTGTTGTAGCATCGCCATCGAGGGTAACCTCCACAATATCGTAGTAAAATCCGTTACGGACCATAACTGTATCCTGGTCTTCGTTCAATACGGAGTAGTAACTCGGGCTCTCCACCTCAAATCTCGCCTGGAATGTAACGGTCTCCGTACCCTTGTTGTGATAAGTCACCTTGGGTGTATAAGTCTCACCGCTATAAGATGTGGTGTCGGGATAATGCGGGGGGTCATCTATTGAGACCACCTCGATGTCGCCCGGAATGACCGGAACCTTATGGTAGATGTAGGGGTTGTCGGTCATTGGACCTTCATCCTGAACATAACTGCCGAGTCCCAGGTCGTGTTGATATATTATATGGAGCGTGTCGTTGGCGAAATGAGCAACAGTCGGGCATACCTCCTGAAGGGACTCCGTCATTGTCAGATTGACCTGCGGTCCCCATGTGGCACCGTCATCCATAGACCGCGATGTATACACCTCTACATCCGCCGGATAAGCGGTTGCAATATCCCAGTGGTCGGGGGGAAATTCCTGCCACACACAGTAAAGATAACCGCTTCCGTCCTCGGCGAGAGACGGTTTGCAGGCAAGGTATGAGTTACCGTATGCGTTGAGGGTCCCCACACCCTCCGGATAATCCGCAGGAGTCGAGGATGCCACAAGCGAAACAACGCCCTTCTCGACAGAATAGTGCCAAATGAGATTGCGGAGGAAGGGGAAATAGTATCCCGGACCCGTTCTCGTCCCGTAACTTGCACTAAAGACGATGTGGAGCTCGTCTTCGGCGTTAAACAATCCCCATCCACCGAAATCGGCGTGTCTCGTCATATACCACTCGTATGTGTTACCCTCGGGGGATGGTATGGCATCCATAACATCTGTTTCCCTTCCCCAGGACTGTCCGCCGTCGTTGGATACCGAATACATCACATGGGAGTTGAAAGTTGGCTCCTGGAAATCCCTCGTCCACATCATGCACGCCTTGTCGCTGACCTTTGAGGTGAAGCAATTTTGCCCACTTCTTGATACACCGTAGTATATCAGGTCCGACCAGGTAGATCCAAAATCCGTGGAATATGCATAGTAGACCTCGTCGTTGTCTCCGTGCTGTGCAACGACACAAATCGAATCATTACCCGTGACGCCGACCCTCGGCCATATCACATTGTCCGGAGAGAGTTGAACGAAATCAAATATCCCGAGTCCAACGGCGATATCCACACCCACGGCGGATGTGGGCCCAGTTCCTCTGTGAAGCGCGACCACCGCCCTGCCGTCGGACAGTACATCGACCGTTGGATATCCCGAACGCGTCGTCTGGCACGCCGTTCCGCGGTCCATTCCCTGACCGAACACCCATCCGGTGTCGGGGTCATAGCAGTTGTAATAGACCTGCCTATCATCCCAGGGGTTCGCTTCATCTGACCAAATCCATACGAGATGCACAAAACTGTTGTTGGGGTCAAACGCTATCCTGCTCAGCGCCGGACCGTTGAACTGCCAGTCATAGGTGGTCGAACCCACGGTGTCTATCTCTCCGAACGCAACATCTTTAGTTTGAATATATGACACACCGTATGCGGGGGAAACCGCTCCATTATTCACGATATCCCCGTTATCAACGGACATCACTGGCTTGCCTATCATATCGTTCCTCGGGGCCTCACTAAGATTTGCCCCAAAGGCAACTGATGCCAGGAGCAAGATACCCATGTAGCATATTACTCTCTTTCCCTTCATACACACCCCCTTTTAAAAATTAAAAATGAAAATGCAAAAGCTATAAATTCTGAACCTTTGACCCTAAAAAAGGGAGTGCATTAGCTTGCTAATGCTTTTTCTGTCTGACTGCATTAGCTTGTCCATACGGACTCTGTGAGCTAATGCTTTCTAACAGTGGCGAGCCACTGCCTGCCCCGCCGAGGCGGGGCACTCCAGATAATAAATTTTGTTATCACATTCCGAACGAAATCGCCACCCTGTGGAGTCCCGACATATATTCGTGGTTTTCATAGCAGTAGTCCAACATAGACTGTGCCAGATGGAATCCCGCGCCGACCGTAAATCCCCTTGAATTCTTCTCCGTATAGCCCGCCCTCAAGAAATAAGAGTCAAAGAGCGTATATTCCAAACCCACACCGAAGGTGGCTGCCTGGTCGGGTAGATGTATTATATCTCCAGACAGCGTGAGTCTCGTACTGGGGTTGGAATAAATATCTGCCGCAAGTCCTCCCTGAAATGTCATTGGAAGGGGATGGGGTTGTGATATTATAGTAGCCCTCTCTCCCCTGTTTCTATCTTCGTTCTCGAGATCTACAATGAGTGCTTCACCGGTATATTGCATATCCGGTCCGAAGTTACGCAAAACAAATCCAAAACGAATGTTGTGTACAGCCGTAACATATATTCCACCGATATCATAGGCAACACCGTATGCGGATACCCTCGCGATATTCTGGTTTATAGCCTTTACCGTCACGCCCAGAGAAAATTTATCGGTCATAGCTCTTCCATAGGTAATTCCAAGTGCGTAGTCGTTACAGGAAAATGTATATCCAGTACCCTCGGGTTGTTCTTCGGTAGTTTCATCCATGCTTCCCGAGAGGAACGCCTCAACACCAATTCCCACCGCGCCGCCAACAACGGGAAAAACCGCTGCGAGGTTTTCAAGGCTCGTTTCCGCAAATGCTCTGGTGTGAGTAAAATTCACGGATAGTGTGGGTATATTCGCTATGCCGGCGGGATTCCAATATATACACTGTACTCCCCCGCCGATCGCCGAATAAGCACCACCAAGTGCGATGGGTCTTGCTCCTCCTCCCATCGATAAAAAGGAAGCACCCGCTCCGCCGAGCTGCACCCCGGACAGAGGTAGAGCTATTGCCAAAAGCACCAAAGGGATGCCCAGAAATATCTTCCTCATCACGCCCCCTCTCTAAACCAATGTTATGCAAAATATCAACCGCCAATATGTATACGGATGCCGTGCACGGATCCTGCGGACGAGTCACCCGCTGTTGTATAACCTCATAACGGAATGTTAAAAACCTTAACTAAATCATTTACCGTGTCTGTTACATAGACTTTACCGTGGTAGACCATAAGATTGTGTGGGCTCATAAGCTGGCTTGCTCCGTCTCCCTGCATTCCCCATCTCGTGACAAATCCTCCAACCTCGGTCAACACCTGTATCCTGTGATTGTCTGTATCCGCTATATAGAGGTGACCCTCATACCAGAAAATGCCCTGAAGCCCGACGAATTGACCATCGCCGTTTCCGGCACTACCCCACTCGTCAACAAACTCGCCATCTTTGGTAAATACCTGGACTCTACTGTTCTGAGTGTCGGCTATATAAAGCCTGTCGGCATCATCCTGAGTTATACCTGTGGGTCTCTCGAACTGTCCGTCATCGGAGCCCTTCTCTCCCCACACCGCAATATGTTCGCCGTCTTTGGAAAACTTATGTATCCTGTTGTTTCCAAACTCGGTAACAAAGATAAAGTTGTCGTCCACCACTATGCCGCATGGGTATTTCAGACAGGTATCCTGGGTTCCAACCACACCAAAACTGTCCACCCTCGTTCCGTTGTTCTTGTCCAGTTTTAATATACGATGCTTCATCCATTCGGTCACATAAACATACTCTCCGTCCACGGCAATATCTCTCGGTGAATTGAAACCGCTCCATTCTGCCACGGGGGCGCCCGACATATCGAACTTCTTTACACTGCCCTCATCAAAATAGGCAACATATATGTTCGACCCGTCTATACATATGCCCGTGGGTCGGACTCCCTCTCCGAAATCAGCCTCGTAGAGGTTTACTATCGTAACCTCCCAGGGGTCCGACCATTCACTTGTGGCATCGTAGCGGTCTTTCGTTCTGACCTTCGCATAAAATGTCCCGGATGCACCCTTATATGCATAGGGAGTGGAGTAAAAATTTAAAGTATCCATGCTGAAATCAGATGTATCTCCGTTTCCCCAGGCAAACTGATATGCCTTTTTTTGCTCGTCGGGGTCCGTATCAAGTTCATGTCCCTCCGCCCCAAATACATAGGGTGTTGATGCAAAGCCGGAATCGGGACCCGAGACAATTTGGGGCTTTAAGGGTGGTCTGTTGGGGACATATATTACTCCCGGTTCCGACCAATCGGATATTCCCCCCGATTCATTACGTGCCCTTGCCCATATAACATAATACCCCGTATCTACGAATGTGTAAGGTGCCTTGAAAATTGTGTCGGTCTGGAATCCCGACCAATCACGCAGCGAATAATTACATAAGAACTGACATGATATTCTGTCTCCTTCTACCCCGGGAGAGGAGACAACGGCATTCACCTCATAAGCACCGAAATGAAGTATGGGGGGTAATCCCGGCGAGAGCGTCGAATCCAGGAGCACGGGGACAGACGGCGGAGGTGACTTTGTAGAGATCGTTAAGGGGTGTGCATCAGACCATTCAGATTCTTTATTATGTATATCCTTCGCCTTTGCCTTTATATCATAACTTCCGGGATTTGACCATGTATGGGTAAAAAATACAGTGGTATCACTGGGAACGAAATCACTCCATCCGGAAGACTCACCGTCCCCCCAATCGATTAGAAAAGAGATATCATCACCATCCTGATCGGAGGTGGTCGTGTAGAATGTATAAGTGCTGTTCACCCATCCATCAGAAACGCCGTAAGGGATAGAGGGAGTATCGGGTGCGGCGTTTTGTTTGCATCCGATAACTACAAGCAGAGGCATAATCATCAATACCATCGTGATATGTCTATTCATCATCCCCCCTTTAATAGAGACAGTAATTAGGTTATTTGGTAATTAGGTCATTGCTTATCCGCATCTTCAGTCCTGTAATAACACAATGACTCAATGACATTTCCTATCTGACTACAGCAAACTTACCCACCTTTTCCTTGCCGTCGGGTGTGACCACCTGGTATATGAACAGCCCGCTTGTTACTTCATAGCCCCCGCTGGTCTTCAAATCCCATGCATGTGAACCCTGCTCCTCTTCCTCACCCATAACTTCCGGTCTGAAGTAGGTGGCTATTGTCTCGTCGTGTTCGATTTCCCTCAAAAGGAGTCCGGCGGCATTGAAGATTCTTATGGTACACCTGGATGGGAGTCCCTGAAAGTAAAGTTTTCTCTCATACTTTGACGGTCCGTCCCAGACCGCAGAGACATAATATGGATTCGGCACGACCCTGATACTATCGAGATCGTAACTGTCTTTCTTTTTCTTTTTTGAGGTAATTACGGTAAACTCGTCATCTACGGTCGTCCTTATCAAGACCTTTAACAGATATATATCGCCGGTATCTGGATACGAAAACGCAGAATCTGAGGGTGCGTCCAATCTAAGTCGCCAGCTAAAATCTCCAAATGTGTCGTCAATAACTATAAAGGCATTTGCCCCCGCTCTCGGGGGATAAATTGAGGTGGAGTCACCCTGGTAAATAAACTCTGCGGGTTCCTGTTTGTCTACATTCCAGATCTCAAA
>Ga0209121_10002470_pt1 | contig 18797 bp, 17 predicted proteins | sample Cruoilmetagenom3_FD_187292 | JGI IMG/M metagenome (GOLD analysis project Ga0209121, IMG submission 187292) | Oil polluted marine microbial communities from Coal Oil Point, Santa Barbara, California, USA - Sample 3 (SPAdes) (version 2) | ecosystem: Environmental > Aquatic > Marine > Oil seeps ... | reverse complement strand
CTCTGATTTTTGGCCTTGATTACGTTCGCAAAAAGATTGCGCAACAGCTACGTCCGGCTCCGGAACTTCAGCCAAGCGCGCCCAAGGCTTAAGTAGCCACTTGACTCATGAGCATCCTTTGTGCTACATCCAGGATATTATGAAAGCAATGCTTGTTCGTAGCAAAATATTTTGGCAAACACGCCGGACATTGCCTCTTTTTTTCCCGAAAGGAGGCTTTTTTTTGGCATGAATCGCTTTACTGCCCGACACATATTAGGGATATCCACCCTCTCACCCGACGAAATCACTTTCATTCTGGATACTGCAGAGTCTCTCAAAGATATCCTTGAAAGACCCATTAAGAAGGTACCACCGCTCCGTGGCAAAACCGTAGTTCATCTTTTCTTTGAACCGAGCACCCGGACTCGCCTCTCATTCGAGCTGGCAGCCAAGCGATTGAGTGCAGACACAGTGTCAATTTCAGCCAAGGCCAGCAGTGTTGTAAAAGGAGAAACCCTCATTGATACTGCACGAAACATCGAGGCAATGAAACCTGATGTCATAGTCATGCGTCACCCCCATTCAGGGACTCCTCACCTGCTCACAAAATACGTTAACTCGGCTGTAATCAATGCTGGAGATGGTACAAACGAGCATCCCTCCCAGGCCCTGCTGGACGTCTTTACCGTAAGGCAACACCTGGGGCATATTGATAATTTAAAAGTTGCCATACTGGGAGATATCCTTCACAGCAGAGTAGCTCACTCGGACATACAGGCCTTTACAAAGATGGGCGCCGAGGTGGTTGTGTCAGGGCCTGCCACCATGCTTCCTTCATGTCAATCAGAAGTCTTCGGGGCAAAAGTGGTCCTGAAGATGGAAGAGGCCTTAGAGAATGCGGATGTAATAATAGTCCTCAGGATTCAAAAGGAACGTCAGGGACAGAGCCTTATTCCTTCTGCAAGGGAGTATTCAATGTTCTTTGGCCTCAGCCCTGACAAGGTCAAGTTGGCCAAATCAGGGGCCTTGATCATGCACCCCGGACCTATCAATCGTGGAATAGAGATAACACCGGAGGTGGCAGATGGGCCATACTCCGTAATCCTGGATCAGGTGACAAATGGAGTGGCTATAAGAATGGCCCTGTTATCTCTACTTCTTACAAAAGCTTGAAGGCTGAAGGCTGAAAGCTCAGAGTGCTGGGTTTACTAAAAATCTGAACCATTGATTCGTGAATTCTGAATATAGAAGGCATGAGAATAGAGCAATCAACAATCCAACAAGGCATGGCAGTTGGCCCGAGAGTCAACTCGAAAGGTCAACGGAAGAAAGATCGAACGGAAAAAAATGAACATCGAACATCGAACATCGAACGTCCAACATCGAATAGAAGAAAATAAAGAAACAGAAATATGACATGGGAAAACGGCTGTTTGAGTATTCGGCCAGAATCATCAAAAAAATTCATTCACAAAATGCGCATCTGCCTTAAATTTATTCGACGTTGGACGTTCGATGTTCGTCTTTTAACATGAACCCTGAACCCTGAACCCTGAACCTATAAACCCCTACAGAAAGGTAATCCTGAACGGTGAACTCTGAACCTATGAACGCCTATCTATTTACAAATGCACGGATAATAGATCCATCCCAAAACATGGATTTTACCGGTGACCTTCTGGTAAAAGATGGAATCATAGCGGCTGTTGGGGAATCCCTTGACGTTCCGCAAGATGCCGGGGTCCTTGACCTGAAGGGGAAATGGCTTGTGCCGGGGTTGATAGATATGCATGTGCATCTGCGGGAGCCCGGGGAGGAATATAAGGAGACTATTGAATCCGGCACGGCTGCCGCTATTGCCGGTGGTTTTACAGCAGTGGCATGCATGCCCAATACCCAACCGGCCAATGACTCTGCAGGCATCACCAGTTTCATACTGGAAAAGGCCCAAAGTTCCGCCAGGGCAAGGGTCTATCCGATCGCAGCCATCACATTGGGGCAAAAAGGGGAGCAGTTGACAGAATTCGGAGACCTTCTCAATGCCGGTGCAATAGCCTTCTCGGATGATGGCCTGCCTGTAAAAAATGCGGCAGTGATGCGCCAGTCCCTTGAATATGCTCGGAACTTTGATGCACTTATCATATCCCACTCCGAAGAGCTTGACCTCTCCAGGGGAGGTGTGATGAATGAGGGCCGGGTATCTACTATTCTTGGTCTTAAGGGGATTCCTGCAGCGGCTGAAGAAATTGCCGTATTCAGGGATGTGGCCCTGGCTGAGTTGACCGGAGGCCGTCTCCACATTGCCCACGTGAGCACAAAAGGTTCGGTTGAAATAGTACGCCAAGCCAAGAGCAGGGGTGTACTGGTCACCGCAGAGACTGCTCCACATTACTTCAGTCTCACAGAAGATGCAGTATTTGGTTACAACACATTTGCCAAAATGTATCCGCCTCTCCGCACAGGGGAGGACCGCCTGGCAATTATCGAGGGCCTGAAAGACGGCACTATAGATGCTATTGCCACGGACCACGCTCCCCACAGCGTACTTGAAAAGGAATGCGAGTTTCAAATGGCTGCAAACGGGATCATAGGCCTTGAAACCGCCATTCCTCTCTCGCTGAACCTCGTAAGAGACGGCTATATTTCAGCATCTCAAATGATCAGATGTATGTCCATTTCTCCCTCCAAAATTCTGGGTGTGCCGGAAGGAGGCCTGAAGGATGGAAATTCTGCAGATATATGTATCATAGATCCGGAGGCAGTTTTTACCTTAACCCGCGAATCTCTTCACTCCTTGAGTTACAACAGCCCATTTATAGGAAAAGACCTCCAAGGTAAAGCCATTCTCACTCTTGTTGACGGCCGCCCGGTATTCGACCCCACAGGAATACTCCTTCCTTAAATCATCCGGCTTGATCACACTCAATACTGCACTATACCTGCGTCGTGTAATACGATCACATTCAATATCTTTCTCAATTCTGTCGATAAGTATGGCGAAGGGCAATTGTTCACCCCTATCCAGCAGGCGGCCAAGGTGTGTGAATGGTCACGCCGGAGGTGTTTATATGAGCTTAGAGCATCCTGAAGATCTTTTCACAGAGGCAACAAATAGCCCAAGTACTGCCAGACACAAAATCCTGATAGTTGATGACGACCAAAGTCTCAGGGAATTTCTGGAGATACTCCTTGCCAAGGAAGGCTACAGTGTATGCTCCGCGCCCAGTGGAAAAAAGGCCCTTCGACTTATGGATAGGGAAAATGTATCCCTGGTCATAAGTGACGTGAGGATGCCCGGCATAGATGGGATGACTTTACTGAAAAAAATCAAGGTCAAACACGCAGATGTCCCTGTAATACTGATTACTGCCTTTGCCTCCTTGGACACCGCAATGGCGGCAATGAAAGAGGGGGCCTGGGACTATCTTACCAAGCCCTTTCGGATAGAAGAAATCAGGGAGGTTGTGAAAAAGGCCCTTGAAACAAGACCAAAGGCCCAGTCCTTGATCAGAGATACTCCTGACAAGATCTATAAGCTTGACAATATGTTGACCAAAAGTCCGGTTATGCTCAAAATATTCCAGTTAATACCCAGGATAGCATCCGGTCCTTCCAGTGTGCTTATATCCGGTGAAAGTGGCACAGGGAAAGAGCTTGCTGCACGAGCCATTCATAACCTCGGAGTCCGCAAGGACAAGCCCTTTGTAGTTATTAACTGCGGCGGCATCCCGGAAAACCTCCTTGAAAGCGAGCTGTTCGGCCACAGCAGAGGGGCCTTTACCGGTGCGGATCGTGAAAAACAAGGTCTCTTTGCCATAGCCAATCAAGGCACTATTTTTCTTGATGAAATCGGAGAACTGCCCATGACTCTCCAGGTCAAACTGTTGAGAGTTGTGCAACAGAAGTCCTTTACATCTCTTGGCGACACCAAAGAGATCAAGGTAGATGTGAGGATATTAGCAGCCACTAACCGTGATCTGGAAAAGGAAGTAATAGCCGGACGATTCAGGGAAGACCTGTACTACAGACTTAACGTGATTCAAATTCGTATGCCACCATTGAGAGAACGTCCTGAAGACATTCCCCTCATGGTCCAGTACTTTCTGGACAAGTATTCCAAAGAACAAAATAAGGCCGTACAGGGCATATCCAGCTTTGCCATGGAGGCATTGCAGAAATACTCGTTCCCTGGAAACGTGAGAGAACTGGAAAATATCATCGAAAGGAGTGTGGCCCTTGCCACCTCAAATCTCCTGCTTCCTGAAAGCCTGTCTCTGGCTGAGTTCAAGCAGCAAAAAACCGCCGAATCCAGCCCCTTTTCTTACGAACCGTGCCTGGGGCATGAAGGTTTAGACCTTGAGCAGTTCCTCAGCCACATAGAAAAAACTCTCCTAAAAAAGGCGCTTGAGAGGACAAACGGGGTAAAGACCGAGGCTGCCGGCATCCTTGGCCTTAACTTCAGGTCCTTTAGATATCGTCTATCAAAGTATGCCCTCTAAGAGCTCAAATGGCCGACTGTTTTACTGTATAACCGCAGGCCGCCTAACTATCCTGGTTTTGCTGCTCTGCAGCGCCTATCTCCTATCCAGATATTTTGCTGATGCTTTTGGCAAAGTAACCGAGCTGTCTATAATCCTGGGGGGGGCATTTCTTCTCACTGCCGTTTATATCGTATGGTATAAAAAGAAGGGCCTTAGTAAATGGCTTCTCTATATCCAGACAGCTATAGATGTCATCCTGGTGAATCTTGCCGTATTTTGGACCGGTGGGATCGAAAGCCCGCTTGTATTTCTATATCCGATTACCATCCTCACAGCATGTATTCTTGGTAGTCAAAAGGAAGGCGCTGCCTCAACCTTCCTGTGCACCATCAGCTATGCCGCAATTTTCTGGCTCTGTGAAATACCGGGAGACAAATTAGATGATGCCATATACATCTTTTTTATCAACATGGCGGCCTTTAATATCATTGCATCTTTAGGAATTATCCTTGCAAAACGTCTTCATTATACAGAAAAGAGGCTGTCAGACACCAAGGTGGATCTGCGCCGTATGGAGGAAATCCACCGCCATCTTGCAGACAGCATCCAGTCTGGTCTGATCACAGTAGATGAAAAAGAAAATATCACCTTCTTTAACCAGGCGGCTATTGAGATCCTCGGACAGAAAATTATTAACGGATACGGACAGCCGCTACAAGAACTCTGGCCAACAGGAACACAGCTACTGGAGAATTTCAGGAGCGGCGGAGAAGGAGAACGGCAGGAAGTGAGCCGTACGGATCCCCACGGCTCACCCGGATTCCTCGGGATATCCACTTTTTTGTTAAAAGGCCACAAGGAGCAACACCTTGGATACGGAATAATCTTTCAAGACATTACAGAGATAAAGGCAAGGGAAGAGCGCCTTCAGCGCATGGACCGTCTTGCCGCCCTTGGTGAGATGGCTGCAGGACTTGCCCATGAGATAAGAAATCCCCTGGCATCCCTGTCCGGGGCAGCCCAGTTTCTGGAAGAGTCAGCACTGTTGCAACCTGAAGAGAGAAGACTGCTGCAGATTATTAGTAGAGAGAGCGATCGCCTGAATGATATTACAAAGTCTTTTCTTCTCTATGCCAAACCAGAGGAAAAAAAGATTCAAAACATATCATTACTTGAAGAAATAGAGTCTGTTCTGTCCCTGATGAAACAAAGGAAAAAACTCCCAAGAGCCGATGTCAAAATAGATGTCCCGGCTGATCTCCAATTTGAGGTAGACTCGTCTCAATTCAAACAGGTCCTTCTAAACCTATTGCTGAATGCCTATCGGGCCCTGCCGCATGAAGACGGAAGAATATCAATCAAGGGAACGACAAAAGGGGGAGATTACCTGGCTCTTAAAATCTCAGACAACGGAACCGGCATAAGGCCTGAGGATCTTTCAAAAGTGTTCAATCCTTTCTTCTCCACCCAGTCGGATGGAACAGGATTAGGTCTGGCAATAGTCCATAGGCTCGTTCATGAATGGAATGGTGATATTACAGTGAATTCTGAACAGGGCAAGGGCTCTACCTTTACTCTGCATCTTCCTAAACGTATGAAGGGTGTTAATGGATATGCAGACCGGCAAGGAGCCGGCCTGCAGGTATAAGGTCTTTTTGTTCTATTTCCTCCAGACCCACTCGGTCTTGAGGTCTATCTTCTTTTCCTCACTGAAGAACAGGACCTTATCATCATTTTTGAATTCACCAAAGGGCACATACCACAGCTTGACGTCCACCAAGAGCTCATCTGCAGTAAGTTCCCTGGTCTTCTTACCGTCTTTCTCTACATCAGCATATGGGAACGGTATCTCAAAGACTTCCTTGACCTTCTTCAGAGGCGGTATACAGGTGTCTCTGAGCAAACCACACTTCTCATAGGGTCCTCTTCCCATCTCTGCCCCTCTGCCGAAACGTCCGGGGTAAGGCATGTAGATAACCTGATCATTATAAATTTGTTTCCCATCCATTGTTTTCGCGGTCACATCCAGGACCAGCCGGTTTGGAGTAGGTCACCCGTCAGGTATGGCATGCCCCGATTTATTATAAATCTCTACATTAATTACACCAAGAGGAATAATACCTTCTGTCCTGTCTTTGCGCCAGAAGTGGGACATGGCATCCACTTCAACATCAAAGGCCATCTTGATCATGGTCCCATCCCGGTAAGCTTGCATGTCGTGGCCCAGACCGGATTTGGCCATATGGCATTCCTGACAGGTGTCGTGCCCGCCTTCAGGGATATAGGCAAAGAGGTAGCTGCCGTACAAAGTGGCACATTGTGAGGGCTCATCCAGCTCAAAATTTGGTCCCTCGCCGTGACACTGACCACAGAATATGGACTCACTCATGGCAGGGGCCTTTCCCATTTTAGGATAGGCGGTATCCTCGTGCTCCCCGTCTTGAGAGCCGTAAACAGTATCCGGCTGCGGATAGCCATCCTGCCATTTGTGAATTATGGCCAGTTTATTGTGACACACCATGCAACCGATATTGAGGCTGGCAATCTTTTCCTCAAGTTCCTCGGCCTTATCCTCATCCTCCTCTTTCATCCAGGCCCGAATGGTAGCGACAATTTCCCTTGCCACGTCATCCGTAGCTTCTTCAAGCTGGGGCAGATGGCACTTGGCGCACATCATCAGGTGACGGACCTCTATATCATCATCCGTCTTTACCCCGGAATAGGGGAACAACTTCAGGCCATTGTCTACGGCAGTTAATATCGTAGGGGCTGTTCGTGGAGTCCCCAAGATGGAAAAGGCGTGAAGGGAATTCTCCCATTGTTCATATGCCTCCTCATGACACTCCTGGCAAGAACTCGAATCATAGCGAGCAGCCAGTTCTGCGATGGTCTTGGCCTTGGGGACCTCCGCAGGCTTTGTGCCACAAAGTCCATAAGAGGACCAGACACAGCTCACCAAAAACAAAAATGTTACAATCCTCAACACTCCCATAAATACCTCCTTTCTATTAATTACAGATTGGATAAATTATCTGGATATTTGATAAATTGACCGATAGTTATGTCATAAGGAATTATTTATCAAATACCCAGGTATAAACTATTTAGGTATTCCATTTATCAATACATAGAGCCTGATAAATAGACATAGACTATCATAACTCAAAAGAGACGTCAAAAAAAATGTATCAAGCCTGAGATTGTCGCCCTATGCTCTGGTAGCTGAGCAATATGTGTATAGCCCGCCCATGTCACTCGACATCTGCCCATACTATTTCCAGGAGAAGGACAATTTTGACATTGAAATCATGAACTGGAGCTAAGCCAATACGCCGTTGCAAAAGGGCTACAGTTTCCACGAGGACATAAGAACTGGTCAGGAGCTGAGCACCTCGTTCAGCGAAGTAAGCAAAATTTTCCTTGGCCCGGATATGCATTTCACCGCTTCTGAGCACAGGAATGACAGAACAGCCGAATCTGGGAATCTTCTATACTGGGATGCACGCTTCGTATTGTCTTATGGCAACACTCACACACCAGAGGATCAAGACGGCGAGACAGCGGATTCCAGATGAGGTGGATGGTGCGGGCGTGTTTACGGAAGCGGATTTCGACCATAACATAGACAACATCCACGAGAAACCGAAGGGCGGCACATGGCTTTAAACGGACCTGTATCTTGTATTTTTGTTGCAGGTCCTCGATTTTTTGAGCCATTTCCCTGGGCAAGTCCTCGATTTTGGCAATTCTTTCCTGACGCTGCGCCTCACTGAGATTGTGACGGGAAAGGCTTGCTTCCATCTCTTTTCTCAGGGCTTCGTAATATTCTCTCGTATTTTTCACATCCCGGCGGAGTCGTCGTCGCATGCTGTTGATAAAGTCGATCAGTTTTTCTTCCGCAAGGACCCGGGCCTTTTGCATGGCGTTAGCGATCGCCTTTTCAAGATGGATGGAAAAATGTGGGGGGACTTTCCCCGGGGTGTAGATTTCAGAGCTGAATTTTGGCCACAACGTCTCCAGATCCTCAATGATTGCACCGGTACTCTCGTACGTTCCTACTTCGACCAGCCCTTCTTTCCGTTCATCACTCAGCGCTACATACCGGCAAGTTAAGACCATATAAGAAGTACGGGCTTCCGCACGACTCGTCACCCGGGCCTGCCCGTTTATGAAGACAATGTCTTGCCCGATGAGCTGCTCAAAGCCTGCCTTTTTCAGATATGGCACCTCGATTCGCCCGAAAACCAAGGGGATTTCTTCTGTAGCCACACGGATGAGCCTGTCCAGAACAGGGCTGCCGTACAGAAGGGGCATGGCCCCGTCTCCCAATTGAACTTCCTCCGGGAGATCCAGGGAACGTGCCAGACCGGGTGGCAGCAAGGCCATCACGTGATTGTCGTTCTGCTCAGCCATTCCGCCGTGCTTTTCAAATACGTGCGCTGCAAAGGAAAGCAGTTCTGGAACAGAATCCATTCTTACACTCCAAAGTCTTCCTGGAAGAGTTTTTCATCCAGCTCTTTGCTCTTTTCGTGAGATGTCCTGGCCCGTTTTAACCGGGAACCCAAGGCATTGAAGGCCTTTTGTCTTTCCGTCTCGTCGGGGTGCTTCACCCAAAGTTCATAGACAAGGTCACTGAATTCACGCTCTCCCTGAAGGCGACCCAGAATCATGTCGATCTCTCCCACCACCAGCTCGAACATGTTGATTTTTCGGTCCAGGATTTCCAGCATATAGTCTTCCAGGCTTCCTGCAGAACAAAAATTGTAGATCTGGACCTCGTTCTCTTGTCCGATTCGATGGATGCGGCCGATGCGCTGTTCGATCTGCATTGGATTCCAGGGCAGATCAAAATTGATCATTACATGACAAAACTGCAGGTTGTGCCCTTCTCCTCCGGTCTCCGTGGATAGAAGGATAGGGCAGCCTTCCTGGAACGTCCGGATGGCTTGCTGTTTTTGGACCGTGGTCATCCCGCCACGGTAGACCACATGAGGCATTTTGTGTTCTTTCAGGAGCTGATGGAAATACTCCAGGGTCGCAAGATAATTAACAAAAACAATCTTCTGTTCCGGTGAAGCCTGCAAAAGCTCGATCACGCGCCGGATTTTTCCTCCGATCCGAATGGACCTGCCCATTTCCAACAAATCTCTTGCCTGTTTGCTTGTCCCGTCCAGGCCCTGGAGGCTTATCTTTTCCAGCATCTTCAGCGATGCAAAATGAGAAGATCCTGCTGCTTCCAGGAGCCTGCGAAGCGCCATTTTGGAAAGGGCCGAAGAACCCTGAGCGGCCTGCTCCGTCACAAACCGGCTGATCTCCTGGTAGAAGGTTTTCTCATCGGGCGACGGGTCAATTCGAATGGTAGAAGCAAAGCGGGGCGGGATGTGCAACTGCGTGACGGAACGGGTGTTTCGGATCATGACCTCTTTCAGAAGCTGTCTCAGTTTTTCCCTGTTTTTCGGGTCCGTTGGGTTGCCTCGGGCCACAAATTCGTCCTTGAATGCCTTCAGCGTCTTGAGATGACCCGGCTTTAAAAGGGTGACCAGATTGTAAAGTTCCTCAAGTTTATTCTGCACGGGTGTGGCAGTGACAAGGAGCAAGAAGGTTTTTTGAATGGCATTTACCAGCTTCCAGTTGAGGGTCGAGCGGTTCTTCAGGTGATGCGCTTCATCCACGATCACCATATCATAGGCGCGAGCGGTTGCAGCATCAAAATGACGTTTTCCTTTTGCCGAGTGAATGGAAACCAACAAAAAGGGTTCCTTCCAGAATCGGGCCGGATCTTCCCGAAACACTGGATCATTTGAAGTCACGAAGCAAAGCCCAAATTTCTCTTGAAGTTCCTCTTGCCATTGATTGACCAGAGAACTGGGCGTGAGCACCAAGGCCGAACGAACCAGACCGCGGAGTATATATTCTTTCAGCACGAGGCAGGCCTCGATCGTTTTTCCAAGACCTACCTCATCTGCCAGAATAGCTCTGCCGCGAAAGGTCTTCATGATTTTTCGAGCGCTCTCTTCCTGGTACCACAAGGACTGAACATTATTGGTTGTAGGCAGGCAAATGAGTTGATCGTATGAGGCACGGAAAGAGAGCTTGTAGGCACTAAGTGCCAGATCCATCATGGCTGCATCGCTGGTGCGATGTTCCTTAATGACACGAAGAACCGGTTCCTCGTCGATTTCATAGACAATCTCCAGGTCAGGAATGTCCTCTGCTTGTTCTTTGGGCGCTTCTATCTTTTTCGTTTTCTCTGATAAGGAACGTTCCGCAACGGCCGCAGGAACCTCCTCTTCACCCTTCTTTTCCACTGAAGATTCTATGGAGGAATCACTACGTTCCGTGAGCTTTAAACATTCCCTGTTTCGGCAAAACTCCAAATACCTTTGTGCTGTTTTTTGATCCCTTTTTAAGAGTCTCCCATACAGGGATGCCGGGTTTTGGAGCAGAGTTTCAAGGGATTCCCCGGCCAGACCGTAGTCTCCTTGTTTAAAAGCCAAACTTCCCAGTGCGTATAGTTGCTGCTTGCTGGAAATCAAGTCATGTTTCCATCCGTGCCGGAGCACGGTTAGGGTCATCGAATCGTCCTTTAAAGCTTCAGCGGACCTCAGCGCAATGCCATAACTCACCTCATGGTCCGGGTGGAGCTTGAGCCCTTTCATGGCCCAGTTGAAGGCGATTCGATATTTTCCACTATGGTAGTATTCGGATGCGTACCAGCAATAGTCTTCCAGTTTTTCGCGGCGGACCAGGCGGCCCTTTGCTTGGCGCCGCGCCGTCCGTTTCTGTTCGCGCTTTTTCTTTTTTTTCAGATTTCGATCAACAGCCATGTCTTTATCACCGGAAACCAGCAACTGATAGAAACACCTTTTTAGGTCTACAATTATAGGATACTATAACTTGTACGTCAAGAAAAAATACCACATTATATAGTGGTTTTGCGTTATGTGGTTGTACAGGGATTTACTCTCTCCATATCTTAAGGTAGTGTATCTGATGCTATTAATTATGAATGTTAAGCGTAATTTCTCAATAAGTTGGGGTAGATTACTTTTTGCGACTATTCACTGGATTCCCGCCTGCCCGTCATTCCTGCGAAGGCGGGAATCCAGACATCTTACCCTGAGTTATTGAGAAGTTACTGTTAAACCACTTAATCACGAAAACACGAAGGTTCGAAAACACGAAAAAACAATGATACCAAATTAGTTGATAACCCGCCTTATCTCCAGAGTAGGTTTTGCAAAATTCATTGAAATTCAACTGGTCCAATATGTCCTATTCCTTTCGTGCTTTTGTGATAATTCTTTTCTTTTTCGTGTGTTGCACAATCTGACGTGTAACCGCACAGGTCACAATTTTTTGAATATATTGGCGATCAAATTGACGAAATTTGCATTTTGTACTACTAATTTTTACTAACTGATCAAAAAATTCGAAATTTGTGATCCAAGCCATTAAAAAATTCCATGGAACGTATTCATTTGACAAGGAGGTCATATGAGGAAGGTTCTGATAATTATCAGTACTGAGGACGGCGAAAGCATTTACAATGCGATGAGGCTGGCAAATCTCGGCGTTGGAAAAGGTGATGAAATCAGTGTATTTATGCTCGGGAAAGGCGTCCTTTTTGAAAAGAGCGGAAGTAAAAATTTTGACGTGATGGGGCAAATCAACAAGTTCGAGGGAGATTTTTATGTCTGAGGCGTCTGCGCGAAATCCCACGGTCTGGAGGGATCAAGCACTTGCCCAATCGGGTGGATGGATGACCTCTACGAGCTGTCCATGGAGGCGGATAAAGTCTTAGCATTTTGATTGATGATTGCTGGAATTGTCAATCTTCAACAGTGCAAGCACATATTGACCCTGTCATTACTTAGTTCTACTATTTGTTTCTATGTAATTGTTCAGAGATTCAACGGTGCAGATTTCCGGTAAACCCTGAACCTTTGAACCCTGAACCTTTGAACGCCTATGTTTCTATGGAAATTCTCCTTCATACCTGCTGCGGGCCATGCACCCTGTACCCGGTCAAAGAGCTCCAAAAAGAGGGCAACAAGGCCCTTGTCTATTTCTACAATCCCAATATCCATCCCTTCAGGGAGTATGAACGCAGGGTCGAGGCCCTGGAAATGGCTGCGGAAAAGTTCAAATTCCCGGTGCTTTGGGATCAATCCGGATATGGGCTTAGAGACTGGCTGAACAAAATAGGGACAAGACAGGACCCGGATGAGCGCTGTCCAGTGTGTTATCGCATTCGTCTGGAAGCTACTGCCAAAAAGACCGCGGAACTTGGCCTGCCCGCCTTCAGCACGACCCTCCTTTACAGCCGTTACCAGAGACATGATCTTATCCGTGATATTGGGAAAGAGCTTGCTTCTGCTTACGGAATAGAATTCTATTACCAGGACTTTCGTAATGGCTGGGTAGAGGGTATAGAGATCTCAAAGGAACTCGGGCTATACAGGCAACCATATTGCGGCTGTATCTATAGCGAGGAAGAGCGGTACAGCAAGAGGGCAAAGAGATTACAGAAAAGAATTCTCGCAAGGTCAACGGGAAAAAGTAACCCTGAACGGTGAACCCTGAACCTACACCTAAGTTAAGCGATTAGCTGTTAGCCATTAGCGTTTAGCTTTGAAAAATGGTTCATCACGGATTAGTGTGGTAATCCGTGATGAACAGCTAATACCTAATTTTGTAATAGTAAAACATCCTGTAATCATTAAACTAATAGCTAACAGCTAAAGGCTAATTGCTCAAATTAGTTACAAAGAGGTAAGCCAATAATGAATCCCCTGCCGGAATTCGGTAAGATGCTGCTGATCTTAGGGGTAGTGTTTGTGGTAATAGGGCTGTTTCTGATGTTAGGCCCTAAGATACCTCTTCTGGGCAAGCTGCCGGGAGATTTCATAATCAGGCGAGGCAATTTCACCCTTTATTTTCCCCTGGCCACTTCTATACTTCTGAGCATAGTCCTTACTCTGATATTTTTCATATTCCGCAAATGATTCCGCTGAAAATACCCCATCTGCTGCGTTGCTTCGACAAAATCATATTTCAGGACTTTTTGCGGTGTGATTGCAAATGACCCGCCGTGACTTTCTGAAAAAGGCAGGCTTTTGGACTTTTGGCCTGGGGCTCATCTATCCTGTTTATGCCTTTGTGGCAAAGAAACGATTTCGTCCGCCCATAGAAGTCCGATTGAGACGTAAACTCAAGCCCGGAGAATTCTTACTTGAGCCCCAGTTTGCCTTTTTCGAAACAGATCAGGGGCCTTTGGCCGTATCTCGAAGTTGCACCCATTTGGGCTGCATTATCAATTATCAAGAGGCAGACAGGGAATTTCTCTGTCCCTGTCATCAGAGTCGTTTCACCTGGGATGGTAAATACCTTTCAGGCCCGGCCGAGAAAGATCTTCCCAAGCTCCACGTCAAGGTGCTGGAAGGGGAAGAAGGCTATATCGTCCAGATACCCAGGGGGATATTCTGAAATTGAATGACCGGTACATTCCCGGAGAATAGACCATCCTATAATCCCTCGGCCTTATAGCCCACAGGCAATATCAGAAGTGGTTCATGGTTCGGGGGAATATTGATAACCCGTCTTACTTTTTCATCGTTAAAGGCCCCGACCACGCCGGCCCCTAAACCCATTGCTTCCGACTGGAGCAAGATGTTTTGCCCTATATGACCGGCCTCAATAATGGCGTATCTTACACCCCTTTTACCGTATTTGCTGGTGATCCGGTAATATTCAGCAGTAATCAGAATATTTAAAGGGGCAGTGGCCATCCATATCTGGGACAGGGCCGCGCCAGCCACTTTATTTTTCAGATCTCCTTTAGATACAAGCGAAACAGCATGGCTTTTCGGGTCGTAATGGTAGGCTCCACTTTCCAGTCCTTTTACACAATTCTCACCGACAACGGCATAAATATCCATGGGATACAGGGCTCCGCCTGAAGGGGCAGCCCTCTTAAAACCCCTGTCCTCCGTGATACCCTGGGCCGCCCAGAAGAGTTGTGAGCATTGTTCCAATGAAAGAGGCTCAGCAGTGAAAGACCTGATGGTCCTGCGGCGATTGATGGCGGTTTCCAAAGAAACCTCCCCGTTAATTTTCGGCTTTGGTAGTTTCATACGCTTCCCCTCCTGAATATTTCCATTAATCTTTCGAGCCCTGGCTTTTTCTACGAAAAAAAATGCACTAGAAAAAATTGACACAAATAAACCGGCAAATCCTTTCAAAAAATCTCTTCGTTTCAGATAGACAGTCATATCACCTCCTTTCTCACTCGTCCGTTGGGTGCGAAGCCGCCAATTCCGACAAAGGGACTACTCGGAAGCCACGGCGATTGAGCTCCGGCAGAATAGTGGCAAGGGCTGAAGCCGTGCGCTTACCACGCGCTCCATGATCATGTAAAATAATGATTGAGCCTGGCCGGACATTCCACAGAATATAGCGCGCCGCAAACCCTGAAAAACCTATCTTGGCATCAAAGGGATAGACAGAACCAAGGGCACACCTATAGCCATGCTTGCTGAGAATCGACAGCATTGCTGTATTGTACCAGCCACCTCCCGGACGAAACCAGACAACATCTGAATACCTTGAGAGTGTTTCGTGTGCTGCCAACAATTGTTTCTCAAATTCAGAGGGCGCGAGCCTGATGCTCGGCTGATCAGCCGTTAGGTGGTTTCCAAGTTCGTGACCCTCTTTCACCATACGGACAAGGGTCTCTTCATTTCCGGGTATATGATCCGTGATCAAGAAGAAAGTCGCGCGTGCGTCGTGCTGCCTGAGCACATCAAGGATCTCAGAAGTTGCAACAGGATCCGGCCCATCGTCAATTGTGAGAGCTACAACAGGCTCTTGCGTCTCAACAAAATACAATACCTCTGGAGATCGCTTCGCGAGTATCTTGACAATCCAACCTGGCCTGAGCACAACGAACATAATCACCAAAGGCAGTAGTGCAAATAAGACTGCACCGATTTTGAGTTTGCTCATTTCTGTTAATCCAGCTTAAAATTGTCAGGATGGGGCATTTCGGCACCGCCTGAGCGGCCGGTACGCCTAATTCACCAGTGCAAGGATGGGCTGCCAAGCGCGATGGTATATCCCGGCCCACTCCAGACGTTTGCAAGGCTGGCGTTCTCTATGCCGATTGCTTCTGCATCACCAGGTACGCCGAACCATACCAGGCGCGGTACTCCCTGTAGAGATCGACTTCCCGCTCCGGCGTTTGAAGAGCCGCCAGAGCAGCGTGATCCCCCCTGTACTTCTCGCGAAGCGCTCTGATACGAAGTTCCAAAGGACGAAAGTAGTTCGCCCACCAGAATTCCTCGGGGAGCGCGAAATCACTCATTAGGCCGTGGCCATGACGGGGAATCTCCGCAGCATATTCATCCACTGTCCGAATGCCTGGGAAGATGCTCCTCCAGTGAACAACAACCTCTGCGGGCGGATAGGGGCGCAACCAAGCCATCTCGTGAATGACAAGAAAACCGTCCGCTGCCAGAAATCGCCGCCAAGCATCGAGCCCCTCCTCGAAACCCATTACATGTAAGGACGCCTCCGCCCAGATGACGTCAAAGGACTCTTCTTCAAAGTCCATCGCCGACATCGAGCAGTTCCTGACTCGAATGTGTTCGGACAAGCCCTCCACGGCAGCCCGGGCAGCAAGCTCGTCCAAGGCCTGTGCGTCGATGTCGACTCCGACAACCTCGCCCCCGCTCAGTCTGGCGAGCTCTAAAGTCGGTCCCCCTCGACCACACCCGATATCCAGTATGCGAGGCCGATCAAGCTTGGGGAGGATGTGGAAAGCCTTCCGGATGAACTCGCGCCGGTCAGCCGTCACCTCGTCAAGGCCCTGGTGGATCTCTCGATGTATGTCGACTGCCATCAGAAACCTATAGTAGTTTGAGCCCTCATTGCCTCACGCTCAGCCTAACACAAAGCTAAGCCCCCACCAACCGCCTCAAACATGCTATGGATCACTCGAAAGCGATCACGCGGTTGGTGGTCGGCTTGAGCGACTCGTTGGGCGGGCGATGAGGGACCAGGAGCCGGCCCCGGCTGAAGATGGGCTTCGCACACCGGCGACAAATTGCGGGCACCCACAATACGGCGCAAAATGGACTCATTTCGCTTTAACGAGAAATGTGACACGATCTCTGAACTTATTAGAGGCTTTCCTCCATTGCCTTCCATATCTTGATAAAGTCAGTTTCTGCATCAACCCCTATTAGGGCAAAGAACTGAAGGATGAAATTCATGCTTGATCTTACGGCCCAACTTGCGCATCCATGGCTGAGGCACTTGAATGGGAAGAATATAGGATTATCTTTAGGCCAGAATGGGTTTAATTCAAATCGCCCATGAAGCTTTTCTTCTATTTTCCTGTGCTTTTTTTGATCGTTGTCCCATTCCGGCTTAAAGTGGACCAGCATATTCCGTAGGACTATCAAGAGATCCACGTCCTGGTATGGGCTTCTTGAAGTATCGAATATGCTCCTTTCTATCGCAGCAAGCGCAATTTGATATTTCTTTAAAATAGGAAACCTCTTTTCGTCGACAGGCTTTCAGAGTTCCGCTAATAAAGCCTGTTGACCAGTGTCAAGAATTGAACCCATGAGGTTATCTGTTGCATCGAGATAAAACTCGTTTATCCGGGCTTCAACTGATGCCACAGAGGTCATAATTGCGCCGACGACATAAGCTCTATGATGGTTGAAAAAATCACCATCTGTAAAAGTCTTCCCAGAATTGACAGCTTCACAATCCTTACTCAACTCCATCAGGTGGATAGCCTCTTGCATATGCTGGAAGGATAGGTTGACGCGAGATTTCGCTGTTGCTTGTCCTGTCAGCACTGGGGACAATGCATCCCCAGAGAAGGTTACGTTCATGAGATCTCCTCCTGCAGGAGAGGATTCCTGGTCCTCCTCTACCTCATCAAGCATATCAATTCTTGCACACAGCTCGCCTCAATCAACCTTAGTCACTAGCCTACACAAGGCCGACGATTGGCACTTTCAGCAGTCAGCTGTTACGGAAGTTTCACATGTTACAGCAGTCCAACGTGAAGCTGAGGGGCGCGGCGGTAAGCCGTGAATCTCTCCGGCGAAATGTTAGGTCAGATTACCCTGCTGACCTTCCAAGTATTGCCTCTAATCGCTTGTTTAGCAACCCTCGTAACTCGGTGATATTTCTATATTCCGGTACATTATGGACAGAAAGATCAAAGTGTAGCCTGGTTTCTTTTTTCCTAAATAAAATAGGTCTTTTATTAAGAGCATGGGCATATCCGATTTCGTAATAAACATTTGGCCTTTCGAGACTAAGATCTGCTATTAAGAATTCACATGACTTTATTTCCGACAGAATCAGATCTGTGATACGATCTTGATGTTCGATTTCATCCACTCGATACGCCTTTATTCCATAAGTTACACAGACCTCCTTAATGGTTTGGTACACATCTTCTAGCTCAGGGATATTAGGATCCATTGCCATCAAAACAAAGGCTGTGTCTTGCTTTATTTCGTGTTTCTTAGTCTCAGGTGATGGATAGGAATAGACAATTTCAGTCGATCCTGAATGGGCGGTATAATAGGATTCTGCCGCTATGGAGTAAGCGGCAGATGTTGGAGAGACTGGTGATTCCTTGTAATACTCTTCCATCAGGTTTTCTAAACTCTCAAATTTTAAGTATTCGTCATAGGCATCATCACCTGACAATTCTATTTTGGAATATCCTTTGGCCGCTGAAGAGCCTGAGGCAGAAGAAAAGAAACGCCCTAACCCACTCATGTTCCATAGTGCAATTTCAACCAGGGATTCTTCAAGATCTGTATTGGCAGAAATTTGCTTCGCGGTTATGACTTCTATCCCAGGATTCTTGATTATCAAGTCCTTAATAGCAAGTATTACCGTTTCAATATGCTTGAGTGTGACAGAGTTCGGATCTGCGTGCCAGATACCGATGATTGTGAGATTCTTGCCGTCTCTAAGGAGCCTTTGATCAATCTCTTTTAGATTAAAGCCTTTCGGTAATTTGTCTCTAAGTTTGACCTTGGCGATTTTCGGATCAAATACCTTGGCTTTATACACCTCCCGTAACCAAAGTCTCTCTGCATCTGAGAGTTTATGATTCTTGAAAGAATGACTCATTTTTTGTTCTCCAAACTGCCGTGAAGATTTTTTAAGTTGCTCAAGAACAATAATAGAGACTTAACAAAAAACTAAGCTGTCCATGACCGTACCACAGGAATGGGGCAGCTTGGGTGATTTGTTATCTGGGTCCATTGATTTCATTAGTTTTTCAACTAAATT
>Ga0209121_10002468_pt1 | contig 18801 bp, 18 predicted proteins | sample Cruoilmetagenom3_FD_187292 | JGI IMG/M metagenome (GOLD analysis project Ga0209121, IMG submission 187292) | Oil polluted marine microbial communities from Coal Oil Point, Santa Barbara, California, USA - Sample 3 (SPAdes) (version 2) | ecosystem: Environmental > Aquatic > Marine > Oil seeps ... | reverse complement strand
ACCTGGAACGATGCTCAGCTCGTTAATTATGCCAGTGTTCTATCCCTGGCAGCTTGTTGGTGGGGAACAGGCAATATCGTGGTCTGTTTTGCCGCGAAGACCACCGAAGTCAACGGCATTGTCCTGGATTCATCAACCCAGGCCACCAGCCAGCACAGCGACACCTTCAACCCTCCCCATACCTTGATCTATACCCGCGGCATCGGAGCCACCTATGACGCAGACAACGACCTGTGCCAGGTAGTCTTTGCAGCCAAGGAAAACGATACCCCCTACGACCACTATGACCTGTTTCGGACGGAGTTCAGCAGCGCCTACAACTGGCTAGCCATCGAGAGCTTCATTAGCAACCCGCACGGAGAGCTTATGACCCACGAGTACCCCGACTGTCATCTACCCGCCAGCCCCCAGAGCTACGAGACCACCAGGATCACCGCAGTGGAGAAGTTCGGAATGGGTGCAATGGCTTATAACCAGCACCTAACCTGTCACCTGGTAAAGGGAGAGGCATGGTCCAGTACCACATTCACCGAGCTCAGGCCGTTAACTCCGCATGACAGCGCGTATGGCCTACGCATGGCGTCCACCCCTACGCATTGGTGGATGGAGAAGCCTAACGATGTCTGGCGAGCTCCCAGGGTAGCAGAAGCAGCCCTGGATCTTACTTCCCGCATAATCAGCCTTAGACAGCGTTGCCCTGGGGCGCTGGAAATCGAGCTAGACAACCACGATGGCTATTTCGCCAGCCCAGGCACCGGAGCCCTTGCTTCGCTTCGCTTCCGCAGCGAAGTAGTCCTTAAGCTGGGCTACAAGACCAGTGTAGGAGACGAAGCATCGGAGGCAGGGACCTACTGGATAGACGCCTGGGAATATACCAGCAACTCCCAACTGTCAACTTTCAAACTCACTTGTCTCGACGGCTCAGGGCTGGCCGATAAGTGGACAGCCCGCTATCAGATGAGGTGGAATCAGGGCGTAGCATCTAAAACTGTGTGGCAGATACTACATCAAGTCCTGGCACGCTTCGGCATCAGCCTCACCAACGACCCAGCCAAGCCGCAGAGCTCAGCTATTACCAACTTCTATCCCGACTTCACCATTGAGTCAGGTACAGGCGGAGATGCAGCTATCAGACGGCTCTTATCATTCGTGGAGGATAAGCTTGTATTCAGAGGGCAGGAAGCCTTCACCAAGAACCCCCTGGCCACCGAAAGTAGTTGCTACATTTATGGAGCAAACCACATTATCCTGGCAGGGGAATACACGGACAACGTCAGTACCAGTTGGGCCCGAGCTATCGGACGGAGCGCTACAGGAGCCCGCCTCGTCAACCGCGCCCTCGATTGGGACGCCCTGGCCCTGGCTATTGATATCCTTAAGCAGGACTATGACCCCAACCTTACAACCCTGGCCGACGTCCAGGAGAGAGCCGACGCTATCCTTAGAACTGAGTCATTGCGAGCCAGGCGGGGACAGGTAACCGTTCCGACAAACTGCGGACAGGAGCTGCTTGACGTTGTTACTCTTACAGATGTTCGAGTCGGCCTGGCGGCCGAGAGGTACCGGGTCGAGGCTATCGAGACCGACTACAATCGCAGGGACGGGCACTATGAACAAAAGCTATTCCTCTCAGCGCCATGAACCCTGCTGTCATCGCGAGCCCTTCAGCTCTAATGTCATTGCGAGGAGCGAAGCAACAAAGCAATCTCGTCTCCCTTGACTCCCTCCGAGATTGCTTCGGCAAGTTCCTTTGTTTACACTCAGGACGCCTCAATGACATTTCACCCTCACCCTAATCCTCTCCCATCAAGGGAGAGGAAATATGGAGATGAAGTTAAGACCATACCAGCAAGAAGTAGCCAAAGCTGCCTCGCAATGACGGAAAGAGAAGTGCCGTGCAGGGACAAATCTTGGAGGGGGTTAATCCTGGCTGATGGAAACCAAGCCCTTCTTCAGGGCTACTATTACTGCCTGGGTGCGGGCATTTACATTGAGCTTGCGGAGAATGGAAGTGATGTGGTTTTTGACGGTTTGCTCAGTGACGGTCAGCGCATCGGCAATCTGCTTGTTGAGATAGCCCTGAGCCATATACTTGAGGATTTCTGTTTCTCGGGGGGTGAGTGGGGAAGTAAAAGTAGCTATCTCTTTTTCTCTGGCGAGTTCTTGGAACTGCTGTAATATGTGCTCGGCTACCTTAGGTCGGTTGACCAGGATTTCGTTTATGGGATGGGCACCATGGGCACATTGTCTGATAGTATGTGTTAGTTCTTCGGTGGTGACTGCCTTGCTGATGTAGGCTGAAGCCTGTGCCTTGATTGCCTGGAAAAGCTGGTCGTCTTCGGGGTACGAGGTGAAAATAATCACGGCTACAGTGGGTAAGTGTTGCTTTATGATGCTACAGAGTTTCAAGCCGTCAGAGAGTGCGGGGTCTATACCTAAAAGTACTACATCGGGTGGTGAGGTCTCGATGTGCGAAAGCACTTCTTCGTCCACTGAGGCCTCTCCCATTACCTCTATATCTCTTGTTCTAGTGAGGGAATAGCGTATCCCCTGGCGGAACAGGGGTTGCTGGTCAACTATAAGTACTTTTATATTATCTACCATGATTCCTGCAGACAGACACTTCTTCAGCTTTGTATTTTACTACATTTTAAGTTACTTTACTATACATAATTATAATATACAGTACATAGAATTACAATACAAAGTGTTTTGACCTGATTGCCCTTGCTTTGTCTATGAGCGGGGCGGTACAATAACGAGCTTCCTTCCGGCAGCTAACGGCGAGTCGAGCACGAAAGCAGATTGAATTGAGGAAAGCAGGATTTAGCCTGGCTAAATGGGTAATAAGGATTAAAAAAAGGAAAGTAGATTGAAGGGACCAAGCTGGGCGAATAGGGCTAAGGTCAGGGTGAAGAAGGCCCTGGGGATGAATATCTTCCTCTGCGATAGCTGCAAGTGGAACTGGCGTAACGCTTGTAACCGTCCCGAGCGCCCCAATGCTACGTGGTGTCCCGACTACGAGAAAAAGGGCAGGTGGACATAGCTTTAATAGCGTAGATTCCCCGAATTTTGGGACTTCTACAGGTGGGATAGTTCCTGCTTCAAGGTGTCAAGCCTTTGAGCAAAGGGTGTCACTAAGTTATACCAGAGCTCGCGCCATTCTTCCCTGGCTTCAATGTTGATGCTGCCCACCGCTGTTCCTGAGATTCTCATTTGGTGCAGCGTTTCCCTGCCTTCGTGTTCTATTTCTTGCCTGGTCTTTTTCTCGGCCTGGTGGAATTCCTCGATGAGTTCAGTTATCTGTTCTGTGATTGGTTGTGACCTGGACTCCAAGCTGGCCAGTATCTCAACTGCTCTCTCCAATCTGCCTGTGTTTCTCAAATCCATGGTCTCGGCCAGATGGCTGATGATTGCTCCTCTTATCGAGTCCTGTTCCTCTTCGGGGTATTTTTGTAACTCCGTTATCAGAGCTTGCCATTCCGGCGCATCGAGATATTTTTGTGCCAGTGCCGTGCCAGTGAGACAGCACTGCTGTTCTTTTTGTTGTCTTTGTTCCTCAGGTGATAGTGTGCCTAACTTTTGAGCCTTTTCCTGGGCGATTTCCCAGGCGCTCCTTAGCTCACCCATGCATGTCTCCTTCTCTCTGTGTCTTTGCCAGCTCCTTCGCTTCCTGTCATTCTGGAGGCTGTTTAATTTTGATTTCTCGTTCAATTTCAGCCATCTCAGAGGTGGCTCACCCCCAAATTTTCGTAGTTGCCTGATTCATCAGGCACACTCGCCCAATAAATTGGGCAACTACATTTTTAGACATCCTGCTCTGAGCCCTTCGCTTCTTGTCATTCTGAGCGTAGCGAAGAATCTCATAGCGCTCAGGACAGGCTCCGGCATGGCAGGATACCGTTAGGGATTGGCATCGGTCAGGGATTGTAGCTTATAATAAACAAAAGGGTCAAGAAAGGAGTCTGAGTTGAAGGGCAAAGAGGAGAGCAAGTTGTGATAGGGCATAAGTCCATTCGGGTGGCGGAGAACTTGTATTGCTATGTGTGGCAGGGGAGGGGAAATAACTGCAACACCAGCCTTTTTTGCCGGGTCTTAAGGGGGGAACGACCTCACGTGGTGGTGGATCCAGGGCATATACGCAATGAGTTTAATGAGGCTTGCTTTGATTCTCTGAGCCGGGCCATGGAGAAGGACGGCTTCAGGGTGGAGGAAGTGGGATTGGTAATCAGTACTCATAGCCATCCTGACCATTTTCAGGCCAGTGAGCTTATAGTGAGAAGAAGCGGCGCCTTGGTGACTTTATCCCAGGCGGAGTATGAATTCTATTGCACAGGTGGGATGGGAAGGGAATTTTACCGGGCTCTGGGTCTGGAAATGCCACAGGCGACTCCTTCCTTTTACCTTGAAGAGGGTGACTTGAGCCTGGGTAGTAGGGACAAGGTGAATCTCAAGGTTCTATCTACGCCGGGGCATTCTCCGGGCTCAATCTCACTTTACTGGCCTGAGAAGAAGATATTGATAAGTGGCGATGTAGTTTTCTTTAGCAGCATTGGCAGAACGGATTTCCCTGGGGGTAGCCCCTATGTGCTGCGGAAAAGCATTGAGATGCTGTCTCAGCTTGATGTGGAATACCTGATTCCCGGTCATAGCACTGAGCCGGGCAAAATAATTGCTGGCAAGCAGAAGGTGGAGCGCAATTTCAACATGGTCAAGCTGTTTATTTAGGAGTATTCAACTGTCACCCTGATGTCACCCTGAGCCTAGCGAAGGGTCTCAGAGATTCTTGGCCTCCGGCTCAGAATGACAAGGAGAGAGCAGAGCGGCATGCAGAGGGTTGAAAATTATGGACGACAAAATTAGACAGGCTTTGGAGCGCACTGAGTTGATCAGGCTTCCACGTCAGGAGCTAGCTACTTTTGGGAGCACCATCCTATATTACTATGTGGTTACTGAACTGGTGAAGGACGTTAGCGTGGTCAGGGAGGGGAATGTAATTGCTGAAAAGCCGAGGATTGTTACCCCTGCTTATCTGATTCGTGCTGAGGGTTTCAGTGAGCAAGCGAGGGGATATCTGGAGATGATGGCTAGTGAGTATCCGCATGAGCCGGGCGTTTTTTACCGATATAAAAATGAACCCAGGGAAATGAACGTTGTTTCTGCGTCTATGCGTGAGGTGCTAAGCAAGCTCAATCAGCGCATAGATGAGGAGCACAACCCACTGAGTGGCATAATCAAAGGGGTGGAGGAATTATGGGACGTATCGCTGCTGATGTTCATCTATCAGTTAACTCGGAAGTCGCTTCGCACCAATATAGCTGAATTTCGCCTGAGGGGTTTTCTAGATGTAGATGCCAGTGGGCTACCCCAAGATGCCCGGGCTGTCATTGAGGAGCTTTTTGAGCAGGTGAGGAAGGACCCGTCTCGAGCGCCACAATTGGTTGCCGAGCTAAACAGGTGGGGTGTATTTCCAGAATATCAGGATAGGTTTTATTCTCTGTTCAGGAAAAGGTAAAAAACTATTGACACGAGGTGCGGGGGGATTTATGATAATTAAGGCAAATAAAGTAAATAAAGTTAAAAAGGAGGGAATGGTTTATGGCATGGTTTGATTTTGCAGAAGAAGACATAATGTTCCAGAGGATGTGTCGTGATTTCTGTGTTGCTGAGCTTCGTGATCCGTATATCGAGCAATACACCAGAAGGGAGGGTGGATATGATATACGTGCGGTTCCTCCTGAGCTAGTGAAAAGGATGGGTGATGTGGGGATGATGGGGCTGATGCAGCCGGAGAAGTATGGAGGACAGCCGGGGAGTTTTGTATGGCTGGGTATAGTAGGTGAGGAGGTGTCGCGGGAGTTTTTCGACCTGGGTATGATACCGGCGATGGCCAGGACGGTATGTGATGGCGCCTTGCTTCTAGCTGAGGATGTGCAAAAGGAGGTCATACCAAAATCCATCTCCGGCGAGTATATATGCGGTTTTGGTATGACTGAGCCCGAGGTGGGCTCAGATGCTGCCCATATCCGGTGCAGAGCTGTGAAAGATGGTGAGTATTACACTTGTAATGGTGAGAAAACACCCATTTCTTATACCACTCAGGCTGAATATGCCAACATATTTATGGTAACTGACCCCGAAAAGGGAGCCAGAGGAGTAACTGCTTTTATCGTGCCTATGAAGGCACCTGGGGTTGTGAAGAGTGTCATTCCTCATTTTGGTGCCACAGGCATGGGGTGTTCTTCCTGCATATTTGATAATTATAAGCTTCATGAAAAGTACCGCTGTGGTGAGGAAGGCACGGGATTTATCTGGGGTATGACGGAGTTCGACTGGATGAGGTCTGGTCTGGCGCTTCAGGATGCCGGTATGGCGGCAATCTCTCTGGAGGAGACCATTGAGTATGTTAAGACACGCTATGCCTTTGGTCGACCTATAGGCAAATTTGAGGGTATATCCTTTAAGATTGCCGACAATCTGGCGCAGCTTGAAGCTGGCAGACTGCTGGCTTACAAGGCATTGTGGCTTACTGACCAGGGCAGGCATCGTGAGGCCACGGTAGAGAATGCCATGGCCAAGTATTTCCTGCCCAGGGCATCCTTCCGCGCCATCTGGGACTGCATTCTGGCTCATGGCCATGTGGGCTATAGCAGTGAGTATCCGCTGGGGAGGCGGCTGGTGGATAGCATATCCTGGATGATAGGCGACGGCACCAGGGAAGTCATGGAGACCATCATTGTACGAGATATGATAGGTAAGGATATGGTGGCTTACAAGTAACAATCTTGTAATCTGAGCCGTGATAGGGCTGGAAGGCTTGGCCTTCCAGCCCTTCTTCATTTAATTTTAACGCCGTTTTTGACGTTGTTTCTTGATGCTGGTACTTGACAAATTTATATATGCTTGTGGTACTATGGTCATAGGGCAGAAGTAGCAGTGCGTGAGAGTGGGGTTTTGTAATGAATCGGCGTCGGTCTAATATTGAGATAATAGCGGACATGCTGAGGGTGGGGGAAAATGGCGCTGGCAAGACAAAGATTATGTATAGCGCCAATATGAGCTACACCCAGATAGAGAAATATCTCGCTTTCCTGTTAAGCCATGAGCTCGTTAACAAGGTGGAGGTGGGTAACCCTGTAGTAACCTATCATGTAACTGATAAAGGACGGAGCTTACTTAACAATATAGATAATATAATAGAAGTGCTTGAGTTCTGGAATGGCAATGGGGCTTGAAACTCAAGCTTTATGGGTTACAGGGGTGTCCGTATTCTATAAATAAATGTGTAAGGAGCAGTTATGACATGATAGAGGTGTTATATGTCTGAAAAAAGAATGCTGATATTAGATGCTGAGCTGGTGAAGAAGATAGATGAGAATCGTGGTGATATGAATCGTTCTGAGTTTCCTGTAGAAGCAAAAGCAAGTCATGACCCACCTGCTGAGCAAACAAGCTCTTAATGCAATGTTACTTCTTCACCAGAACGCATATATTGCGGGAGAAGTTCTTTATGGGGAAGTGGTAAGATTTCTCAGGGGATATGCTGACGATTTTAAAGCCGACCTTGGTTAACAGTCTTTTCAGCTCGTTATAAGAGAAAAGGTGATAATAGCGGCAAACGGTTTTGCCCTTTAGCCTCCAGGGCACTTCCTGGTCTTTTGATTTTAGCCAGAACCTCGGCTGCCCACGGTTCCATACCGTCAGGAAAGCCTCGCCAGCAGGCTTTAATACCCGTCTTAGTTCGTCAAATGCCCTTTCCCTGTCGTTTTCCCCTTTTATATGGTGGTAGGTAGCTACTGATATTACCCAATCAAAAGTATTGTCAGGGAAGGGCAGGTAAGGAGCGTCAGCCGTTGCTAAGTTGACATAAAATTTAAACTTGGCTGAATATCTTACTGCTTGCTTGAGCATCGCTGGGGAGGAATCTATCCCGTAGAGTTCAAATCTCTGTCTGAAGGGCAAGAAGTCTGGTCCATGGGCACAGCCTACGTTTAGCAACATACCTCCCTGCCACCTGTGAGCCAGTTCCTCAAGTTCTTCCTTTAGCAAAGGCCAGTGTCTTACTCGATACCAGCTCTCGGCTATTTGGTCGAATACCTCTCTATTTGTGGTCATAAAGCTAAGTTTGCTAAACTGTAACATATTATAAATGTAGGGGTGAACCTTTATGGCATCCCATTCTCAGTTATGTAGCTGCGGGTCTAAAGACCCGCAGGGCGAGGTTTTAACCTCGCCCCTACGATAGTTGAACAGAACAAATGCTGGGACGAGCCTAACATGAAAAAGGTATCTCGAACGATTTCTGGGGTAACACCAGTGGCGGTGATGGCCAAGCCATTTCCTTGCCCGGGCAAATGCGTGTATTGTCCTAGCTCTCCCGAAGCGCCAAAAAGCTATACTATAGAATCGCCTGCTGTTCTTCGTGCCAGAAGATGTGGCTTTGAGCCTGGAAGTCAGGTGGAGTCCAGGCTTAATACTCTAGCCGATATGGGTCATGCCACAGATAAGGTGGAACTCATCATAATGGGAGGCACTTTTCTGGCCTATCCCCAGGAGTATCAGTATCAATTCATCAAGGATTGCTATGATGCTCTCAATGCAGGGCAAGCTGCTGACCTGGAGGAATCCAAGAAATTGAATGAAACTGCTGAGCATCGCTGTGTAGGGTTGTGTATTGAAACCAGGCCTGACTTTTGTGGGGAGAGGGAGATAAAGCGTATGCTCGATTTTGGCGCCACCAGGGTGGAGATTGGAGTGCAGACCTTGGATGATGAGATCCATCGTTTGACCAAAAGGGGGCATGGAGTAGCTGAGGTTATCTCCGCTACCAGGATATTAAGGAACTATGGCTTTAAAGTTTACTATCACTGGATGCCCGGTTTACCTGGTTCGACACCTGAGCATGACCTGGAGATGTCTCGGGACTTGTTCCAGGATGAATATTTCTGTCCTGATGGGCTTAAGCTTTATCCCACTCTTGTGGTTGTGGGGAGCGAGCTAGAGGAGTGGTATCGGGAGGGACGCTATCAACCCTATAGTGATGGTGAGATGATGGACTTGCTTGTGGATATTAAGGGATTAATTCCCAAGTACGTCAGGATTCCCCGGCTCATGAGGGATATCCCCAGCAAGTTTATTATAGCTGGCAGTAAGGACTTGGCGCTTAGAGGGAGTATTAGAAAGCGAATGAGCGAGTTGGGCCTTCAGTGTAGATGTATCCGATGTCGGGAATATGGGCATCGTCTCAGGGATGGCTGGGTGTTTGGCGAGCCTTGCTTGACCAGGCTGGACTATGATACCTATGGTGGAAAGGAAGTCTTTCTTTCCTATGAGGATGAAAATGAGACCTTGTTTGGCCTGGCGAGGCTAAGGATTAACAATGGCTCAGCTTTTATCAGGGAGCTACACGTTTTTGGTCCTGAGCTTCCCTTGGGCGAGAGGCAGGAGCAGGCGGCTCAACACAGGGGTTTAGGGGAAAGCTTACTGGGGGAGGCAGAGAGAATTGCTCGGGAGGAATTTCGGATTGAGAGATTGGAGATCTTGAGTGGAGTTGGGGCTAGGGATTATTACCGCGCGCTGGGCTATCACTTAGAAGGTGCTTACATGGTCAAGGAGCTTGCCTGATACTATGATTGTAAGCCTCGCTTGATTGCGATTTAACTGTGATTTTGAGTGTTGGGCTTTGCTAGAGCATAAACTTTGCGGTGAAGCCATAGAACAGCTACAAATGCACCAAAGTACTATTGACAACTAGGTGTTATAAATGTACTTTTACCTGCAAAAATGTAAGAAGGGAGGAACAAGTACAGATGGATAACAATGATCAGGTTCAAGTCAAACCCACTTGGAGGTTAGCCTGGGGGTTATTTTGGAGAATGTTTCTTATCTATTTGGGGATAAGTGTGGTAGTTGGGGGCATTTTTTACTTTACGGTCTGGGCATTGATAGTACCATGGATAACGACTTTGTCTGGTGGTGGCTTATAGCAAATAAGCCAGAAAAAGGCTAGGGAAAAGGCTTTTTGCTTGCAGGTCATGCAAGCAAGGTATAGTATTTAGTTTGGAGGTGAGGGATGTTTTGTAGAAATTGCGGTAAAGAATTGATAGGTAGTCCAGAAATCTGCCCCAATTGTGGAGCTAAACCCATGAGCGGCACTAGCTTTTGTCCCAATTGTGGAGCTCCAGTGACTCCACTAACGGAAATATGTCCTAAATGCGGTGCGCGGGTAGTAGGGGAAGCAGTCGGTGGTCGCACATGGAGACCAACAGTTGCCGGAATCCTTGACATAATTGCCGGGGCTTTTGGAGTTATCTACGGAGGTTTTTTTGCTGCTGTGGCAACTGAAGAAGCTGTTTTTGGTATACCAGCTGCGGTGCTAATTATTCTTGGGATAGTAGCCATAGTAGGTGGAGTTTACAACCTCAGGAGGAGGGTTTGGGGCTTATCGCTTGCAGGGTCAATTTGTGCACTTTGTGGTGGAATCTTAGGGATACTGGCAATTATATTTACAGCCATGGGGAAGAATGAGTTCAAGTAGGGCTAGGGACGTTTGCCTCCAGCCTTCTTATCTCTTTGCAGATGAGCTTTTTGCTTGCTGTCCCGCTTTACTGCCTTGCTGTGTCTGAAGCGGTTCAGGTTTAAGAAACCTCTTGCCATAGCTACCTTAAATGAAGCTGTCTTTCAGCTTAAATATTATCGTTTCCACGCTTTCAGGGCTTTCTGCCCTGATGCGCTTTATCGTCTCATCAATTTTATGGTGTTTGTGACTATCATTGAGGTCGGCCAGCCTGTCATAATAGCCAGCCCTTCTGCCCAGCTTGAAATTGAGCCTTTCTTCATCTGGCAGGCTTAGATACTCATTTATGATATTCAGGCATTTCTCCTTATCATCGGGCATCTTGCCTTGTATCTCGGGCAATAAGTTAATTATGTGGTCGCTTTTGAGATTGCTGGTGACCTGCAAACTATCAATAAGAGCGCCTATTTCCTTAACCACTTCGTCCTCTGTTTGCAGTTCGAAATCACCATCTTGTAACTTAGACCATAAGGGCATGCTGGGGGTAACATGAAGGGTACGTAGCCTGATGTAATCAGGGTTTATTTCGTTTAATACTCTGGCTGTTTCGCGGGCATGTTCACGGGACATCTTCTTGCCTCCCAGGCCCGGCATAACATATTCGCATAGGGAGATACCAGCTTCCCTTACTTTTACTCCGCCTTTGATATGCTGCTCGGCAGTAGCGCCCTTTTGCATGTAAGCTAGCAGAGGGTCATAGCCGGTTTCGAGTCCAGTGTGAATCCTGGCCAGTCCCGCTTCTTTAAGTTCTGTTAATTCCTCTGGCGACTTCCTGGCTGCAGTGTGAGAACGACCATAGCTAGTTACCCTGTTTAAGTCGGGGAAAGTCTTTCTCAGGAAGCTAATTACCTGGATTAACTCAGGAGTTCTCATGATGAGGGTATTGGAATCCTGGAGGAAAGCTGACTGGCCCCCTGCCCAAAGCCATAGAGCAACATTACGCATACATTGTTCTCCTTGAGGCTGGTTATAAAGCATTGCCGCTACTTCTCTTACCCCGTTCCCGTGGCCCATTTTCCAGGCGATTTCCTTTATGCTATCGCTGATGGACTTAGCTGCTTCAATATCCTTTAGAATGTCCTCAACTGGCCTGAGTTCAAATTTGCTGTCCTTGTACAAATGGCAGAATTGACATCTATTCCAGGGACAATTCCTGGTGGCCCTTATGAGCAGAGAGTAAGCCTCGCTGGGAGGTCTTATGGGGCCTAGCTCGAAGGTGCGGCCTAGTTTCTCTATGTCTAACTGATTTAACATCGTCATATCACCTTGTGACCAATTAGATTCTGCTGGTCATTCTGAGTATTTTATCCTTATTGTGAAGGGGTTGGCAAATACGTAGACTTCCAATTTATGACTATGCTAGTATTAACAGTTTGAATGAGTCAGATTAAGGTGATCTCCTTCGATGCTGAAGGAACATTGGTAACGCCCGATTTCAGCGAGGCTATATGGCATGAAGCCATTCCTGCCCTTTATGCCCAGAGAAACTGTATTGAGCTTGCCCGGGCTAAGAAAATCGTAAGGGGGGAATATGACAAAGTAGGTGACCAGAGGCTGGAATGGTATGACATAAGGTACTGGTTCAGGCGTTTTGACTTGGGTGCTCCCGAGCCGGTGATACAAAGTTGCCGAAGTAGAGCGAGTTATTACCCTGAGGTAACTGAGGTTCTCTCCTCCTTAAACGGCAAATATGAGCTGATAGTGGCCTCGGCCACGCCTTCGGACCTGCTGGGTTATTTACTGCGAGAAGTGGAGCATCACTTTAGTCGCATTTTTTCCTCAATCTCACATTACAGGCAGTTGAAGAGCGCGGATTTTTATCTGGGCATATGCAGGGAAATGGACCTTCAACCAGATGAGCTTGTCCATGTGGGTGATAACTGGCAGTTTGATTTCCTTATTCCCAGGCAAGTAGGCGTAAACGCTTTCCATCTTGATAGGTTGGGGAGCGATCATCAGGAATCGCTGGCCGATTTGACTCAACTAAGATTTCGTTTACCAGGGTAGCTATGGATGTAAACTGGGCACAGGTCTTATTTAATTCGGGGGTGACGGGGAGCATTTACCTCCTCGGCGCTGTAGGTCTTAGCCTGACTTATGGCCTTTCCGGTTTCCCTAATTTTGCCCATGCTGAATTCGTTACATTGGGCGCCTTTATTGGCTACGCTGTGGCGGATCAGCTAGGATTAGGTTTACCAGCAGCACTTATTGTTGCCTTCCTGGGCGTTGGGATAGTGGGTTTCTTGTGTTACCGCGGCATCTTTCAGCCTTTAGCCAAAAGGGGAGCCACTATAATCCACCTCATGGTGGCTTCTATTGCCCTGGGCTTTATCCTCAGGCATTCCATTGGCGCTATCTGGACCGGATGTCCTTATTATTTTGCTGCTAGCTGGCATTCCTATCATATAGGCCCAGTGGTTGTTACTGGCCTGCAACTGTGGCTTATCTTTACCGCCATAGCCTTGGCAGTCATTATGCACATTGTTTTGACTAGAACAAAGATAGGCAAGGCCATACGGGCAACTTCCAGCAATCCCGAGCTTGCCCTGGCATCGGGAATCAATATTGAGCGGGTGATATGGCTAACCTGGTTTATTGGTGCCGGTTTGGCTGCTGTTGCTGGTGTATTTCGCGCTGCTGATACTGTGGTCTTGACTATGACGGGATGGGATATCATATTGCCTATGTTTGCTGTTGCCATACTTGGCGGCATCGGCAACTATTATGGTGCCATAGCCGCAGCCTTTATCATCGGTTTGGCTGAAAATATTGGCGTGGCAATCCTGATAGCTTTAGGGTTTCCTAGCGAGTATCGAATGGCTGTAGCTTTCTTGATTCTAATAGTAACTTTGATTGTCAAACCGCAGGGATTAGCTATGTTGTTTAGGAGGGCTTGATTTGCCTCTATATTTTCTCGACTTTGTTGTCCTTGCTGGCATTTTTGCCATATTAGCTTTGAGCCTGAACCTGGAGTTTGGCTTTGCCGGCTTAGCCAATTTTGGTAAGGTAGCCTTCTTTCTCACTGGTGCTTACACTTATGCTCTTCTGTCCCAAATTGGCATTCCTTTTTATCTCTGTCTAATTATCGGCGCCCTGATTGCGGCTGTTTTTGGTTTGCTTGTCGCTTTGCCTACCTTGAGGCTGAGGCTGGATTATTTGGCTATAGTGGTTTTGACCTTCGGTGAGATCCTAAGGATGATTGTCAAAGCTGAGAATATTGGTGGGTTTCGAGGCATGGTAGATGTCTCTCCGATTTTTCCTTGGATGGGCTCTCCCCTTATTTACCGTTTGGAGAACATAGGCCTGATCGGCCTTTGTTTACTTATCTGTTTTGTTGTGGCTCAACTAATGGCCAACTCTCCTTATGGCAGGGTGATGAGGGCTGTAAGGGAGGATGAGATGGCTGCTGAGGCATTGGGTAAGGATAGAGCTAAATACAAAGCGCAGATATTTATGATAGGTTCGGCCATGGCAGGATTGGCTGGCGGGCTTTACGCTCAGTATATCCAGTTTATTAGCCCTGGTATGTTTTTGCCTATGGTTACCTTTACCGTGTGGATAATGGTTCTCTTGGGTGGACCAGCTAATAACTGGGGGGTATTGCTAGGGGCTGGGCTGATTGAGCTATTTGATAGAGGGGCAAATATGGCTAAGGATTATTTAACTTTGCCTATTGACCCCAGCAACTTGCAATATATTTTATTTGGTGCTTTAATTATTCTCGTTTTGCTTTACAGACCGCAGGGTCTGTTAAAGGAAAGAGGGGTTAAGACCAAGGCATTGGAAGCAGCTCGATATGCCAGAAACGCTATTAAGAATAAGGGAACTTAGCAAGCACTTTCGTGTTCGTATCTTCGTCTTTATGTGGCCCCTGATCTAAGGGGCTATGTAAAGGCAGTCATTGATGGTATAATTTCCCCGATTTTGACCTGTATTCCTGTGTAGACGAAACTATAGTAAGTCAGGGCTAATTTGTTATGGGCGAAGCATTATTAAAGATAAGAGAGGTTAGCAAGCACTTTGGTGGTGTTTACGCTGTCAATGGTGTGAGCCTGGATGTCAAAAAGGGAGGGATTTGCGGCTTGGTAGGACCTAATGGCAGCGGCAAGACCACCCTGTTTAACACTATACTGGGCCTTTATAGGCCGGATGGGGGAAGCATTTCTTTCGATGGCAGACACATCAACAATCTGCCGCCTCACCGAATCTATGACCTGGGCTTGGTCAATGCCTTTCAGTTGCCGCGCCTATTTTATCAGATGGGTGTACTGGATAACATGCTGGTGGCGGCGAGGGGGCATCAAGGTGATAGCTTGTTAAATAGCCTTTTCCTCAGGGGGAGATGGCAGGAGCAGGAAAAAGGACTAATTGAGGAAGCTCTGGATATACTTGAGCTTGTGGAACTGGACAAGTGGGCTTTTTCCCCTGCTGGAGAGCTTTCCGGTGGACAGAGAAAGCTTGTGGAGATTGCCAGAGCGCTTATGGCTAAGCCGACGCTTTTGCTCCTGGATGAACCAGCAGCGGGGATAAATCCTGTGTTGGGCAAGAAGATATTCCAGAAGTTACAGGATTTATCTCGTAATGGCACCACCTTTTTCATTGTGGAGCATAGACTGGAGATATTGTTTGAGTTTGCCTCCTGGGTTTATGTTATGGATAAAGGCAAGACGGTGGCTGGGGGAGAGCCTGAAGACATAATCGAGGAACCTGCCTTTTACCAGGCATATCTGGGGGAGGAGTAAGTGAAGCCTATCTTCGTGGCTGAAAATATCCATGCTGGCTATGGCGATGCCATTATCGTCCACGATGTCTCCGTGGAAGTGGCAGAGGGTGAAACTGTGGCTGTTGTAGGACCTAATGGCAGTGGCAAATCAACCTTGCTCAAAAGTATTCTTGGTTTTGCCAGGCTGTTTCAGGGTAGCGTTTTCTATCAAAGCAAGGACATTACCGGTATAGCTTCAGACAAAGCAATTAGCCTGGGCATAGGTTATGTCCCCCAGATAAATAATATCTTTCCTAATCTGACTATAAGCGAGAATTTAGATATGGGAGCCTATCACAGAAAAGGTAAGGCTTCTGTTAAGGCTGGTATGAGGGAGATTTTTGATATGTTTCCTGAGCTTGAGGTAAGGAAAAATGCTCTGGCGGGAAACTTAAGTGGTGGCGAAAGGCAGATGCTGGCGATAGCCAGGGCGATGATGGCAGAACCAAAAGTTCTGATGCTTGATGAGCCGTTGGCTTCCTTGTCTCCTAAGCCAGTTTCAGTCATGTTATCCAAGTTGGAGAAGATAAAAGAAAGTGGTGTAGCCATAATAATAGTGGAGCAAAATGTCAAAAAAGCCTTGAGTGTTTCTAACCGAGGCTATGTTCTGGTTAATGGCGCCTGTGCTATGGAAGGAGATGCTGACTCTCTATTTGCTGAGGAATCTTCCAAGCAGAGATATTTAGGTTTGGAGGCCAAAGGGTATTGACAGCCGCTTTGTCCTTCGTGCACAATTAACTTTAAATTTTTCTTGGAAAGGAGTGATATATGTTTAAGAAATTGTTACTGCTTGTGGCTGCGCTATGTCTGCTGATTCCAGCGGCAGCCTGTGGCCCGGGAGAGCTTGTCATTAGCACTGGTTCTCTGCCCGACGGGATAATTGGCGAGGCCTATGAAAATGTTACCCTAGAAGCTACCGGTGGCACAGGCGAATATACTTGGGCGATTACGGGCTTACCTGAGGGGTTAAGCGTTAGTGAGGAGGGCGTTATCTCGGGCACTCCAACAGTCAACGCTACGTACAGCCTTCTCACCATTGAGGTAAATGATGGTAAGACCACGGCTACAAAGGATTTGCCCCTATACATATTTGAGGAGGCTGGTACAACCCCGATAGGCTGTGTACTTACTACGACTGGGGATTTGGGCCCCATGGGGCTTAGAATGGCACAGGGTGCCCAGTTAGCCCTTGATGAAATCAATGCCCAGGGTGGACTAACTGGAAAGCGGGCAAAGCTTCTGCTGGAGGATGATGCCACTGATGCTCAGAAGCACTTGGATCGAGTTAAAAAGTTGGTGGAGGTAGATGGCGTTAAGGCGCTTATTGGTGGTTGGTTTGGTGGTGGCTCAGGAGCCATAGCTTCCTATGCGGAAGCAAATAAGGTGGTGGTGGTATCGCCATCATGCACTCTTGCTCCCGGTCTGCTTTATGATCAGGGGTGGAGGGAGTACGGTTTCCGTGTCGCCCTGAATGATGGCCTTCAAGGCTGGTTGCTAGCTCAAATAGTTAAGGATGAAGGCTATACCAGGGCAGCAGCAATAGTTCAGGATACTCCTTATGGAGTTGGTTTAGGTGAGGCATTTGGTGAGGAGGTTGAAGCGTTGAAAGATGGAGGTTGGGAAGGAGAATTTGTGGGCATGGTAACCTATGACCGAGCTAAGAAGGATTATCGCACTGAGCTGGACCAAATTAAAGCTTGGAACCCCGATGTTGTTCTCCTGGTTAGTTACTGTGAAGATGGCGTTGTAGTTTTGAAGCAAGCCTCAGAAAAAGAGATGGGAATAGACAATGGAATTGCCTGGCTGGGCTGTGATGGCAATTACGGCTCAGGCATGTTTAAAGATGCCACAGCGGCTAAATTTATGGCGGACTCGCTTGTTGCTGGCACTAGAACTGCTGGTTTTGAGGGTGCGGCTTATGAAGAGTTTGTCGCGGCTTACACCGCTGACTTTGGCGAAGCGCCTGAGATTTACTGCGATGCTACCTATGATTCTGCCAATCTGATTGTTAAGGCAATTGTGGAAGCTGGTGTCTATGACGGCGAAGCTATAAAGGATGCTATGAAGGTGGTGGGCCAGGATTATGACGGTGCTAGCGGCACTTTTAGCTTCGATGAGAATAATAACCGGGATAGCGGTGCTTTTGAAGTTTGGGAGGTGGTGGAGGACGAGACTGCTGAGCTGGGTTATAAGTTTGTCACACTGAGAATGGTCGAGATTTAGAATACCGGTATTGTGAGCCGAGTCAGGATACCGCGCATTATGTTATGGGCGGTATCCTGATTTTTAAAAGGGGAACGGAGCATGGCAAAAACTGGCGAGCTAGATAGTTTAAGGATTACAGTCCTGGCGGAGGACTCTGTCCTTTATGAAAGTCCATACTTAGGGCAGCATGGAGTCTCCTTCCTTCTCGAAGGCACAAAAGGCTCGAATACAGCCAGAATCCTGGTTGACGTGGGTCAAAATTCACCGGCTCTTCTTAACAATATGAGGATTATGAATATCTCCCCCTCGGTTATTGATGCCGTTGTTCTAACCCACTGTCACTATGACCATACGCAGGGAGTGGCCAATTTGCTCAAGGAGACTGGCAAGAGAGATATTCCGGTAATTGCCCATTCTGATATCTTCCGTACGCATTTCATCACTGAGCCCTATTTCAGGCATGTAGGTATTATGCCAGGTGATTCCAGAGAGGAGATAGAAAAAGCTGGTGGCAGCCTTGTATTGACCAGAGACGCTCATGTGGCAACTCCTGGGATTGTGACCACCGGAGAGGTTAAGAGGCAGACTGATTTTGAGGAAGTGGGGATAGGGCTGAAGACTATGGAAAAAGGGGAAGTTATTGATGACCCAATGCTGGATGATATTTCCGTGCTAGCAAGGGTTAAAGGGAAAGGTCTGGTGATTGTAACAGGTTGCAGCCATGCTGGAATCGTTAATATTGCCAGGCATGCCATAGAATTAACCGATTGTGACAAAATAGAGGGGATAGTCGGGGGTCTGCATCTTATTGATGCACCTGAGGCTCGAATAAAGAGGACGGTTGAAGAGCTTTGTAAGCTAAATCCGGCGTGGATATATGCTGGTCACTGCACGGGGTTTAAAGCTCAAGTTGAGCTATATCTTGCCTTTGGAGACAGATTCTCGCCTTTGCATACCGGGATGCAAATTGAGATTTGATTTACCCTGGCTTATCCCAAGCCTTCTAAGAAAGATCTTACATTCTTGCCCAAATCAGATATATAGTAGCCACCTTCGAGTAAAGCAAACCTTCTGCCATGGCAGGACCTGGCAGCCTCCTTTATCATGCTGCCTATGGTTTTGTAGTCCTCGGTTTTGAGGCTCCTTCCCCAATCTTTTTCGTAAGTATCAAATCCAGCGCTCACTCCGATGATGTCATAGCCTTTTGCCTTTTCCAAGCCTATCTTCAGTTCCGATAGGTATCTTCGGCGTTCCTGGC
>Ga0209121_10002467_pt1 | contig 18804 bp, 16 predicted proteins | sample Cruoilmetagenom3_FD_187292 | JGI IMG/M metagenome (GOLD analysis project Ga0209121, IMG submission 187292) | Oil polluted marine microbial communities from Coal Oil Point, Santa Barbara, California, USA - Sample 3 (SPAdes) (version 2) | ecosystem: Environmental > Aquatic > Marine > Oil seeps ... | reverse complement strand
GCATAAACGCAGGCTAAGGTTTTACGCAGGCTGAAGCCTGTGGCTACCGGCGACTACCGAGATTGCTTCGCTTCGCAATGGCGGGGTTCACTGAGTATCTACATAAGTTTAAATGGCCCTGTTTAGCTCGATAAAGCCTTTTTTAGTATGCGGCCAGTGTAGGAGCGCCGATTCCTTATAATCTTCTCCGGAGGACCAAAAGCAACCAGCTCCCCTCCCTCATCTCCTCCTTCGGGACCCAGGTCAATGATATAATCGGCCACTTTAATCACATCAGGATTGTGCTCAATGACAAGAACCGTGTTTCCCTTATCCACCAGCCGATTGAGTACATCAAGAAGCTTTTCTATATCGGCAAAATGTAGCCCTGTGGTAGGCTCATCCAGTATGTAGAGGGTTTTTCCTGTTCCTATTTTGCTTAGCTCTTTGGAAAGCTTTACCCTCTGGGCTTCGCCTCCGGAAAGAGTAGTTGCCGGCTGTCCCAGGCGGATATATCCCAATCCCACATCGTACAGGGTCTTCAGTTTTCGCTTTATCTGAGGAATATTGCGGAAGAAGCTAAGGGCCTCCTCTACCGTCAGCTCCAAAACATCGGCAATATTTTTCCCTTTGTACTTTATCTGAAGGGTCTCTTTGCTATAGCGTTTTCCTTTGCAGACATCGCAGGGAACATAAACATCGGGTAGAAATTGCATCTCGATCTTGATCATCCCTTCTCCTTTACATTGCTGGCATCTACCCCGTCTTACGTTAAAGCTAAATCTACCCTGATTGTAGCCTCTCATTCTGGCCTCTTCTAACTGAGAAAAAAGCTGCCGAATAGGGGTGAAAAGGCCGGTGTAGGTAGCCGGATTAGAGCGAGGAGTTCTCCCAATAGGAGATTGGTCAATCACCACCACCTTGTCAATGTATTGAAGACCCTCTATTTTGTCGTATTTTCCCGGTCTTATTCGGCTATTATAAAAATGCTGAGCCAGAGCTCGGTATAATATCTCCTCCACCAGAGTACTTTTTCCTGAGCCCGAGACACCGGTAACGCAGACAAATGTTCCCAGAGGAATCTTGACATTGATTTTTTTTAGATTGTGCTCTCTTGCTCCAATAATCTGGAGGTATTGACTATCTTTAGGATGTCGCCGAACCAAAGGAAGGGGTATCTTTAGCTCCCCCTTCAGGTATTTACCGGTCAGACTACGCTCACAGGAAAGAACCTCTTTTAAGGAACCGGATACCACCACCTCCCCTCCCTGCTCTCCTGCCCCGGGTCCTAAATCTATTATGTGATCGGCTGCCTCGATGGTGGATCTATCATGCTCCACCACCATTATGGTGTTCCCCACATCCCTCAGGTCCTTTAAAGTGCGAAGAAGCCTCTGGTTGTCTCTTTGATGCAGTCCGATGGTAGGCTCATCCAGGATGTAAATTACTCCAACCAGACCCGATCCTATCTGGGTAGCCAGTCGAATGCGCTCTGCTTCACCTCCCGATAAGGTTCCCACCCTTCTGTCCAGCGTAAGGTAATCAAGCCCCACACTTACCATAAAACCTAATCTTTTCCTTATCTCCTTCAGAATCTCCCCCGCTATAAGCTTTTCTCGAGAGGTGAGTTTTAGGTGAGAAAAGAACCTCTCATTTTCCTTGATACTTAGTTTAGCAATGTCATAAATTGATTTACCTCTCAAGCTCACAGCCAGACTTTCCTTACGCAGACGAGCACCTCTACATTCAGGACAGGGCGTTTCTCTGACGTATTTAGAGATTTCTTCTTGAACGTAGTCAGAGTTGCTCTCCTTGTATCTTCTTTCCAGATTGGGGATTACTCCTTCAAAGGGAGCCCAGTAATCATAGAACTCGCCCCCTCTTCGTTCAGTAAATTTAATTTCCTCAGAATTTGAGCCATAGAGAAGGATCCTTTGCACCTTATCTGGTAGATTCTGAAAAGGTGCATCCAGGGAAAAGTTATAGTGTCTTGCTAGGGAGGCAATTTGTCTAAAATAATATCTGGCAGCAGTCCTCGCCCACCGGTAGAATCCAACCCCTTCTTCCCAGGGAACTATGGCCCCTACTCTTAAGGATCTGGTTTTGTCTGGTACTACCAGCTCAGGATCTATAGTTTGCTGGGTTCCCAGTCCATTACAGGCAGGGCAAGCGCCATAGGGGCTGTTAAATGAGAACATGCGGGGGGAAATCTCCTCATAACTTATGCCGCAATCTGGACAGGCAAAGTATCTGCTAAATATATATTGCTTTTCTACTTCGTCTAACTTTTGAATGACGAGAACCAGTCCCCCCGAGCGGTTAGAGGCCGCCTCTAAAGAATCAGCCAGGCGGGTCTCTATTCCTTTTTTCACTTTCAGTCTGTCCACCACCACCTCGAGAGTATGTTTTTTGTTTTTATCCAGGAAAATATCTTCCTCCAGAGGATGGATTTCTCCGTCTACCCTGACCCTCAGGTAACCTTCTCTTTTTATATCTTCCAGAAGATCTCGATACTCCCCCTTTCTTCCCCTCACCAGAGGGGAAAGGATGAGAATTGGACAGCCTTCTTCGAGCCTCATAACATGATTGGTCATATCCTCTATGGTTTGAGGACGAATTCTTCTTCCACACTTATAGCAATGAGGCTCACCGATGTGAGCAAATAGGAGTCTTAGGTAATCATAGATCTCAGTTAAGGTAGCTACTGTGGACCTGGGATTTGACGAGGCCTTGCGTTGTTCGATACTAATGGCGGGAGATAGACCCTCAATGTAGTCCACTTTGGGCTTGGACATTTGTTCCAAGAACTGACGGGCATAACTGGAAAGCGATTCCACATATCGACGTTGGCCTTCCGCATAAAGGGTATCAAAGGCAAGAGAAGATTTTCCTGAGCCACTTAAGCCGGTAATGACCACTAACTTGTTGCGGGGAATCTCAAGATCGATGTCCTTTAGATTATGCTCCCTGGCTCCTCTTATAATGATCTTATCTTGACTCATTAGACTATCCCCTTTTATTTTATTCCCGTTAAGCGTTGTTGTCAAGATAAATGGCTCTGCTATTATAGAGGTGGGGAGGAAAGAATGAAGACCAAGTATTTTAAGATTGTGGAAAAACAGGATTTAGCACCCCAGATTAAACTCTTTCGTATCCAGGCTCCCTTAATTTCCTCAAAATTTCAGGCTGGCCAGTTTGTGGTCATCCGAATTGATGAAAAGGGAGAACGTATCCCCCTTACCATTGCTGAGTGCAATCTAAAGGAAGGAACTATAACTATAGTGGTTCAGGAAATGGGGAAAACTACCTCCAAGCTGGCCAGAATGAAAGAAGGAGAGACAATAGAGGACGTTCTGGGGCCTTTGGGGGTCCCCAGTCCTATCGAAAAAATAGGGAGCGTAATGTGTGTTGGGGGAGGGGTAGGAGTAGCTCTTCTTTATCCAGAGGCAAAAAGATATAAGGAGGTCGGTAATAAAGTCATTTCATTAATTGGAGCTAAAAGTAAGAATCTATTCTTTTTTAGGGATGAGATGAAAGCTGTAAGTGATGAGATCCGCTACAGCACCGATGATGGAAGTTTTGGTCATCATGGTTTTGTTACCGATTTAGTAAAACAAATCCTGGAAAGTGGGGCAGATATTGATGAGGCGGTAGCGATTGGGCCCCTGCCCATGATGAAGGCAACTTGCAAGATTACCAAGAGATATAATCTCGAGACCAGGGTTAGTTTAAACTCAATTATGGTGGATGCTACCGGAATGTGCGGCTGCTGTCGGGTAACAGTAGGAAATGAGGTAAAATTTACCTGTGTGGATGGACCGGGTTTCGATGGACATCTGGTAGACTTTGATGAGCTTATGCTCCGACAAAAAAGATTTGAGAAAGAAGAAAAAATTGCCTTGAAGAATTGGGAAAGCGACCGGGGTTAGATTTTCCTTAAGAGATCGCATAGTTTGTGCTGGCATTTCGCAATTCTTTTTCTGATTTAATTCGTTGACTTATTTTTATTTATAATTATAATAATATTAAACTTGTCTGACTAATTTACTAGCATGACAAAAGGAGACCCCTATATTCAAAAAAGTTAAAACTAAAAAAGTATATATGAAGATAGTGGAGCAAGTTCAGGATTTAATAAAGGAGGGTAAATTAAAGCTAGGAGATAAACTTCCTCCGGAGCATACTCTGGCAGAAAAGTTTGGAACCTCTCGTCCCTCGGTCAGGGAAGCGCTAAGCGCTCTGGAAATTTTAGGAGTGATAGAAAGCAGAGGTGGTAAAGGTAATTTCATAAAAGATAATCTCAATTCACCTTTGTACGAGCGGAGATTTAAGGAACTTGAGGAAGAGGAAAGCCCATTTGAACTATTGGAGGCAAGAAAAGCAGTGGAAACAGAAATTGCCGGACTCGCGGCTGAAAAGGCGACTTCAGAAGATATAAGAGAGATAGAGGAGACTCTTGATAGGATGGAGAATACCCTCGATGATACTCCCCGGGTTATGGAATTTGATAGGGAGTTTCACATTGCCATAGCTAAGGCAGCTCATAATTCTATTCTTTTCCAGATGATGAATTACTTAGCCGATGGGTTAAAGGAAAGCCTTTGGGTAAATATAAAGGAAAAAAGTTGGGCTCTCCCTGGTCATCCTCAAAAGTACCTTGAGGAGCACACAAAACTTCTTGAGGCTATTAAAGAAGGTAATAAAAAAGCTGCCCGCAGGACAATGTACAGCCACTTAGCCGACGTAGAAGAGGATTTGTTGGAGGAATAAGCTTCACTTTTTTAAAATTGATAAAGGAGATAAAGTTGGACTTTGAGCAAAAACTTGAGAAATTTATGAGAAAAGTAGGGTTTGTGAAGAATAAAGGCGTAAGAGAGCAATTGACTGATAGAATTAGTAAAGAAAGAGAAATAAAAACAGAAATGTCAGTAAGTAAAATTGTTTCTCAGATTAAAAATGGTCAATTTAAACAGGCTGGTCTTGATGTGACATTACTAAGCAAGCCCCGTTTATTTAATAATTTTCTCAATATCCTGCAAATAAATTTAGATAGTCTTTTTTATAACTCTGATTTGTCTTTCCAGAAAAATTCCTTCCTTTTTCTTATAAATTTAACCATAAATCTTAAATCTTTTTTGCCTTACTGGAATTTGCAAAATGAAGATCTTTATTCAGGAGATGTTCTGTCAAAGAAACAAATTGATCACCAGATTAGTGAAAATCGAGGTTTGTTGAAAAAATGGGAAAGGAATAATTCGGTACTTCATAAAGAAGTACTTTCCTTTTTAAATCAGATGACAAAAGAGCGACTTAAGAGTAAAGGTGTTGATAGGGATGATTTACAAATGACTGCAAATGAAATAGTAGGTGATGGCATTGAGCATTATTTGGATCAAATGTTTAACTTTATTGAGGGTAGTAATTTGAAAAAAATTGCTGAGATGAGGAATAATGGATCTACTTTGACTGAGATAGGGAACGACTATGCAGCTCACCTTCAAGAGGCTATGTGGCTTGGAGCATCATTTGTGACTACTAACCCACAATTGGCTTATTTAAATTTAGAAAGAAAATTGGATATTAGTGATGGTCAAATTGATGAATTAATCAGGCAATTTTTAAATACTAATAAGTTAGTAAAGATAGCTGATATTAAAGAAGAAACTGTTGAACAACTCACTGACATCTTTATTTCTGAAGTTGTTTTAAATAATGCTCGTTTGCTCAGAGATGTTTTCCTTCTAACCAATGGTAATATGGGGTATGTTTGCCTTCAGGTCAATCCGAGCAATCATGGAAATGTTGATAAGATGTTAGACCAGGCCCTTAGAATTTATTTATATCTTTTTAAACGACTGGGAGGCATTCCTAATGTAGTGTTTAAGCTACCTGGGACAAAAGCTGGTCTGGAAGTTGCAAAAATTCTGACACAAATTGGTATTGGAGTTACTATTACAGTGGATTTTGGGCTTTTTCAACTTATTCCTTTTGCTAAGACGATTAATTCTGATAAAGCAATTGTTTCTCACTTAGTATTGATGAACGGACGACTGGCTTTTCCAGTGCGAGATGAGTTGGTTTCTTTAGGAGTGCAAGATGCCAGGAAAGTAGCACAGTGGGCTGGAGTAGCTGTAGCTAAGAAGGCTTATAAACTTCTATATTCTAAAGAAAACTTAGGTTATAATCCAGCTAAAGTTAAATTACTGGTTGCCTCACTGAGAAATTATGATGATTTCTTTCCGGATATAACAGAGCTGTTAGGTGTTTCTATAATAACAGTTTTCCCAAATATTCGACACCAGTTTGATAGTAGTCCTCGTAGTTTAAATCCTATGGCTGTAGAAAATCCAGTTGATAAATCTATTTTAAAATCACTTTGCCAAAGTGAGATATTTAAACAGGCATACTATCTACCTGGTGATCTAGAAGTATTTAAACCTCAATTTGTACTTTCTCTGGATAAAACTGATCAGGTACAAAGTTGGACTCCAGTAAAAGCTACATTGGATGGTTTTACTCACGCTCATGAGATGACAAAGGAGAAGCTTCAAGAGAGAATAGGAGGTATTATTAGTTCTTAAAGTAAGTACAACCGGGAATGTAGGAAAGATAGGGAGTAACAAAATGTATGTAACTAATATTAAAAATACAAAGGAATTAAAAACTCCTTCTGGTAAATCAATTTGGTGGTTATTACCCAAGGAAATAGGAACTCCAAATTTTGAAATGAGGTATTTTGAGGTAAAGAAAGGAATTGAATCTGATGAAGAAAAACATCCTTTTGAGCATGAAGTCTTTGTAGTGAAAGGTGAAGGTATTATAAAAAGTGGGGGAATAGAAAGAAGGGTTAAGTCTGGAGATGCTGTATTCATTGCTCCAAATGAACCACATCAGTTTTTAAATTTTAAAGAGAATCCTTTTGGTTTTATCTGTGTTATTCCTAATGGATGCGAAGATGACCGCAAAGAATCAAAGTAACTGAAATTTTCAAACAGTAAGGAGATATAATTATGAGGTTGAAGGACAAGATAGCGATAGTTACAGGAGGTGGACAAGGAATAGGAAGAGCTATCTGTTTAGCTTTGGCTAAAGAAGGTTGTGACTTAGTGATTGGAGATATAAATATTCAAACAGCAGAGAAAGTCGCTGAGGAAATTAGGTCTTTACAGCAAAAGTCCCTCGCTATTAAAGTCGATGTCTCCGATAGTAAACAAGTTAACCAAATGGTAAAAAATACTTTAAAAGAGTTTGGGAAGATAGATATTTTAGTAAATAATGCTGGGATAGCTTATCAAGGAACTATAGAGGATATGGAAGAAAAAGATTGGGACAAAGTGATAAATGTTAATCTCAAGGGTACATTCCTGTGTTCGAAGGCAGTAATAAAATCAATGAAGAGGCAACGATTGGGTAAAATTATAAATATGGCTTCCTTTTCAGGAAAAATAGGAGGACTTACTGTAGGTGCTAATTACGCAGCTTCTAAAGCTGGGATAATCTGTTTTACTAAGTCTTTAGCCATGGAGTTAGCTCCTTATAACGTTAATGTTAATGCTGTATCCCCTGCGTTTATCGATACAACAATGTCTACTACTTTTCCAAAAATTCCTATTGGCAGAAAAGGATTACCAGAAGATGTTGCTAATGCTGTAGTTTTTTTAGCATCAGAGGATGCCAGTTATATTACTGCAGAAATATTGGATGTAGATGGAGGAATGAGTAAGGATTAAAATTAATTTAGATAAGAAAAAAATTAATGAACGGACAAAAGATTTTAAGCGCCTTTTCTAAGGAGTATGGAACTCAATATAGCGTTTATCCTAATTCACTAAAACAGTGGAAAAACAATTTTTTCTTTATGGTTAAAGATGATAAGAATAAATATTTAGCAGTAATCGGAGGTTTCAGCCCTAGTCGTAAGTTTGAAGGAAAACCTTCAAATGAGCTGAAGGTAAATGGAGATAAATTCGCTGTTAGAATAGCTTATCTTACCCACCATAATCTTCTTATACTAAGAGAGATCTTCCCCTTTTTATCTCCTTCTACCTGCGGCAAAAGAGCTTCTTTTGGTAGCGGAGATCGTTTAGGAACAGTTACTCCTGCTCATATTCAGGCATTTAAGGATAGAGATATTTTTCCAATCTTAGCCCAGCAATCAGTTAGGGAAATGACCAGAACGGAGAGGAATTGGCAAAGCGTTCTAAATGATGCTATATGGGGCTGCTTTGAAGCTGGATATGAGGGTCCGTTTGGAGCTGATGCTGACCATGTGAAAGAGATTAAAGATATTCAAGGAGCTATAGATGTTGGGTATACTATGTTCACTATTGATCCTTCTGATCAGGTAAATGATAATGTTCCTAATTTGACTAAGAGAGAACTGGAGGAATTATATAATCCAATTCCAGAGAGAAAAAAACTGGAAAAGCTGTACTTAGGGAAAACTTACACTGTTAGCGGGCATAAATTACAATTTACCCAGGGAAATTTAGTTATATCAGTGCTAACATATTCCAGAGCACTTAAGCATGTAATAAAATGCTCTCAGTATCTAAAGGAATACTCCAAACGAGAGTTTGATTTAGAAGTATCAGTGGATGAAACCTTAGCTTCTACCAGTCCTATCTCTCATATTTTTATAGCTGAGGAGTTGCATCGAAATGGGGTAGATTTTCAAAATCTTGCTCTTCATTATATAGGGATTTTTCAGAAAGCCATTGATTATGTTGGCGATGTGGAAAAGTTTACTCAGGAGATGGGAATCTATGCTGCTATTGCTAAAAAATTTGGCGGATATAAATTGAGTCTTCATTCAGGTGGTCTTAAATTTTCCGTATTCCCTGCTTTTTCTGAAAAAACCCAGGGCTTGTTTCATGTAAAAATAAGTACCACCTATCTTGAATCAATGAGGATAATAATCAGAAAGAATCCTGATTTGTACAGACAGATGCATCCATACATTTTAAAAAAATTTAATGAAGATAAAGCATCCTATGATCTTACCACTGATCTTTCTTTGATACCTGATATAAATAAAATTCCTGACAGTCATTTAGAAGATTTATTAGATAATAACGAGGCTCGCCAGTTAATTCATACCACTTACGGTTCTGTTCTCAGTGGCAAGGATAAAGAGGGAACTTATCTATTTAGGAACCAAATTTATCAGACTCTTTACCATAATGAGGATGAACATTATCAAGCTGTTTCTGAACATGTAAAAAAGCACCTTGATTTGTTGGGAACTTAGTCAATGGATTTAGTTCTTTGGCAAGGGAAAAGCTAAAATAAGGCCAGGAGGGGGTGAGAAGCAGGTAAGCCGTTAGCTGGGAAGTAAAGGAAGGTTTTCCAAAAAGAGAAAGCGTTGAAAAATTATTTTCTCTTTTGGAAGCTTTCCACAAAAAAATGAACAATGTCTAAAAAGGAGATTGTGATGACAAGAAAAGTAAGAAAAGTAGGGTTTTTTATTTTGGTGATGGTTTTAATTGCTGGGTTTTCTTCCATAGGTTGGGGAGGTACTCCAGGGAGACTGTGGTACGGTGAACCAACACCAGACTGGGCAAAAGGGGTGGATAAGTTAACTGTGTTCAACTTAGGGGCATTAGAATATGACCCTGCTATTGAAGAATTTTGTTTAGCATTTGAAGAGATAACTGGTATCAAGATTGATATTTATCCAGCTCCTGCCGCAACATTATTAGAAGAAGCTACCAGGTCCCTTGCTTTAGGCGAAAGCACTTACGATGTTCTGGATTTTCCTCCTATTTGGTGTATGCCTGACTGGATTGATGCAGGTTGGTTAGAACCTTTAAATGATGTGGTTCCTAAAAGGATGATAGAACAATGGCCTCCTGCTATGGTGCCCTCTACTATGAAGGATGGAAAAATTTACTTTATACGGCATCAAACAGAACCCAGAGTGCTGTTCTATAGGAAAGATTTAGTGGAACAAGCAGGTTATGGGAAGCCACCTAAGGATTGGGATGAACTTGTAGATCTTGCCAGAAAGCTCACCATAGATAAGGATGGAGATGGTAATATTGATCAATGGGGGTATGGCTACTCAGCTAGTCCTACAGGAGAAACAGTTCATGAGAGTTTTGGTAGTTTTCTTTACGTTGCTGGTGGAAAGTTTTGGAATGAGGATGGTTCTCCTGCTTTTAATAGTCCAGAAGGGTTAGTGGCTTTAACATTTATGAGTAATCTGGTTAACAAATATAAGATTGCACCTCCCGGTGTAATAACTTATAGAGAAGGGCCTCTCGATGATCTCTTAGGTTCTGGTGCAGTGGCTATGGCTGAGGGAGATAGTAGCTTAATGTTGCGCACTTTATCCTTAGAGCCTTACGGAGAAAGTATGGCTGTAGCAGCACCTCCATGCCGCAAGGGTCTGGTGCCTGGAAAAAACTTCCAATACTTTAATAAGGGAATAAGTTACTGTGTTAACAAAAATTCGAAGAATTTAGAGGCAGCAAAAAGATTAGCTGTCTGGGCAGGAGGTTATGAGGCTAATTGGTTTGAAGGAGCTGTGGAGCTGAACATTCCTGCCAACACAAGAGTATTTAGAAGTCCCTATTTGAAAAATAGAATTCCCTTTTTTGAAGAAGTGTCGAAGGTATTAGCAACAAGTCGCGTGGAGACACATGCAAATATGACTTTATTTGAGGACATTCTTGCCAAAGGAGTCATCTCAGCTATAAGTCAGGAAAGAACTCCCCAAGAAGCTCTGAATTGGATGGTAGCAGAAATGAGACGCCAGAGAGTCTTTTAAACCAGAATTTGTTGGGGGATAAACCTTTCATAAGCTTTGGGTTTATCCCCCTTCTTTGATGAGGTAAGGAAAAAAATCTCTATATAGGGGTGAGAAGGATACCTAACGAAGATGTTTACTAAGATTATTGACTTTGTTGATAGTAAGTTTTGCTATATTACTACTTTTCCAGCTTTAATAGTTATATTATTGGTGGTTGGATTTCCAACTGTGTTTGGGATATACATTAGTTTTTTTGTAAGAAATATATTGAGACGGGCTATTTATTTTAATGGAATAGGAAATTATATCCTGTTAATTCAGGATCCTTCATTCTGGCCTTATTTAGCTCATACGGCAATTTACACAGGAGGCTCTGTGGGGGTAGGGTTTACTTTAGCTCTGTGTCTGGCTTTGGCTTTAAACAGTGGGATACGATTTCGATCATTTTTTATTGTAGCAATTCTGCTTCCCTGGATGACTCCCGCTGTTTCCGGGTGTATTATGTGGAGATGGATGGTTCACGATATATATGGATTATTAAATGTAATTTTAGTTAAATTGGGACTATTAAATCAGAATTTTTTCTGGTTAGGTAACCGTTTTACAGCTATGTTTTTCCTCATATTAGTGGACGCATGGTACAGGATTCCTTTATCAACATTGATTTTATTCGCTGGTATGCAACGTATCCCTTTAGAATCTTATGATGCAGCTAAAGTAGATGGAGCAGGCAGGTGGTATTGCGTTAAACATATAACTCTTCCGTTGATAAGACCAGAAATTCTTATTGCTCTAGTTATTCAAAGTATGTTTAGTTTTCGTGAATTCGGTATACCTTTTCTCTTTACAGGGGGTGGACCTGGAGATAATACTGAAACACTGGCTCTCTCTATTTATAAGAATGCCAATCTTTTTTTACGTCAAGGTTACGCTGCTTCTATAAGTGTAGTTATGTTTATAATGATAACAATCTTTGTAGTTGGCTATTTTAAGGCTATTAGCAGAAAAGTATAATGCAGGAAGAAGATAAATTATGAAAAGAGTCAAAAAGATAGATTGGGCAAAAATTGGTATTTATGCTTTTTTAATATTATTTATAGTTTTTAGTTTGTTTCCACTTTTTTGGATGTTGGATACCTCTTTTAAATCAGATGAGGAAGTTTTTAAAATGCCCCCAGTTATATTTCCGAGTCCAATAAAGTTAGAAAACTACCGCATCTTTCTTCTACAAAGACCCTTCCCAAAATATACATTAAATTCCTTGATAGTATCTCTATCTGTGGCCGCTTTTTGCATTGGGTTAGGTACTCCAGCAGCTTATGGCTTCTCTCGATTTAAGTTTCGGGGTAATAGGTTAATGTTTGGAACAATTCTCGCCAGCCGTTTAGTTCCTCCCATATCTTTTATAGTTCCTTTTACTATAATATTTAGCTGGTTCAGAATGATAGATACTTTACCAGTGCTGATAATATCTTATATTTTCTTTAATTTACCCTTTGTTATCTGGATTTTATCAGGATTCTTTGAATCGATTCCCCAAGAACTGGATGAAGCAGCCAAGATTGATGGATGTGGTAATATCACAGCTTTCTGGAAGGTTATTTTGCCTATCACCAGGCCTGGGGTAATTGCGGGGACAATATTGACTTTTCTTATGTGCTGGAATGAATTTATGTTTGCTTTAGTTTTAACTAGATTAAATGCTAAGACTCTCCCTATAGGCTTGTATGATTTTTTTGGTGATGGTTTTGTGCGCTGGAACTGGCTGGCAGCAGCTACAATATATACTTTGATTCCTGCTGTAATATTCGTTCTCTTTTTTCAAAAGCATTTAATAAAAGGGATACTTGCCGGGGCAGTAAAGGGATAAAATAAAGGTGATGATATGACTTCCCGAGAAAGAGTTCTTACCGCTTTAAGTCTAAAGAAACCGGACCGAGTGCCGTTTTTAGATGCTTACATAGATCCTAATATACAAAGGACTCTATTACGGACAAAGAGATTAAGTGTACCCACTATTTCAGAGACTACACCTGGATGGGAGTCGTGGGGATCTTTCGAAAGACAAGATAATAAATTTAAACTCCGCTTAGCCTACTCCATTTCTCCGGAGTTTGTGAAAAAATTTGGGTTGGATGGATTTGGCATAGATTTTCTACCCCCCTTATTTGTTGAGGTGAAATATGGAAAGCAAGGCCGAGAATTCATAGCCGATGGATTATTAACTTCAAATAAAACTTTAAAACTAGTGACTTTACCTGATCCTACCGATGAATCCTTATACGAACCCGCAAGAACAATATTAAAAAGATATGGCAATGAGTACGCCGTTCATGCCAGGATTCGTTTAGGAGCATCACCTGCTCTACTAAGTATGAACATAGAAGGTTTTTCATATGCCCTCCAGGACAATCCAGCCTTAATTGAGAAGGTGTTGCATATGTATACGGACTGGAGTGCTGAATTAGTTAAACATCTTAGTAAATTGGGATTTGCATTTTTATGGGCTTTTGATGACATAGCTTATAACACTGGACCTATGTTCTCTCCCTCTGTATTCAGAGAAATATTCTTACCCCGAATGAAGAAAGTAGCTATGAATATAAAAGTACCCTGGGTTTACCACAGCGATGGGAATCTTACGCCTTTACTTGATGATTTGCTTACTTTAGAAATGAACGGCCTTCACCCTATTCAGCCAGATGTTATGGACATTGTACAGTTAAAGAAGGATTATGGAAATAAAATTTGTTTATTGGGAAACATAGATGTAAGCCTTCTTGCCAAGGGGATACCTGAGGAGGTTGAGAAAGAAGTTAAAGAAAGAATAGAAACCCTTGCTCCCGGTGGGGGATATATTCTTACCAGTGGTAATAGTGTCCCCTCTTATTGTAAGCCGGAAAATGTGTTAGCTATGATTAGGGCAGTGCATGAATATGGTTAATAGTATTACCAGCATTTAAAAAGGTAAATTTTCACAGAAGAAGGTAGACTAAAAACTTCTGAGAGTCCGAATGAAATAAGGGACTTCAATTAAAAGTTCCGGATACAAAGGAAGGAAGGAAAAAAGAAACTTTGAAGACAATGACTCCCTTGCAAAGATTTAAAACAGCAGCTAAATTGGGAAGACCCGATCAAGTACCAGTAATACCTTTTGCTACGGGTCATTATTTAGCTTGGTTTGGGGGGCTCGATCAAAAGGACTATTGGACAGACCCAATTAAGAGACTTAAGTCTCAATTAAAATTTCAAAGTAAGTTTCCCGAGGTTATGCTTTATCCAGGGATTTGGCCTGATTATGGTACAGCAGTGGAGCCCTCAGCCTTTGGGGTCAAGATAGACTGGCCTCAAAATAGTCCGGCAATGATTCATCCTGTAGATGCAAAGAGTATAGAAGAGCCTGCTGATCCCTGGAAGGATGGCTTAATACCTAAAGCTTTAGAAGATTATCAATATATATTGAAAAATATGCCTTCTCATTATAAAGAAAAATATGAATACCTTGATGGATGGGCAATATCTTTAGGTCCTGTTGACACAGCAGCGTTGAGTGCAGGCTACAATATTCTCTTTGATAAATTTTACACAGATCCTAAAGAGGCTCATAGATTGTTAGGAATAACAACAGAAACAGTTATCAGATATGTAAAAGCTCAGGAGAAAATAGGAGGGAAATTAAAACGATACATAATTGCAGATGATTCTAGTGGTCTTATATCCTTAGAACATTTTAAAGAATTTGTTTTACCGTATATGAAGAAAATATTTGCTACTTTCTCCTACGCTATCGGGATATTTCACTGTGATTCTAACACTTCTCATTTGTTAGATAGTATTCCTGAGATAGGAATGGATATATTTAATTTTGGTCCTGAGGTAAACATTAAAGAAATCAAGAGTAAAATAGGAGATAAAGTTTGTCTTTTAGGCAATATACCTCCTATAGATATAGCTAAAATACCTCCCTCGAATACTTTGTACAAGGGAACAGTTGAGGATATAGATAGAATTTGCAAGTATGTAATAGAAACCGGCAAACCAGGTGGAGGCTATATGTTAACTACAGGAAGTGGAATGGCTACAGGGACTCCTTTAGAAAATATAGATACTATGATAAAAGCAGGGGAAAAGTATGGAAAATATTGAAAGAGTACAAAGGTAAAGTTTAATAGTATTTGTGGTGGGGAGAAAGGAGTTGAAGGCAGTCATTAAAACTAAAAAGGGGGAAGGAAATATTGAGTTAAAGGAAATACCTGAACCTATACCCAAGGAAAAAGAAGTAAAGATTGAAGTTAAGGTAGCAGGGATCTGTGGTACCGATATTCATATTTACCACGATGAATATCCAAATAATCCACCGGTAGTATTAGGACACGAAGTTAGCGGCATTATCGTAGATATAGGAAGAGATGTAACAGAATATAAAGTTGGCGATCGGGTAACTTCTGAGACTTTTTTCTATACCTGTGGCAAATGTAGATTTTGCAGAAGTGGAAGAATCAATTTGTGCCCAGATCGTTTATCAATTGGTTCAGGAGTGAATGGGGCTTTTGCAAAATATCTGGTAGTTCCAGAGAAGAATCTTCACAAACTACCTCTAAATGTAAGTTTTGATGAAGGAGCTCTTTCTGAGCCTTTGGCCTGTAGTATTCACGCAGTTAGTGAATCAGCAGGAATCTGTGCAAGTGATGTAGTTGTAATTTCCGGTCCTGGTCCAATAGGTTTGTTGGCACTTCAGATAGCAAGAGGAGAGGGAGGTTTCGCTATTATTTGTGGAACTTCAGGAGATGAAGAGCGGCTTGCTGTAGGAAAGCAAGTTGGAGCAGATATAGCTATAAATGTTCAGGAAAAAGACCCTTTAAGAATTGTTAGAGAAGTGAGCGAAGGCTATGGAGCCGATGTAGTAGTGGAATGTGCGGGAGTGGCCTCTTCAGCCAGTCAATGCCTGAGGTTAGTGAGAAAAGGGGGTAAATTCATACAAATGGGGTTGTTTGGTAAACCTGTTCAAATAGACTTAGAACAAGTAGTTTACAAAGAATTAAATATGATTGGAAGTTTTTCTCATGTGCCCTCTTGTTGGAGAAAAGCAACAAGATTATTGGAGCAGAAAAAAGTCATGTTAGAACCATTAATCTCAGATAAGTTACCGCTTAATCAATGGAAAAAAGGGTTTGAGAAAACTGAAAGACATCAGGGATTAAAATTATTGCTTTATCCTTAAGTTAGTTCAAGATAATTAAAGTAGTAGACATAATAAAGGGATAATAGTTGAAATTTTCACTCCAGGGTTTAGAGAGAAGAGGGGGTATTTTAAGTGAAGGCGTTGATAAAATTAAGAAAGGGAGATGGGAATGTCGAAATTCATGATGCACCTGAACTTGTAACTGGCTCTGGGGAAGTTAAAATTGAAGTAAAAGCAACAGGAATATGCGGTACTTCTCAAGATCAAAAGAGATTAAAATTAGCTCGACGATTAGGTGCAGATGTTATAGTAAACATTCAAAAGGAAAACGCCGACCAGATTATTAGCGATTTGACCAATGGATACGGAGCTGACGTTATTTTTGAATGTTCGGGTAATCCAAAAGTAGCTAACTTTGGTCTGGATATGATGGAAAAAACAGGTATAAAAATTATTCTTACCCCGATAGAATAAGCTGAGGAGGGGGTTAATTCAATGTTTTCACATTCTCCAGGGCCATCCTGATATGAGGAAAACCCCTGGACTGGGAAGTGCAATAGCTGAATCACTGGCAAAACACCAGCCTGTTCCTTTAGAGATAGTTGGAATATTAGATACGTTTGCAGGATCTGGAAGTTACAAGGAGCTTTTGGATAAATACGGAATGGGAGTTTCTGATATTGTTAAGGCTGCAAAAAAATGTTAAAAAGAAAAAATCGTTTACAAGGACAATAATTATGGATTACAAAGACCGAGCTAAAGGTATACTTAACGATTGGAAAAAGGAAGGTTATGCTTTTGGGATGGGTGTATTGGAAAAGGTAGGAGATTTTGCTAAAAGATCTGGTAAGTCTACCATGTTAGTGGTAACTGGATTAGGAGTCGAGAAATGGACTGAGCCGCTTTTAGATAAGATTAGATCTTGCCTAAGAGATAAAAATATTGATATTTTAGCTCTTATAAGGGGAGCTAGAGCAAATGCCCCTCGTGAGGATGTTTACAGGATTGCCAATCAGATAGGGAAAAAGAAACCGGATAGTATAGTTGCTGTGGGAGGAGGGAGCACCATTGATGCAGTAAAGGCCGCTAGCGTATTAGCTTGCTTAGATTCTGATGATATAGAGACATATTTTGGCACGGGAATGGTAACAGAAAGGTTAAATGCAGAGAACGTAAAACTCCTTCCCCTCATCGCAGTTCAGACTGCATCAAGCTCAGGAGCTCATCTTACCAAGTACGCCAATATTACCGATCCTTCAACAGGACAAAAGAAACTGATTATAGATGAGGCAATTGTTCCTCCTCGGGCAGTTTTTGATTATAGCACAACTTTAGGAGCCCCTTATTCCATTACCGCCGATGGAGGGCTGGATGGTATATCCCACTGCCTGGAGGTTGTCTATGGGGCAGCCGGAAAGCCTTTTTTCCTAAAAGCTATGGAAATCGCAGAGGTGGGGATTAGTTTAATTGTAGAGAACTTGCCCAGGGCAGTAAATGATCCTGGAGCAGAAGATGCACGAGTAGGGTTAGGCTTAGGTACCGATTTGGGTGGATATACCATAATGGTTGGAGGGACAAACTACGCTCATCTTTTCAGTTTTTCATTGGTGAACCTTTTAACTCACGGTAAAGCCTGTGCTCTGGTAAATCCATACGCAACAGTCTTTTTTTCCCCAGCTATCCAGCCCCAGCTTAAGATGGTTGGCAAAATACTAGCTCAGGCAGGATACATAGATGAAGACGTAGAAAAGCTCAGCGGTAGAGATTTAGGTATTATAGTGGCTCAAGGGATGATAAAATTTTCAAAAAAAATAAAGTTTCCTACCACCCTTGATGAAGTTGGAGGAACCCAGGAAGATAAGAAAAGAATCCTCAAAGCTGCTAAAAATCCTCAGCTTTGGAGCAAGTTAGAACAGGCTCCTGTTTCTTTAATTACCCGGAATGTAAAGGGAGAAATAGACAAATCTGGGACCGAGGCCAATATTGATGAATATATGGGTGCACTGATAGATGCAGTTAGAAGCGGTGATTTTGAAAAGATAAAGAACATACCTTATGGATAAATGTGGAGTAAAAAGAACAATCCAGATCTTGAAATAAACAGCTTAGACTGGAAAGATATCAGCCTGGAATACGGCAAGGATCTTCTGCAAATAAAAGTCCCTTCCTATTGTGATATTCTGAAGATGGGCTCTGTCCCTGCTTTGAAAAATCCGAGGGAAAAGATAGAGAACACTTTATCTGACCCCATAGAAAGCCAACCCCTAGAAGATATTATTAGCTCTCACAAGAACCCTTCCGAGACATCAGTTGCCATAGCTGTATCCGATAATACCCGACCTGTTCCCTACCATGGAGAAAGAGAAGATGGAGTGCTCCTGCCTTTTTTAAAAAGATTAGAAAAGATTGGAGTAAAGACTCAGAATATAAAGATTATAGTAGCCACGGGAACTCATCTGGCTACGTCTGACAAGTGGAAAAAAGAAGCCTTTGGAGAGTATATAAAGAAAAGGTACGAGATAGTGGATCACGACTCAACCTCATCTGATCTTTCTTATCTGGGAGATATAGATGGAGTCTCAGTCAAAATAAACCGGAAGTTCTTCAAGGCAGATATTCATCTTATCACCGGTCTGGTAGAGCCTCATTTTATGGCTGGGGTCTCAGGTGGGAGGAAGGCAATCTGTCCTGGTCTTATCAATTTGGAGGCTACTCATCTTTTTCATGGCCCTGAGTTTATGGATAATCCTCTTGCTACTAATCTAATCCTGGAAGGTAATCCCTGCCATGATTTTGCCCTAAAAGTTGCCAGAAAGACAAGGGTAGATTTTAGTGTAAATGTTACTTTAAATGGTGAGGGAAAGCTCACCGGAGTTTTTGCGGGCGATTT
>Ga0209121_10002465_pt1 | contig 18807 bp, 19 predicted proteins | sample Cruoilmetagenom3_FD_187292 | JGI IMG/M metagenome (GOLD analysis project Ga0209121, IMG submission 187292) | Oil polluted marine microbial communities from Coal Oil Point, Santa Barbara, California, USA - Sample 3 (SPAdes) (version 2) | ecosystem: Environmental > Aquatic > Marine > Oil seeps ... | reverse complement strand
ATGCTGGGATTGGGCTGTATTGACACAAAGAGCAGCAAAATTGAGGAAGTCGAAGATGTAGAGAAGCTGATAAGGATGGCGATGGAAAAGATACCCAGGGAAAGAATCGCAGTCCATCCCGATTGTGGCTTAAGGGTGCTCCCCAGAGAAGTTGCCTTTGAGAAGATGAAGAGGATGGTAACTGCCGCTGAGAGAGTGCTTCAAGGGTAAACAGACCAACATCTGCCAAAGCGTTAAGCAAAATGTTAGAATATTGACGGATTTTATCTCTGGGGAAGTGTCGGAATTGGCAGACGAGCATGACTTAGGATCATGTGCTGAGAAGCGTGGGGGTTCGAGTCCCCCCTTCCCCACTTTCTCTTTAGCTTTGCACTCCAGCTTTAGAAAGGATTAAGACGTTCGTGGATTCGAACTGCAGTGAGTGTGAGAGCGCTGCTTTTGTGCTTTGTTAAGCAAGTAGATTTCTCCTCTGGTTGCCAAATCGAACTCAAAGGCCTTTATTCACCGGTTATTATTCCTCTACAATCTGTTAAAGAGAGATATTTTTTGCCCCGTTATTCCTGCCAACAAAGAATATAAAATTTTACTGAGGCGGTTGCTTGATATTTATATCACCTTGTGATATTCTTTTGATGAGAGGCGCAGGTGAAAATTGAGGAGTTAGAATGGGATGATCGGAATATCGAACATATTACCAAGCATGAAGTGACACCACAGGAGATAGAAGATGTATGTTTTGGATTTCATATTAGCCAAAGAGTTGGCGAAAGAAGATATGTTCTTAGTGGCCAGTCATCTGCTGGGAAATACCTGAACGTAGTGGTTGAGAAAATAAGGGAGCCAAGATTTAGGCCAATAACAGCATTCGAGATGTCGGACAATTACAAGTGGAGATACAAGAAAAGATTAAGGAAAAGAGGGGAAACATGAAGAAAAAGGAAGATTCCAAGATGCCAGAATTTCAATCGCTCCAGGAGGAAAAAGAATATTGGGAAGCACGTGGCCCGCTTGCCGAAGGTCATAAAGGCAAGATAAACAAGTTAAAAACTGGCCAAAAGCGCTCTTCGTATTTAGCTGTTCGCTTGACAGGAGAAGAACTAACTCGACTTCGTGATGTTGCGGCGAGGTATGGTATAGGCCCCTCTACTTTCGCTCGGCTGCTACTCACCTCAGTGATTGGCAAGCAGCGTAATTTGGCTAAGCGAATTCTAACCCTTGACGAGTTAAAAGACGTGTTCCTGAGCAGCCTACCGGGGGACTTAGAAGATAAGTTGGTAAAGTTTGTCGATGAAACATCTATAGGAGAGATGCCGCCGATTTTGCTTCTTGATTCCCAAAACGTACGCCAGGCAGAAGAGCTAACCTGGCAAATGTTGATGGCATTCCTTCGAGCGTTAGGCTTCCAAGTGGTTACACCTGAACAAGAGAAACGTAGGGAAAAAGAAATCGAACACAATCAAAGAGTGCAGATTTGAGGTAAAAGCCTATCTACTATGTTTCAGCTTCTAGCCTGCCAATCGAATGACAGACTTATATTGTGACTTGTGAATAGATACGAGTAGTTGTTGCAGGGCCGGGATAAAGTGTTTCTTCTCGAAGAAAAGTTCGGGAACTGTCCACACTGGCCCACCAGTATGTAGGTTTGCATCGTACCCATGGAAAACCGAAGAGCAGATGAGACTCTAACTCAAAATAGAGTGGTTACAAGCCGTTGCCACTGATTGCTACCGGTTATCGATAAGCAACTGCCTACTGAAGGCATCTTAGACGCTGAGATAGTCATCACCACTTAGCTCTAACTGATAACCGCTCACTTGAACAAGCCATCAATTCCCTTGTAAGTTCTCTCACTCCGGCGGCGGATTCCTCCAACTTCAATACGCTTGTTTTCTTCGTTAATAAGGTAAATTATTCGGATATCTCCAACCCTCACCCGATATATATCATCGTATAGTTTCTCACATCCTTGAGGCCTAGGGGGTGTTCGCTAACCCTCTGAGCCTAGCTATCACACGCTGGTAGTCCGTCTCCTGTAAGCCATCCAGCTCCTTTTGCACCCTTCTGCTGCGTAGCCTGACTTCAAACGCGAGCTGCTCGTTGGCGCTCATAGTCTTCTAAACCGATGGCTTCCTCCTGTGGCGCCGAGAGGGACTCCTTCATTGCCAGTATATCTTCGAGGTCTTCAACCTTCTTCAGCAGAGCTTCGTATTCATCATAACGTGTGAGTACAGCCTTCGGCTTTCCATACTGTGTGACATACAAAGGTATCCCCTGCGCTTCGAGTTCGGTCATTAGAGCACCCAGTTTGACCTTGAGCTCACTTACTGTGACGATGCGAGTAGGCATTGAAACACAACCTCTTCTCTATTTATACTCGTGGCTATCATACTAACTTTTGTACAAAACTTCAATCATTCGATGGCACTAGTATGAATCTTGTCGGAAAATTCAATAGAAGACATTGAGGAGCAGCCCGCGAATCACAGGGGAAAAATGAAAGATCTGTTACCACCAATGGCTAGGAGCCTGTATTCACTCGGCAACACACCAACTCACCGAATTATCTAGTCTGCATGCATGGCTTGGTGAATGCTGCCAAACATACTATCAATAATATTCCTTGGCTTTACTGCCTTACCAGCTGTATCCCCCTGTCCAAAGCTTCTACATTGTTATCCAATACCGCGCCATGAAAGCGCTCTGCCAATTGCTCTGCTATAGATTCCCTGTCCACGGGCAGGAGATCAGCGCCAATCAGAGTGCCAAGCATAACTATGTTGGTGAAGATGCTGCCGCCCATCTTCAGTGCTTCGTCGGTAGCATCTACCACTGTAAGCTTAGCCGAAAACTTGCGAATAGCCTGGAGTAGTTCATCCATCTCAGGATATGTCGCCTTCCCGCTGCTAACATCTGAGGGGTAGACCGGCCTGGAGTTCGTTATGACAACCGTGTCTTGGCTGCCGAACTGGTAGAGCAATCGCAGAGCCTCCACCGGTTCCAGAGCAAGAATAACATCAGCATGTCCTGAGGATATCAATGGACCGTACTGCCTTTTCTTCGAGATCCTAACATGGCTGGCCACCGGCCCTCCTCGCTGAGATGTTCCATAGGTGTCGCACACCCCGGCGGAGAACCCTTTTGTTACCAAAGCTCCTCCAAGCAGGAAAGCCATTAACACGTTACCTTGCCCACCGACGCCGCCAATAATGACATTGAGTGGCTCCTTAGTTAATGCTTTCATAGTTATGCCGCCTCCTTAGTAATAGCTCCCTGTGGGCATATCTCAGTACATAAGCCGCATCCGGTGCAGAGAGCTTCATCTATCTTCGCCTTGCCTGCCTCCTTATCCCACATCAATCCCGGGCAGCCAAATAACCTGATGCATAATCGCCTACAGCCACAGTCATCGCCTACGCACTTATCTGGGTCAACATGCACCTTATATGGGGCATGCTTTTCCCTTCGGCCTCTCACCAGTTCGCAGAGGCGCCGCATTATCACTACTTTGGTGCCGGGTTCCCCATCAGCCATCAGCCTCAGCAGGGTCTGAGTGGTATTCTTGACATCAAACGGGTCACATACCTCTACTTTGGCCCCCAGCGATCGGCACAAAGCCTCCATATCTACAGCTGGTGCCTGCTCACCAGTAGCCAGCCTTCCCACCCCAGGATGAGGTTGGAAGCCAGTCATAGCGGTGGCGCCATTATCCAGGATAAGAAAGACAAAATTCGCCTGGTTATACACACCATTTATTAGGGCTGGTATGCAAGCATGGTAAAAGGTGGAGTCACCAGCCATAGCGAGCACCGGTTGGGCAAAGCCGAATTGCTTCAAGTTTCCCAGCCCATTAGCCACTCCTATGCCTGCTCCCATGCAGTGCATAGATCTTTCCTGGAAAAAGCCACCAGCAACAAAGCCCATAGAATAGCACCCAATATCGCCAGTGACGAATCCACTGCGGCCATCCAGCGTGAGGGCATCTTTAACTGCCCAGTAGGTGCCGCGGTGAGGACAGCCAGCACAGAAATTTATGGACCTCGGGGGTACCATCTTGGCAGCTTCTTCTATCCCCTTTTGATATCCCGCATCCCGCGCCTGATAGGTAGCACCCATTACCTTAGCTATGGCACCAATAACGAAATCGGTGTTTAATTCTCCAAAGGGGCTTACGTGTCCTGTCCGTTTGCCGTAGAAGTCAATATGCGGTTTGGTGGCTGGGAAGCTGGCAGCCAATTCCATTACGCTTCCCTCAATAAAGGGGTTAATCTCCTCCACAAATAGAACCTTTTGAGCTCGGCTCAATTGCCTCTCCACAAGCTTTTCTGGTAACGGCCAGCTAGTAGCCAACCTGAAGATACCTACTCTATCCTGCAATTTTAATTCTTCTACCGCTTCCGTGGAGAAAAGGTGGCAGACCCCAGAAGTTATAATTAGCAACTCTGGGTTATCCGGCCCAACATAATAATTAAACGGTGACGCCTCGAATATTGGTGGAGCCTTGGCCAGCCTTTGCTGCAGCTGATAGTGTAGAATTCCAAACGAGCCGGCAGTAAACTTGCTCTTTGTCGGTTGGCACATATTCCATGTGTCAGCGAAGTATGCTTTTTTCTCTGTCTTGGGTAACTCACCCAGCTCCACGTTACCTCTGGTATGAGCAAGGCGAGTTGTCTCTCGTACTATGCAGGCAATGTCCAGCTCCCGGGAGAGCTCAAAAGCCCACTTCACCATGTCTTTGGCCTCTTGAGCAGTGCTCGGTTCCAACAGAGGCATATCCATCCACTTGCATATCCATCGTGAATCCTGCTCATTGGAGCTGGATATGGCTGATGGATCATCACCGACTACTACGACCAGTCCTCCCTTGCCAATCCCAGTCATGCCGAGGTTGACCAGGAAGTCTGAAACGACATCTACTCCGTTCTGCTTCATACTTGATATAGCCGGAATACCAGCAAAGGAAGCACCGGCGGCGGCTTCCATGGCTACCATCTCATTTGTAGACCACTCAGCATGCAGGTTCATTTTGTTAGCTACTGAAGCCAAAGTCGAGAGGATCTCTGATGTCGGAGTCCCGGGATACGAGGCGGCGAATCCTATTCCCGCCTCAAGTGCCCCACGGGCGAAGGCCTCATTGCCCAGCAGCAGCTGAACACTACCAGGGGCATCTACATCAATAGCTGCCATTCTATTCACCTCCTTGTACTTGATGTTTTGTGAAACACATTTAGATATCCGCCTTCTAGCTTAACAGCTTGTCGGCAATGGCCTGTGACAGACCTAAATAGAGGAGGTTGTTCCTGTCACCGCTTTTCGCCGTAATGTTCTTTAGAGCCCTCTTCTTCTTGTCCAGTGATGCCTTCTTTTCAAAGTCCAGGCTCTCATCGGGTATGGGTTGGGTCTCAAGGGCGCCTTTTGCTTGGGCTATATCCATAAGTTCACTGCCAGTTTTAGTGCGAACAATAACAGTATTCCAGTCTCTGAACTTAGCTCGTCCTGAACCTACTGAGATATCAGCAAACTCGGCGGTCAAATCCCAGCAGTAGCCGCAGGCTCTGTTGATATATTGTCTATCCTCGCCCGGTTCAAGCCATCTTTTAGTGGCGCAGAATAGACCGAGCACCAGCTTGACACTGTCCATACTCACTCTATTCTGTGGCGGAGACACCTTCCTCTTGCTCAGGGATGCAACCTGGCAGGGCAAGCCAATTATTCCCAATTTCTCCTTGCTCTCTTTAGGAATGCTATTGAGAGCTGATAACACCCGGGCAGTTTCATAACCAGCACCGATACATTGAAGCAACTCTTCTTTCTCTCGAGCCAGTAGACCAACTGGAGTTTTATCATCAGACATTTTTGTCACCACATTTCGAGCCAGCAAGCCAACTGGAGTCTTGCCATTAGACATCCCTGTCACAATTGCGGCATCAATAATCCCCTCTGCTAGTGCGACTGATAGGAGAGCGCTTACTGCACCGCCATCTTGTGACCTTTGTCGAATTTCTGCGTCGGTTGACCTTGCCAGGAACACTTCTCTGGCAACACCTATTCCATCCCCGTTGAATGGCACTCCCAAAATTTTCTGGCTAACTGCGTCTATATCAGTGTAGGTTCGCGGGCAATACTGGTAGCAGTTGCCTTCTGATAGGGTACAACAATCCAATTGCACTATTCCGCCTTTATATTGGGCCAAATAGGGGCAGCCGCCAGCGCAGCCACCGCAGAGAGGGCATAGCCCCTCATCTATAACCACCTTGCGTAACTTTTGAGGGGTGAACAACTCTTTAGAGGCTGTAACTTCCATATCAATAAACTCCTCCTTTCCTGTGATCGTATTGCAAGTCTAGCAATGGTAACCAAAGTCCCGAGGCAGTGCAAGGTCATTCTACTGTAAGCCTATCAACCGCGCTTATCTCTTCCTACCCCCATATGGTAGGGACCAAGTTAGGAGAAAGCAAATGGGGCAGGGTCAAGGCAAGAGGAGGGAAGTAGGTGGTGATCAACACTACTGGCAGAGAGCCTAGCAGTAGGTAAATCGTTGTTGGTTTCATCATTTTATCAATGGTGACACCCCCAATTCGCGCTCCCAGATAGAGGATAGGGGCGCAGGGCGGCGTCATATTACCCAGCCCCAAATTGGTACCCATGATAGCTGCGAAGTGAAAGGGATGCACTCCTATCGCCGTCATCAGGGGAAATAACAGGGGCGCACTGAGGAGGGTACCGCTGAAGTCGTCCATGAGCATGCCGATGATGATCAAGAATAGGTTCACCATGAGCAGTATTACATACTTGTTCTCCGAGATGCCAGTCAGAAGAATTATAAGGCGTTGGGGCACATTCTCCATAGTATAGATGCGGGACAAAATCATGACAAAGTAGACCATGAGTATGATAACTCCGGTAGTGGTGCCTGCTGTTATTAGACTATTCCTGAATTCGCGCAACTTTATGCTGCGATAAATAAGGAAGCCGATTAAGCTGCTGACCACGAGTCCTATGGCTGCTGCCTCAGTAGGGGTAGCAATACCCCCCCAGATACTTCCCAAGACAGCAAGGGGTATCAGTATGGCAAGAGATGCCCGATAGCTGGCGTGTCCTACCCCCACGACCCACGTCCTTCGGCTAGTCGGCGGGGCAACCGTTACGCTCGGCATTTTGCGACAAAACATGTAGTTAATGAAGCTATAGACTATTACCAGCAGAATCCCGGGAACAATAGTCGCCAGCCAGCAAGGCCCCACTGGTTGAAAGGTCGCCCAGGCGAAAAAGATCATGGGCACGCTGGGTGGGATAAGCTGCCCCAATATGGAGGCACAAGTTACCAAAGCTGAGGAATACCCCTTTGGGTAGCCATTCTCCTGCAGGCGAGGAATCATGATACTGCCTACAGCAGCGACAGCGGCGCTGCAAGTGCCAGCAATAGCTCCAACCAAAGCACAGGATACTACCGAGACTGCCCCCAGCCCGCCTCTAATTCGGCCCAACACGGCATTGGCAAATTCCACCAGACGCCTGCCGATGCCCGTGGTGCTCAGGAGCTCCCCCAGTAGAATAAAGAATGGAACAGCTAGAAGGACTATTGAGTTTAGTTTGTAGAAGCCGACAGGCAGTAAGAAATTGAAGTCATAACCATGGAACAATGCCATGAATAACACAGCCGCCATGAAGCAAAAGGGGATGGGCACTCCCCAGACAAGGAGCCCCACCAGAATTACCGTGTCGGCAACTATATCCACTTTCTAGCTCTCCTTCTTGATAATAGGGTCTCTTCCCATGGCTTGGCGCACCATGTCCACCAGTTCAGTGGCGAAGTAAAGGAACATCAAAATAGCCCCGAAGAAGATACTGCTCTGGGATAAGACCATAGGCATGTACAAAATTCGTGACCGCTCTCCCCGGGTAATGCCCCAGATAAAATAGTTCAGACCCCAGGAAAGCATGATTCCGGCTAAAACAAGCGCAATAGCGACAGCTGAAGCTTTGGCGATGGCCAGCTTCTTTGGGTCTTTAAACATAAGGTAAGTTACGTCTGCCTTGATATGGCTGCGGTCATAAGTGCCATAGGCAGCTCCCATAAAGTAAAGCCAAAAGGCGAGCAACGTGGCTATCTCTTCAACTTCCATGCCGGGATAATGAATGATATAACGCATAATTACTTCACCGGTAAGGAGGATAATAAGACAGGTTGCGCTAGCAACTAGAATACCTCTCTGGACGTGTACCAGAGCACGCCAGACAGCTAGCGCAACCTTCTTCATCGCGGAAATTTACTCCTCAGGCCTTAACGCGCTATACCCAAGGCGGCGTAAATCTCGTCCATGATAGCTTTGCCAACAACTCCCTCCATGATAGGCCAGGTTTCCTTACGAACCTTGTCAGCAATGACCCCCAGCTCTTCATCGGTGAGAATTATTACCTCGAGGCCGAAATCAGCCATCTCCTTTCGGTATTTTTCGTCCTCCTCAGTGATGTAATCCCAGCGACCCATTATCTGACTGTTAGCAGCCTCGGAAACAATTTCTTGGTCTGCCGCACTCAATCCGTCCCACAGATCCTTGTTTACGATCCAGCACCACTGCTCAACATATTCATTGTACTGGATCCAACAGCCCTGTATGTCACGGAACTGGTAGCCTTGGAAGGGAGGACCACCCATTTCTCCGTCAACGATGCCAGTGGCGATAGCAGTGTAAGCCTCGGCATAAGGGATAGCGGTGGGAATGTAACCCAAGGCCTCCCAGCAAATCTCGCACATCTTGAGCGGCATAACCCTGATTTTCATGTTCTTGGGCACATTAGGGTCACCCGGGCTGGGTGGTACATCCCTCAGAGTGCACCCCGACATCCCTATAGGCAGAAAGCCTAAATTATGCGAACCCACTCCTTCAAACATGGGGGCAGTCAATTCGTAGATGAGGCCACCCGGCGTATAGATTTTCCTGGCGTCCTCGTAGCTTGTTACTACATAGGGCAGATAATAAGCTATGTTCAACCTGGGGTCATAGTCGGGGCTTGTAGGTACACAGGCCATCTCAAGGGCACCCCTCATCACCATCTCGTTGTTCTCCACCCAGTCCCCCAGCGTGCCACCAGAGTAGACGGTAATGTCAATTCGGCCGTCGGTCTTCTCCCTCACCTCATCGGCAAAAGCTATCATCCTGAGGTCATGGTCACTGCCGACAGGATGGACCTGAGCCAGACGCCATTCCTGCTTAGCTGGCGCTGAAGGGGCACAGCCAGGTACCAACGCAACAATTAAAACCACTACCAAAGAAATACCCAGTATAAATTGCCATTTTCGAAACATTATTCAACCTCCTTTCTTTTTAATTGATTTCCATAGTCTTTTGCCTTTTTTACTACCATTACATATCACACCTCCTTTTTTGCTGCCATTTCAAACAGGCTCTTGTGGATTGCTATGGCCTTACTCCCTCTCTAAGGTATGTTATTATCTGCTGCTTAGATAAGTCCTCAAGGCCCAATTCTTTTAGAGATCTTCCCTCCCTAAAGAAATCCCGTTGGCAGATTGCCGAGCCTAGCAATATCATTGACTCTATTATAGGCACATCTACACCAAATTTCTCAGCCAGATTATGGCGCACGACCGCTCCCACCGGTATATCTTCAGTGAAGTACCTATGTTCAGTGGAGGTGGGGCCAACGATTGGCGGCATAACCACGTCTACAAATGGCCCCCAGAACTCCACCCCCATAACGCCACCTTTCCAGAAGAATTGATCCTCCCGATACTCAGCCATTCTTATCCCCATAGCATCGGCAATTTTTCTCTCCTCCTGATAGAAGGCAAACTGCACCCTGGCGACTGCCGGGCTCATTCCGTACTTATACATGGAATATTTGCCCTTGGGAATGCCCAGGGTCCCTTCCATTTCCGAGACTTCCATGGCGCCTACGTTGAGGATTGAGCCAGGAACGTGCACAACAGGATTCGGATTGGAAAGATCAACTCCAACGAGAGTGTCTCCTCTTTTGATTTCGATTGTGCCATCGAATGCCGGAATTTCCTTCAGTATCTCCAGGAATTTATCTCCATCCTTGCTTGGCAAAGCGTCACCAAGGAGTTCGCGTGTCCTCATTAAGCAATCAACTTTACCCGGCCCTACTGCTCTGACCCCGTATGGCATGGAACTCCATCCACCAATAATGACGTCTACGTTGCAGCCTTTCTCACGCATCATAGTCCTCAGCATAAGGGAGCCAAAATTGTCGGGAAATATGCTTATCACCTGTCCGCGCTCTAGATAGGGAATCATTTTTTCGAAGAAGGGCTTGTGGCCCTTCGCTGGAACAGCTACTATTATCAAACCAGCTCCCCTTAGCGCCTCTGATACATCTGTGGTGACGACGTCAACCCTGGCAACCCCTGCTCTCCTGAACCATTTGAAATTGGTTTGAGTTCCTCCAAGTTCTATTTCATGAGACCTCAGAACCTCAGATAAAGTTCCCGGAGCAAGCTCTGGTAATTCATACAGCCGGACTTTGTGTCCAGCAAGGGTGAACTCGGCGGCAAAGGTTTGGGCACAGGTACCTCCACCAAGGATCGCCACCGGCTTTTGCAGTATTTCGCCTATCTTCATGTCTACCTCGCTCCCTGTTGACAATTCTTGCCGTTGATTGACTGTAACATATTTTTGGTTGACGTCACAATGGTTGTTGTCTTCAAATCAAAACAATGGCCTGAGCAATTCTTGGGCCACGATCGCTTCCGGAAGGAAGCCCCGCGTTGTGAAGGGAGCAGACATGCTCAAGACATTGCCAAAGCCACCAGCTAAATCATCTGAAGCACAATTAGAATATGCCTTCCCGGAGCACTCGCTTAATGATATTCGACGCAGCGGAATATGGATCAGTTCTTCTGTTTGCTAGGTCATCTATCACCCTATCTAGGTAGTCATCCCGGCTAGCTATCTGAAGGATGCGATCCGTCAGTGAGCTCCTAAGCACTTCAATTAACTCGAGCCTTCCCTTCTCTTTGGCATGTGCATCGTATTTCCCACTGGCAAAAAGAAATTCCCTATGCTGGTAAATCCCTTCCACCAGCCCATCGATTCCTTTGTTGTTGATCGCTTCGGTCAAGAAGATTCTCGGCTTCCATGCCTCTGAAGAATGAGCATTCATGTGGAGCATGGTTTGGAGCTCGACTTTCAATGCATTGGCACCCTCTTTGTCTGCTTTGTTTACCACGAAAATATCAGCTATCTCCAAGATGCCGGCTTTAAGCGTTTGGACCCAGTCCCCTGTCCCGGGCACTAAGGTCACGATAGAAGTATGAGCAAAGTCCATTATATCTACCTCGGCCTGCCCGGCACCTACGGTTTCCACCAATATAAAGTCCCTTCCCATGGCATCCATAACGTGAATGACACTGGCTGTGGCCTTGGATAGTCCCCCATGCCAGCCTCTGGTGGCTAGACTCCTAATGAAGACTCCCTCATCTATGGCATGCCTCTGCATTCTTATCCTGTCCCCGAGTATCGCCCCACCGCTGAAGGGACTGGACGGATCAACAGCGATAACACCAACAGTCTTACTCTTCTTTCTGAAAGCATCTATCAGCACATCTACCAGGGTGCTTTTCCCTGAACCTGGGGAACCGGTAATGCCAATGATGTAAGCCTTTCCAGTGTAAGGATAGAGGACCTTTAGTTCTTCGATGGCACTGGGCAGCTCATCTTCTACATATCTTATCAGTCTTGCTGCTGCCCTTACATTGCCTTGCAATACTTCTCTAGCCAGTTTCATTGGAAGGTTTTTCTTCACTCCGTTTCGGCACGGGGGTGAGGATTCACATTGGCTCTTGTCCAATTTACTATTTCATTGATGGATGTACCCGGTAGGAATATCTCTTTTATTCCCCCTTTCTTGAGTTTCAGGATATCATCTTCGGGGATAATACCTCCGCCTATGACTGCAATATCGTCTGCCTTATTGTCCCTTAATAGCTCGATTACTCGTGGAAACAAATACGTATGAGCGCCAGAGAGGCAACTCAACCCAATCAGATCAACGTCTTCTTGCAAAGCTGTATTGACGATTTGCTCTGGTGTCTGATGCAAGCCACTGTACACCACCTCAAATCCAGCATCTCTATAGGCCCGAGCTACGATCTTCGCTCCTCGGTCATGCCCGTCAAGCCCTGGCTTAGCAACTAAGATCCTGGTCTTTCTTGCCGATTGCTTCGCTTCGCCCACACTAGCACTACTCATCTAGTCCTCCCTACTTCGTTTTGTCATTCTGAGCCCTATGGGCGAAGAATCTCTTTCAGACTCTTCCCCCTCACTTCGTTCGGGGTCAGAGGTGAACAGATGCCTCTCGGTATTCTCCAAAGACGTCTCTCCATACATCACAAATCTCCTGCTCTGTGGCACATTCCTTCACTGCCTCTATCACATAGGGCATCAAATTCTTATCAGTCCTGGAGGCAGCGCGAAGATCATTCAGGGTCTGGACGGCTTTTCGATTGTCTCTCGTTCTTCTTATCTCATTTGTTCTGGTAATTTGCTCCTCCTCCAATTTCTCAGATATTTGCAGCAGTGGTGGATAAATTTGTTCACCAGTGGAATATTTATTCACTCCTACTACTACTTTCTCTCCTTTTTCTATTTGCTGCTGATAATGATAAGCAGCGTCAGCAATCTCACTCTGAGGGAAGCCTTTCTCAATGGCGGCGAGCATGCCTCCCATATCATCTATCTTGTTAATGTATTCCCAGGCTTTGTCCTCCATCTGGTTGGTCAGGGACTCCACGAAATAGGAGCCGGCCAAGGGATCTATGGTATTGGCAACGCCTATTTCATCGGCGATGACCTGCTGGGTGCGCAGGGCAATAGTGGCAGCGAACTCGGAAGGCAAAGCCAGTGTCTCATCCAAAGAGTTAGTGTGCAGAGATTGTGTCCCACCTAGAACTGCCGCCAGAGCCTCGGTAGTAGTTCTGATGACATTGTTATAGGGCTGTTGAGCAACAAGCGAGCAACCAGCAGTCTGGGTATGGAACCTCATCCACCAGGAACGAGGGTTCTTAGCCTTAAATCTATCCCTCATAATCTTAGCCCACATCCTTCTAGCCGCTCTGAATTTGGCTACCTCCTCAAAGAAATCAAGATGCGAGTTGAAGAAAAAGGAGAGGCGAGGGGCAAAGGAGTCAACATCCAGCTTCTTCCTGTCAATGACGTCCTGCACATAGGCAATTCCATCAGCTAAGGTAAAGGCTAGCTCCTGATCGGCAGTAGAACCTGCCTCACGAATATGGTAGCCGCTAATGCTTATAGTATTCCAGCTTGGAACATACTCAGTCCCGAATTCGACAGTGTCGCTTATGAGCTTAATTGATGGTTCAGGCGGAAGCATCAGCGTTTTCTGAGCGATGAATTCCTTTAGCATATCGTTCTGAATCGTTCCTCCAATCTTATCCCAACTTGTCCCGGCTTTTTCGGCCACAACCAAATACATGGCCCACAGTACGGGCGCTGGAGGATTGATGGTCATAGAAGTGGTAACCTTGTCCAGAGGAATCCCATCAGTCAAGACTTCGAAGTCTCTTAAAGTATCAATTGCTACACCGCACTTGCCACACTCACCTCTAGCTTTAGGAGAATCGCTATCGTAGCCCATCAAGGTGGGAAAGTCGAAGGCGGTGCTTAATCCTGTCTCACCCTGATCCAGCAACAGGTGCCATCTTCTATTAGTATCGGCAGCACTGCCCATTCCAGAGAACATACGAAAGGTCCACTCTCTGCCTCGATACATCGTAGGTTGACATCCTCTAGTAAAGGGGAAAATGCCAGGATAGCCAATATCCCGGGCAAAGTCTAAGTCCTTAATATCCTCCGGTGTATAAATTCTCTTTATTTCTACATCAGAAACGGTGGAGAATCTTTGCTTCCTTTGAGGCCTCTGTTCTATGGCCTTCCCTACCTCCTTTTCCCACTCCTCCCTGCCTTCACGCACTTGCTGCCAAGTCTCCGGTGTAAACATGAACCCCCTTTAGGAAATGACAAGTCATTTCACTTTAGCAGATAAGTGTAGCTGAGCCCAAGAGGGTAAGTCAAACGTTTCCGGCTACCAGAAGGTACGGACAAAATAGCGTGATATAATGATGTTATCCTAATGAAGCTTGGATTGGGCGAAATAGGCAACGAATGAACCTCGCTTCAAAAGTTGAGCAATATCTGCCTGGCCAGATTCTAGAACTGATTACAAGCATCAGCAAAGAGGCTGACCATCTGCGGGGAAGGGCATATCTCGTCGGTGGTATGGTACGAGACTTGCTTTTAGGTTATCCTAACTTTGACCTAGATTTGGTAATTGAGGGTGACGCAATAAGATTGGCCCGGCGAATAGCCGAAACTAGCCAGATGAAGCTGGTTATACATCCCCGCTTTGGCACTGCCAAACTCAGCTGCGGCGATTTCAGTCTGGATATGGCTACAGCTAGAGGGGAAACTTATGCCAAGCCTGGTGCACTACCAACGGTCACTCCTGGCATCCTAAACGATGACCTCTTTCGCCGGGATTTCTCTATAAATGCCATGGCTATATCTCTGGCACCCGGCAGTTATGGAGAGCTGCTTGACCTCTATGGGGGTAAGAGCGATTTGGAGCAGGGACTTGTTCGTGTGTTGCACAGCAAAAGTTTCAGGGATGATGCCACCAGGATCCTAAGAGCTGTGCGCTACGAGCAACGGCTACGTTTTAGGCTCGAACCAGAAACCGCCTGGCTACTTAAACGGGATATTCCCATGCTAAGGACCATAAGTGCTGACCGGCTAAGGCATGAGCTAGAACTAATTCTTAGGGAGAAATATCCGGAACATGCTGTTAACCGGCTTGGCGAGCTAGGGGTGCTAGGAGAAATAAGCCCCTACCTTAGCGGTGATGGCTGGATAGCGGAAAAATTTGATAGGGCACGCAAACTAGATAGGCCTGCACAGCTTCCCTCGCTTTATCTATGCCTAGTTGCTTACTGTCTCAGCCAGGAGCAGTGTGAGCGACTCATTCAGCGGCTTGGCTTACCAACAAGGCTAGCTGGCGCACTGCGTCACACACTGCGCTTGGAAAGTGAACTGCCTCTGTTGGACAGGTCCTCCATGAAGCACAGTGAGATTTATGGCTTGCTTCATGAATACGAGCCGCTGGCGGTTCAAGCTAATGCCATAGCCACTGAGTCGTCAGTGGTGTGTTTCAACCTGGAGCTATTTCTGACTAAACTCCGTTATGTGAGGACTATCCTTAACGGGGAAAAACTGAAGGGACTGGGTATTCCCGCTGGACCGGAGTTGGGGCGAATCCTGCAAAGATTGCACCGGGCCAAATTGGACGGGGAGGTCAAGACTAAGGTAGACGAAGAAAAACTGGCTCTGTTGGCTAAGACCACGATGGCGGCGAGCGGGGAACAGCGACAGCAAAAGAGCGACATAAAACATATTTAGGGGATCTGTCCGCGGGACAAGGTGCCTTTCGCTGGCATATGAGTTAGCCACTCAGGTATTCCTGGGCAGGGAAGCTGATAGGTAGCATTCCAGCCCGTCATTCTTTAGGCGAGAATACAACTCCTTAGCTTTCAGCTCCTCACGGATGGGGGTAAAAAGGCAGGGTCCAGAACCAGCCAGGTGTACTTTTGAGGCTCCAGCTTTCTCGAACCTCTTTCTATATTCATCAAGTTTGGCAAAGAAATCGAAAGCTACTTTCTCAAAAACATTAAACATGAGATCTGGCGGAATCGTTCTGTTTCTTTTCAGAGACAGTAAAGCTGCACGAACAAATTGCCCTTGGGTAAAATGGCCAGCATTCAGTTTGCCGTACAGTTTTCCTGTTTTGCCTGGGACTTTGCCCAGCGGTGGTACCAGCAAGACAAAGTGGGTTGGGTACAGGGGCCACAAGGGAGTCACCCTTTCCCCCTTTCCCTCAACTACAGCTGTGCCTCCATAAGCGAAGAAGGGAACGTCTGAGCCCAGTTTGGAAGCTAGCAAAAGTAACTCAGGAATTGGTAGTTTCAGCTTCCAAAGCTTATTGAGGGCTGAAAGAGTGCTAGCAGCATCACTGCTGCCACCTCCCAAGCCCACTCCCCATGGTATATGCTTATATAGTTTGATTTGTGCCCCTTTACCATATCTCGTCGCTTTTTTGAGAAGCCTAGCAGCCTCTATCACCAGGTTATTGCCTTCTAAGCCTGGTTCACTGGAGTTGAGAGAAATCTCCTCAGCCAGCTCAAAATCAAGAGCATCGTATAAATCTATCGCCTGAACAATGCTGCAGACCTCATGGCAATCATCATATTTTCCCAACACTTCAAGAACGAGGTTTACTTTGGCCGGGGCATAAACAGTTAGCATGCGATTACTTCCTCAACGGGGCAAGAACCTCCCATAATCCTTTCCACTCCTCCAGGCTGAGGGTCTCAGCCCGACGTCGGGCTTCGATCCCGGCCTTGTCTAGCAGGGAGGCGACCTGGCTAGGCGATACTCCCAAAGCTTGGGATAACGAATTGCGGAGCTGCTTGCGTGGTGAGCTAAACCCACAGTTAACTACGTCAAAGAAGCCCCTGATGTCTGAAACCTCGATGGGCGGGTTCGGGTAGACCTCGAGCCGCAAGATGGCTGAATCTACTTTTGGTGAAGGATAGAAACTCGTTGCTGGCACGTAGCTTATGATAGTTGGTCTGCTATAGAATTGACTGCTAACGCTGAGCAAGCTCATCCTGCCAGGAATAGCAGCTATCGCCTCGCCGACTTCCTTTTGCACCATCACTACCATCAGTGAAGGTTTGGCACAGGCCTGCAAGAAATGGCGCAACACTGGTGAGGTGATGTAGTATGGGAGATTAGCTACTACTTTGTAGCCTTGGGCAGGCTGAGAGAAATCCAAACAGTTTTCCAGGAGCTGGTGTGGAGCAATCTTTAGTATGTCGGCATGAATAATTCTGACGTTAGGAAAGGGAGATAGTATTCTCTTCAGTATACTGGCCAACCTGGCATCAAGCTCAACGGCGATAACTGTGGCTACTCGCTCAGCCAACGTCTTGGTTAACACGCCTAACCCAGGCCCTACCTCGACGACAATGTCTTTGTGGTTGAGCTCGGCAGTGGATACAATGCATTCCAGCACATCCTGGTCAGCTAAGAAATGCTGGCCCAATTTTTTTTCTGCCCTCAGGTCAAAGTGATGCAGCATAGCTCTGACCTGACACGAGACTTCGTTTTTCATGTGTATTCCCACTATAGGTATGCTAGCATATCGGCTTGGTTAACCGCATCAAGCTACGAAGATATATGACCAAGGCAGCTCATCTTCTCCCAAGGCTGGAATAATACGATGGCTCTTCCTCCAATTTCTTTGAGCCGCCTAACTCGCATCTTTGTATCATTTTTTGCTTGCGGATTAGGGTATCATTCTACCTTCGAGCTAACAAAAGGTACGTGTAAAATCATTTAAGTAGGTAACCCAACTTCAGGTTGTTGCATCATAAAAAATGTAACTATGAGGTGCTAACTTTCCATGAGGGTCTACCTCTTGGGTTCTCCTTTTCTCCTCATAAGTTTGGCAAAGCTTATCCAGCCTGGACTCAATATCTAGTTTCATTTTTCCACCAACTATTGGCAGAAAGGTGTTATGGCAAAATGATGACGTCAGAGGAAGGAGACTCAGCAGATAGGGTTCAAATTAGATGCAGGAACTTAAGTCTGAAATACACGGCCGACTCTGGAACAGCAAAGATTTCCGCCAAGCTGGTCAAATCATTGACTTCTACCCAGTTTTCTCTCACCCACCTGTCAGGCATGAGGGTGCAGGCGGCGAACTGTTCTGCCAACAGCTCATTAAATGAACCAGCCTCAAGCCCTATCTTCCTAAACACGGGGGTACCACTACGGTGGGCTAAGATGTGGAAAGCCTCGTGAAATAGCGTAAATCTCCTTGTGGCTAGCGTGTCATTCTTGTTGAGTTGTATTACCCAACTGTCGTCGAGATACCAGATAGCACCATGATAGGCCGCTAGTGGCACCAGGCGCACTTCTATCGGATACTGCTCATCAGCAAAGGCAACAAGGTCTGTTGGCACTGGTGGGCAGCAGGCCTTCCCCTTCTTAAGGTACTTCCGTGCCAGCATCTCTACCAGTGTAAACATCCGCCCGGGGGTCACGGTAGCACCGTAATTGATATCCACTGCTTGAGTGAGGTGTTCTGCACAATCGGAAGGACACCAGCCTCCCCTTTGTCTTACCTGGCAGAGGCTGTACAAAGGGCAATGAACACCATCCCCACGGCTGATGTAAGACCACAGCTCAGCTTCCCACCTGGGAACCGTTGCTACTTGCACGTCTTCTCTCCCTCCGTCGCTCAATCAGGTCTTCAATGACAGCAACCAGGTCTTCGTCCATCTCGTCTGGATATTTGTGGCGAGCATACTCCCGAAACTCGGGCCAATCAGGAGATGTGTCGTGCGTTTGTGGCAGGTGACCAACGATGGTAAGGACCTTCTGCAAGGGGACGCTGGTATATTCAGCCAATTTCCGACAGGAGCGTAAACTCGGAATATCCTTGCCGGAAAACCAGCGGCTGACGGTAGCATGGCTAACGCCTAAGTCAGCCGCCAATTGGCTTGGCAAGCGCTTGTGCAGGCGCATTACTTCCTTGAGAAACGAAACCACAGGAGCATCTGGCATGGTTGCATCCTATCAAAGCCACTACCACCTGTCAACACGAGACAAAAGGGCTTGGTGTAACAACGACATCTCCACCCTGTGCAAAGGAGGGCGGCTAAATGCAGGCCAGGTTATCAAAAGTAGC
>Ga0209121_10002464_pt1 | contig 18816 bp, 17 predicted proteins | sample Cruoilmetagenom3_FD_187292 | JGI IMG/M metagenome (GOLD analysis project Ga0209121, IMG submission 187292) | Oil polluted marine microbial communities from Coal Oil Point, Santa Barbara, California, USA - Sample 3 (SPAdes) (version 2) | ecosystem: Environmental > Aquatic > Marine > Oil seeps ... | reverse complement strand
CACCGGGATCACCAATTAGCACTGGATTATTTTTGGTTCTTCTGGAAAGTATTTGCATTACTCTTCTTATTTCTTTATCCCTTCCAATTACTGGATCCAGTTTTCCGCCAGTTGCTAATTCCGTAATATCTGTTCCATATTTCTTTAATGCCTGATATTTATTCTCAGGTGTTTGGTCTGTAACTCTTTGTGAACCTCTAATTTCCCTCATCGTTTTATATATTTTATCCTTTGTTATTCCTTTATCTTTAAATAGATTTTTAACACTGCTTTCTATTTCTGTTAAAGCAATTAGTAAATGCTCTGTGCTAATATATTCATCCTTTAATTTATTAGCTTCATCAAAAGATTTATCTATAACCTTCCTTAAAGCTGAACTAATGTAAGAACCCACCTCTGCTCCATAAACTTTGGGAATTTTATTTATTAATTTTTCTAAATTTACTTTCAAATCCTCAATTAAAATTCCCATTTTCTGAAGAATCAAAACAACAATACCATCCTCTTGTTCAAGTAAAACTTGTAGCAGGTGTTCAGCTTCAACATTTTGATTATTTCTTTCGGTTGCAATTTTCTGAGCATTAGCGATTGCTTCTTGAGCTTTGATTGTAAATTTATCAAACTGAATCAATTTTAACACCTCTTTTTATATAATGATTAAATGATTTTTAATTATTCTATTAAATTCTAATAGCAGATAACTAAAAAGTGAAGTATTTATAGAAGAAATTTAATAATTTTAAAATCAGTAGATTTAAGAATCACATATAATATTAATAATTTCTTTCCAGCTATAAACTCTTTTACAGAGTGGGGGTAATTCTTTATCATAATGATTCCAGGGTTGATTAAAAAGTAGAGTTTTAATTCCTACCTCTGAAACCATAATAGCTTGTAATAAATTATCTTCTATAAAAATATCAATTTTATCTTCAAGAACTGCTATACTTTTATCTTCCTGTCCAACATGTAATTTGCAGTAATCTATATTATTATCCTTTAACCATGCTACTGTGTCATCTTTATAATATTCTGGTCTCATTGAAAAGAAATATATTTCCCTATCTGAAAGTAAAGATAATGATTTTAATGCTCCTTTAACAGGTTTTAGATATCTGAAAACTTGTTTATTTCTTACTTCTTCCCAGAACTTCATTATTTCATCTTTTGAGATTCTGAGTATTTTTTCGTAATTGTAATGTGTAATATCTTCCCTTTTTAAATTGACATTATACATTTTGTTTAGCATTGGGAGTGCATAGCCAGTAAAATCTGCAATTACTCCATCTAAATCAATTCCAATTCTATTATATTTATTATATTTTTTATTTCCCTTTCTCTTATAACAACCCATATTAAACCCTCAAATCAATATTTTACTTTTAGTGTATTAAACCATCACTCTATTTAAATTTTAATCCAATTTTATTTTATTTTTAAAATAATATTGAAAATTTTTTAAAAGCCCTAAAAAAATAAAATTTTTCATAAATGACTACTCTGTACCAGATATAATTATATCTATATTCCCACTTACAAAGTTCAAAATAAGGACTAATTATTATAGCAAAGAGAACCTAAACAAAAAAGTATATAGGATTTAATAGTAATCATAGAATATTTTTTTTGAAAAATTAATTCCTAAAGTTTTAAAAACTTGAGACATTTTTATACTTATTATCAAAAGAGGGAGACAAAGAATCATATATTAAATTAACTAAAGAAAGTAATTTTTCATTATAATTAGAAATTAAGTTAAAAAGGTATTTTTTATTCCAATTTTATTTATCTTTTTAATATTCTTTAACTTACGTTTTTATTATCATATCAACAAAATTGGAAATTCAAAAATATATGATAATAAATTGTTATTGCTTAAATCATCTTTCCCTTTAAGAAAAGGGGATTGATATAATAAGCTCATCAAATATGAGAAACTGAGAAAAAAATTATTAATAAATATTAAGTGAACAACATATTAGGAGGAAAAAGAATGTCAGTTTATGAATTTGAGGGAAGGATACCTAAGATTGGAAAAAATACTTATATTAGTAAATCAGCCTCTATTATAGGAGATGTTACTATTGGAGATGGTTGCTTTATTGGTCCTGGGGCAAGAATAAAAGGTGACTATGGCAGAATAATAATAGGAGATGAAACAAGCGTTCAGGAAAACTGTGTAATTCATGCCAGACCAGATGAAGTCTGTAAAATTGGTAATAGAGTAAATGTTGGTCATGCTTCTACATTACATGGATGTACTGTTGAAGATAATGCAATTATTGGAATGGGTTCAATTATCAGTGATTGGGCAGTAATTGGAGAGTGGACAGTTGTAGGAGAAGGAGCTGTAGTAAAACAGAACCAGAAAATACCTGATGGTAAGATTTGTGTTGGTGTCCCAGCAAAAATAATTGGTAATGTAAAAGAGGATTATAAGAAAGAGTATGAGTATTTTAAGGATATCTATGTAGAATTAGCAAAAAGATATCCAAAGAATTTAAAAGAAATAAAAATTGGCAAAGAATAAACTTAATAAGTAAATTACATACCAAAAAATAGACGCTGAGCTAACTTTGTGTCTAAACCTGCATCTAAAACCTTCTGCGCGCATTTTTCTATATCATATTCCAACCTTATCATTTCTATTTTATTTTTATCTGAATCATAAAATAGAAACGACGACCTTGAATCGTAATCTCTTGGTTGACCCACTCCGCCAGGATTTATCATATAATAGTCCATTTTTCTAAGTTTTAATGACTCTTTTCCAGTATGGTCTCTGAAGTTACCCTTTACAGTATGATGATATATAGCTCTTCTGTGTGTATGACCAAAAAAGCAAAGTCTAATTGAATTTTTCTTGAGATATTCAAAATGATGTCTTGCTTCTTGTAGTGTAAATATATATTCATCCCTATTTACCGGGGAACCATGAACAATAAAAAAATCTGAATCAATAGAACAATTCTCATTGAGACTCTCTAAAAACATGAAGTTTTTAGGGGAAATCTTCTTTTTTGTCCAGAGAATAGCTTGTTTTGCAATGATGTTGAAAAAATTTATATCTGCCTTCCCAATAACAGCTGCATCGTGATTTCCTAAAATACATTGAATGTTTTCATCCTTAGCCAATTCGACACACTCATTCGGATTTGCATTATAACCAACCAAATCTCCTAAACAGATTATTTTATCTACTTCTTCCTGATGTATCCTATCAATTACTATCTGGAAAGCTTCTAAATTGGAATGAATATCTGAGATTATCGCATATTTCAAATTTTTTCCCTTTCATTAAAATTTATAGGTAAACTCTTGAATATCATGTATTTTTCAAATTTTACTGAAGATTTGAGATTAACACAATGTTTGCAATATAATGCATAATATTATATCATTTCAAAATTAAATTTTTATTACTTAGTTTTAATTTAAGGGAGAAGCATATGAGAAACATCTTAATTGAAGAATTGAAAAGCAGTCCTGTTGAGAAACAACAAGTAGAGTTAGTAGAGCGAAAAGGAAAGGGACATCCTGATTCAATTTGTGATGCCATTATGGAGAAGGTTTCTGTTGCCTTGTGTAAAGAATATAAGAATGTTTTTGGAAAAATAGCTCATCATAACATTGACAAGGCGTTATTAGTAGCAGGTAAGTCAAATCCTAAAATTGGTGGTGGAACTATTGATGAGCCCATGCGATTAGTATTTGGGGATAGAGCTGTTTATGAATATAAAGATAAGAAGATTCCTGTTGGAGAGATAGCAATAGAGACTGCTAAAAGTTGGTTTAGAAAGGAATTACGATTTGTTGATCCTTCAAAACATGTTATTTATCAAAATGAGATAAAACCAGGATCCCCAGAACTAATGGATATTTTTGATAGAGAAGTTATTGGAGCAAATGATACTTCAGCTTCAGTTGGTTATGCTCCTTTTACTGAAACTGAAAAAATAGTAATTAATATAGAAAAGCATCTTAATTCAAAAAAAAATAAGGAAAAATTTCCTGAGTGCGGAGAGGATATTAAAGTTATGGCTTACAGACAGAAAAGAAATTTAACCCTTACAATAGCCATGGCGTTTGTTGATAGATTTATAGATAACGAGAAAAAATATTTTACCCGCAAAGAAGAAATTCGATTAGATATTTCAGATTTTACCAGTAAAAATAACCTGAATTTTGATAAAGTTAATATCGATATTAACACTCTCGATAACCCTGAGCGTGGTGAAGAAGGTATGTATTTAACGGTTTTAGGTACCTCAGCTGAAGGTGCCGATTGTGGCCAGGTAGGTCGAGGAAACAGAGTAAATGGTGTAATAGCACTTAATAGACCCATGAGCACAGAGGCAGCGGCTGGTAAAAATCCCATAAGCCATGTTGGGAAAATCTATAATGTTTTAAGTCATAAGATAGCTGAAAATGTTTATGATAAAATACCAGGTATAAATGAAGTGTATATTTGGTTATGTAGTCAGATAGGTAAGCCTATTGATAAACCCCTTATTGCATCAGCTCAATTAGTACTGAAACCAGGAGTTGATATTAGAATTATAAAAGCTGATATAGAGTCTGTTATTGAAGAAGAACTTAAAAATATCTATAAATTCACAGACGAACTTTCTCAAGGAAAATATCCAGTCTGGTAACATTGAGATTGCTTCAGGACTTTGTCCTTCACAATGACAAAAGTATATTTATATTAAATAGTAATTGATATATCTTCCTAAGGCTTTGACTGCTCTTTCTGGCGAGTGAAATACAGGAACATTTTTGCTTTCAAGTTGATTTGCAAATTTTATCCTATCTTCAGTTTGAGTAAATGCTATGACAATTGGCTTCTTTGTCTGCTTACAAATCTTTCCTATATTTTTAATTAATCTTGGAATTTCTATAGGTGGAGGTTCAAATCCCGGAAGCAGAACTAATGCAGAGACCTCTCTATCATCACATATATATTTTGCTACTTCAATATAATCCATATCAGTAGCATCTGTTCCAATATCTGTTGGATTTGAAACTGTTAAAAATCCTCTTACGATATTTTTAATTTTAGATATAGTATTTTCACTATATTTTGTTAAAGAAAGTCTGCTGTTTTTAATTCCATCAGCTCCCAATATACCAAGACCTCCAGAGTTAGAAAGAACAGCAATTTTGTTTCCTTCTACTCTTTTCTCATCGAGAAGAGTAAATATCTTGCAATATTCAAAAAATTGTTGAATATCTTCTGCATTTATCACATTTGCATCTCCAAAAACCGTTTTTACAATATCATAATCTCCTGCCATTGCACCTACATGAGAGATAGTAGCTTCTTTAACTTCTTCAACTTTTCCGCCTTTTAAAACAATTAAAGGTTTTCCAAGATTTTTTGCAACTTCATAAAATTTTCTTCCATTTTTAAATCCTTCAATATATAGAGCAATAACTTTGGTACCCTTATCCTTATTAAAGTAAGTAATTAAATCAGTCACATCTACATCAGCCATATTTCCAAAAGAAACAACGGATCTTACACCAACATTTGGAAGAAGATGCATCAGGTTCACACTTATTGCTCCACTTTGACTCAATATAGAAAGTTCATTTTTCTCTCTTTTGGGAATGTTCATTTTTTCAGAAGGCAGGAAAAATGATGATAAATTATTAGGGGCAGAATAAATACCTAAGCAATTTGGGCCAAGTACTCTTGTTTCAGTATCCTTTATTTCCAATTTTATTTTATCTTCCAGTTCGATTCCTAACTTGCCAGATTCTCTAAATCCTCCACTTATAATAATAATTGTTGAAACCTTCGACTCAACTGCATCCTTTATTATTTCGTAACTATATTTTGCTGGCACAACCAATATTGCTAAATCAATATGCTCTTCAATTTCTTTAATAGATTTATAACACTTATCATTAAATATATAATCTCTTTTAACATTAACTGGAAAAACCTTTTTAAAACTTGATTCTTTTAAACTATTACTGGCTATTTTTAAGCTTTTATATATAATTGTACCTGGTCTATTCTCTATTTCCGATGCTCCAACTATAGCGATCGTCTCCGGCTTAAAGAATTTTTCAATGTTAGTTAAATTGGGGCTTTTAAACGGCTTTATATCATCAATAGTTTTTTCATGAAAACGACATATACAGTCAATAGCATATAATTCTCCCTCTTCAGTAATGGCTAATGGATTTATTTCAAACTCATCAATAATATAATCTGAAAAATTTGTATTGTCTGAAAATCTTTCAATATCAAAAATTAAATTTTTTTCACTACTATTGTCTGAAACTTTTTTATCGTTGGATCTCTTCCCATTAAAATCAAGAGAGAAAATTGATAATTGATTTATAGCCATTAGTGTAGATAATAATTTTTCCTCATTCACTATCTTACTACCTCTATAGCCATATAAAATAGGATGACACCTTAATTTTTTAATTAAGTTTTTTAACTTTTCAAAGGTGACAGGTGCAACACCCATTGCTACATCTTTATAAAGCTCAGTATATATCCCACCTAATCCCACACTAAATATTGGTCCAAATTGAGGATCATTTAATATGCTTACTATGAGTTCAAACTTTGGTTTTATAAAATTAGATATCATGACCCCAAAAATATTTGCATCTGGTGCTTTGTTTCTAACCTTTTTCAACATGCTCTTGTATTCTCTTTTAATCTCAAAACTATCATTATCAATTATTTTTATTCCACCAACTTCTGTCTTATGAGTAATGTCTGGAGATAGAATTTTTAAAACCAATTTTTTACCAAATGTTTTTTTAACTATTTCTAAATCCTCTTTAGATATTTCTAAATCTTTTTCTAAAGTAAGTTTATCTGATATCACAATAAATTTAGGTATCTTTATTCCCCAAATATCCAAAAGCTCATAAGCCTCATTTTCTAATAATTTAGTTCTATCCTGCTTATCAGCTTCACTTAAAATCTCATTAAACTTTTTCTGAAAAATCCTTAACTTATCCAATAAAAAATTCTCCTTGCACTAATTAGAATAGGGGTCAAAAATAGGGTTCGGGTCTTGCAATATAACATTTTCTATCATACTCATCAAAATTCTGTTTTTCATAAAAATTAAACTCTATTTCTAAAATTATTCTTGTCTAATTATAAACTTCTCTTTAAAATTTTGCTTCTCTTCCTATTTCAAAAGCTTCAAGGTTTAATTGTTGAAATTTTGAAGGTACCGTTTCCTTTATGACTTTTTCCCATATTTTAGAAGAGATGTTTAAATATTTAGATAAAATTCCAATCATGGCAATATTTAGTGTTTTTTTATTTTCTAATTTATCAAGAAATCCTTCTGGGACACCTATCATCTTTCCATCACTTGAGAGAAAATCCTTCACTCTATCTATTTCACTATTCTTTAAAGCCACTATAAAATCAGCCTTACCTCTTTTGATTAAAGGAGAATAAATTTTTGAACCAAATCTGATGTGAGTTGTCACACTACCACCTCTCTGGGACATGCCATGAACTTCACTTTTTTTAATATCATATCCTGATTTAAAAGCTGCCATAGATATTACATCTGATGCAAGAAGTACTCCTTGCCCACCTAACCCCACTATTAAAATATTATTAACTTTTTTCATTATCTTTTCCTTCAAATTATTGCATCAAATTTACAAATTTGTTCACAAAGTCCACATCCTGTACATAGATTTTTATCTATTATAGGTGGTCTTTCTTCCTCTCTTGATTTCTCTTCTTTTTCTTTCTCTTTATCCTTCTTTATATTTTTCTCTTTCCCTATCCTCCCCGTTTCATCCTCAGAAACTGAAATAATTGCTGGGCATCCTAATTTAATGCACATATCACAAATTTTACACTTTTCTTCATCAATTTTTAATGGTCTTTTGATTGATTCTTTGTCTATTAAAATGCACTTTCTTCTTGAAATTACTACAGATACACCACTAACTCCCTTTGCTCTTAAAACAGCTGCTTTTACTTCATCAAGATTGTAAGGATCAACTGTCTCAACACTTGAGACACCTATAGCTTTGCATAATTTTTTAAAATCAAGTGCTTTTGTTTTATTACCCTTTAATGTAATTCCCGTTCCTGGATGATCCTGCCCACCTGTCATAGCAGTTGTTTCATTATCAAGAATAATAACTGTAATATTAGAATTATTATATACAGCATCTATTAAACCAGTTATTCCAGAATGAATGAAAGTAGAATCACCAATAACCGCTACGACTTTTTTATTATCCTCTTCTGACAACACCTTACTTAAACCAATTGCATTTCCTATACTTGCTCCCATACATACACAAGTATCTATTGAATTTAATGGAGGTAAAACTGCTAATGTATAACAACCTATATCTCCTGTTACAGTAAATTTTAATCTGTTTAAAATGTAAAATATTCCCCTATGAGGACAACCAGGACACATCTTAGGTGGGCTTACTCTTCCAATCTCTTTTGGCTTAACATATTTCTTCTTTAATAAAATTGATTCAACTTTTCCCACATTTAATTCACCTAACAACAATTCATCAAGTTTAGCTTCCAATTCTATTCCCATTGCTCTTATTTGATCTTCTAAAAATCTATCACCTTCCTCTACAATGAATATCTTTTTCACTGCTTTTGAAAAATCATAAATCTTCCTTCTACAGAGTGGGTAACTCATTCCTAACTTTAAGAATGATGCTTCTGGTATTACTTCTTTTGAATATTGATATGAGATTCCACTTGTTATAATTCCGATATCTTTACTAAATAATTCTATTTTGTTCAATTCTGAATTTTCAGCATATTTCTTAATTTTTTTCAATCTTTCTTCAACAAATGCATGTCTTTTTCTAGCAAATGCTGGTATCATTACAAACTTTTGCGGGTTTTTTTCAAATCTAAATTCTTTACGATTTTTTATTCTTTTAGATAACTTTACTCTTCCTTCTGAATGTGCGATTCTTGTTGTAATTCTAAGAAGAACAGGAGTATCAAACCTTTCACTAATTTTTAAAGCTTTAGATATAAAATCTTTCGCTTCCTGACTATCTGAGGGCTCAAGCATCGGTATTTTTGCCATTTTGGCATAATGTCTGTTATCCTGTTCATTTTGAGAGCTATGCATAGCAGGATCATCAGCACTTACTAAAACTAATCCTCCCTTTATTCCTGTATAACTAAGTGTCATAAATGGATCAGCAGCAACATTAACTCCCACATGCTTCATAGCTACAAGTGTTCGAGCCCCTGCAAAAGATGCACCCATTGCAACTTCCAATGCTACCTTTTCATTTGGAGACCATTGACAATATATCTCCTCATAAATTTTTATATTTTCTAAAATCTCAGTACTTGGAGTTCCTGGATATGCTGTAGCTATAACTACTCCACTCTCATAAGCTCCCCTTGCAATAGCTTCATTTCCCGAAAGTAATTCCATTCTACCCATATACTCTCCTTAAAAAATAAATTATTTTTAAATATTTAAAAATATCTCTATTTTTATATGTTTCTATGAAAATAAATATTTAATAAAATTTCCAGATGCAATTATATATTATAAATGTTAAAAGGTTTTACTAAGGAAAGATCTAATAAAATCTTATATATTATATATCTGATATACTCAATAAATATAGTATCAATCTTTGGAGAATGTGATGTTACTTGGTGCACATATATCAATTGCTGATGGTCTTGGTGAATCTCTTATCCGAGGAAAAAATATTGGATGTGATACTATTCAGATTTTTGTTAAAAGTAACATCCGGTGGAAAGCAAGAGATATTGAAAATTTTGAGATACAGGAATTTTTTTTTAATAAAAGGGAAACTAAAATCGATCCAGTAATAGCCCACAGCTCTTATTTAATAAACCTGGCTTCTTCTAATAAAAGAATTAGAAATCTCTCTATAATATCATTTATAAAAGAACTTAAAATGGCTAAAGAATTAAAAATACAATATTTTGTCTTTCATCCAGGTTATCACAAAGGAGCGGGTTTAAAAAAGGGAATAAAATTAATTGCTAAAGCATTAAATCAGATTATTTCAAAGGATAATTCCAGGATTATTATATTACTTGAAACCACTTCAGGTCAGGGAAGTTCAATTGGTTATAGATTTGAACAATTAGCAGATATCATAAATTTGGTTAATAAAAAGAGAAGAATTGGGGTTTGCTTTGATACATGCCATGTTTTTTCATCAGGTTATGAAATAAGAAATAGAAAAGATTATGAAAAAACTTTTGACGAATTTGAAAAAATTATAGGGATAAAAAGATTAAAAGTTTTTCATCTTAATGATTCAAAAGGAGACTTGGGATCAAGAATTGATAGACATCAACATATAGGAAAGGGATATCTGGGACTAAAACCCTTTAGATTTATTTTAAATGACAAAAGGTTTCAAAATATTCCTATGATAATAGAAACTCCAAAAGATGGTGGTTATAAAAAAGATATAGAGAATCTAACTATATTAAGATCCCTGATAAAATAGTATTTTATATTGAAATCACTAATAAAAACTGTTAAATAAATACTTAAATTTGAGGAGCAACTAATAATTAATTATTTTGTACATAATTAATCATTTTAAATAAACAATTATTAGTAAATTATCCCGGATCTCATAAGAGTGCTTATTTGTGGGTAAGTTAATTCTGTTGTAGTAATAAAAAATATATTTGACACACTCAAAACTTGATAATAAACTATCCTATTGCATCTAAAAATATATGATGTTAAACTTATTTTGTGAGCCGTTAGCTCAGCTAGGTAGAGCGTCAGACTTTTAATCTGAGGGTCGCAGGTTCGATTCCTGCACGGCTCACCATTGTGCCCCCATCGTCTAGTGGACAAGGACATAGCCCTTTCAAGGCTAAAACGGGGATTCGATTTCCCCTGGGGGCGCCAAAATAATTTTGAAGTATTTAAGATTTGTATTTTTTGTATATTAAAATATATTATTATATTTATAAAAATTTTATATACAAAAATAGATTTCACTTTTTATATACAAAAAGATAGATAGATTTCTAAAATTTAAAGTGGGCGAATAGCTCAGATGGCAAGAGCGCCTGCCCTACAAGCAGGAGGTCGCAGGTTCAAGTCCCGCTTCGCCCACCATTTAGGGGCTGTCGTTCAGCGGCCTAGGACACTGGCCTGTCACGCCAGAGATCGCGGGTTCGAATCCCGTCAGCCCCGCCAAAAAATTTCTATTTTTACTGAAATTTTTTAAATAAAATAATTGAAAGATATTAAAGAATCTAATAGGATTTTAATTTGTACAAATAGTGATTAGAGATTGCACAGCCTGTTCCGAGTGTAACGAGGAAGCTTGTCCCTCACAATGACAAATGAGTAATAATTTTGCTTGCAATGATAAATTAATATTAACTTTTAAAATAATAAAAGTTTTAATCTTACTTGTTAAAATTACACTTTATATATAAAAAGTGGCGAGATAGCTCAGTTGGTAGAGCGATGGACTGAAAATCCATGCGTCCCCAGTTCAATTCTGGGTCTCGCCACCATTTTTTAATCTTAAAAATTATCTATTTTTGTTATAAAATTAAATCATTAAAATTGAATTATTGTAAAAAGTAATTGACATTATTATAAAAAAATAACCCCACAATTTAAAAACAAACAAATAAAAAATAAACAACAACATGTTGATGGAATTTCAATAGATGAAAATGAAGAAAAAACTCTTAAAAATCTTTTAGATCTTAATATAGATAGAAAAATAGCTAAATCCTTACTAAATAAATACGGTTATAAAAAGATAAATACTTATATTAAGTATCTAAACTATAAATTGGATAAAGGATTTAAACCTAAAGATTCTATTGCAGCTTTTTTAGTTGATTCAATTGTTAATTCTTATATACTTCCTGAAAATTTTAAAAAATAATGAGTAAAGAAAAATATAGTTTTCTGATATCTTTAGAAAGAAAAATAAATTATAAATAATATTTAAAAGATGAGTTAATTTTTAAGTTAAAAGAGGTGATTTAATTGGCATGTAAAATATACAGGATTGTAACAGGTAGTTTAATTAACCAAGACTTACACGCTGATAATTTTCTTAAAAATAATGTAGTAGGAATTGGATGGTATAGAGTAGGAGATATCTCCGATATGACTGAATCTGAACTGGGAAATAAATGTGCTATATATGGACTATCTGGACCTTATGTAAAAAGTGTACTATTAGAATTTAGGGATAAAATCAAAGTAGGTGATATTGTTATAGCATATAAATCAAAAAATAATGTAGTTGCAATTGGTAGAGTTGCAGGTGAATACTTCTTCGATAAAAAATATAACAGGGATTCAAAATGGGATCCAAAAGAAGGACTTGGGCTTCCTCACAGGAGAAAGGTAGTTTGGAGAAGAAAACCCAGTTTTAGCAGAAAAAAACTGCCCGATGATCTTAGCTCACAACTTAAGCAACGTGGTACACTTAAACAAATATATTATCCTATTAACAAATTTGAAAAAGAGATTAGAAAAATATCTTGATAAGAATGTTAATTTTTGAATTAATATGAATTAAAAATTAAAAATAGTATATTGAACTAATAGACATATTTATGTAGAAAAAATGGGAAATAATATACTGAAAATCAATAAAAAAATGAAGGAAGCAATTGAACGATCTGGTTATTTGATGGAACAAGAAATAGCTAAATTTATGAAGCAAGAAAAGTTCCTTGTAGCACCTAATTATTCATTTAGAGACACTGAAACTGACTCTAGCAAAGAAATTGACATTCTTGCAATATTATTTGATGACATTGTAACAGATGAAGGATATGTAGGATATATCTATTTTTATCTAGTTATAGAAGTTAAAAATATAGAACCTGTAGTTTGTTTTACCCATTATGACACTAGTAACACAGGTTTTTTTCACTTTTCTGGTGTTCCAAAATATATATGGAATAAACAGAATAAAGAAAAAGATTTATTAGATTTTTTAGAAATAAATAAATTTCACCATTATTATAGAATAGATAAAATTGCTACTCAGTTTTGTATAATTTCAGAAAAAAGGGGAAGAAAATCAAGTAATCAAGAATATAGAGCTTCGCACCATTTTGGGAACAACAGAAATTTATATGAAGAATTAGTTGTACCTCTAATTAAAATTATTGAATATGAGAAAGAAATAAACAAAAATATATTAGAATTTGACCAACCAGAACCAATACATTTATTTTTTTATTATCCTATCGCAGTAGTAAAAGGACTTTTTGAATGTTGTGCTGGAGATGTAGAACCGATATATAAAAAGGTACAAAAAGTAAATTTTGTAAGAAGATACGTATCTAAAAAAATTTCAGGAAGTTATAGAATTGACATATGTGATAAAAAGGGTTTAGAAAGAATAATAAAATCTATAAAAAATGAGTTTAAGATAACTAAAAAACATATTCAAAACAATTATAAGCTATATGTAAAAAGTGCTTTAAAAGAATATAAAGATAAAACTTCAATTTACGAAACTAGTGAAGTAAAGGTAATATAAAATTAAATTTTAAGAGTAATTAAAAGAGTTAAAAATGACAACCAAAATTTGTATAAGATGTAAAAAAGAAAAATTAATCAAGTTTACATAATATATGTTATCGGAGGTTGTTATAATACCTAATAAACAATAAAAAATTAATAATTTAATGTGAATTTAATTATTAAAACAAAAAACGAAATTGCTAAATGGTGTAAAAAAATAATATAAGGAAATATTAAAATAATAAAGTAAAGATCAATATTAATCTCATTACTTCTTTATTCCTTTCATTGAATTATCTTAAAAACTTGATTTAGACTAATGCCTTTTGTATGAAAATATATATAAAACTAAAAAATTTTATTTATCACAAATAGGAAGTGTTTTTATTAAACTAATTAAACTATTTTAGGATGTTAGAATAAAATATTTGACATTTTTATATTATTGTAGTACTATTTATATCATTAAAAATATTATAAATAATAGGAGAAAAAATATGATGAATTTTAACATTAGTCTGCTAAATGATTTAGAAAAAAAAGAAACACCAAAACCTAAAGAGCAAATATCAATAACATTAGATCCTGATGTGATTAAATTTGTAGACATAATAGAACGTAGGCATGAGATCTTAAAATCTAGAAGTTCAACTATTGAATTCGTAATAAAGAGATTTAGTGAAATTATTAAGTTAGAAAGGCTTAGGGAAAGAACTGCTGAGTATTATAAATCTCTTACAGAAGAAGAAATAGAAGAAGATAGAATCTGGGCAGAATTTGCAACAAAACAGGCTGAAAAGGTTTGGGATTAAAAAATGCGCGAAAAAAATTTTCCTGAACAAAGAAGAATTTATTTAGCTGTTGTAGGGGAAAAAAAGAGACCTGTTTTAGTAGCATCAATTGATGAAAGAAATAAATATGCAGATGATGTTCTTGTTGTTCCAATCACAACTACAATTAGAGAAGCACCAACACATGTTAAATTATATCCGAGTAGAAGTGGTTTAAAAGAGCCATCAACAGTCAAATGTGAACAAATAACAACTATTGAAAAGGAGAAATTAAGTAGTGATCATATAGGCATAATTGGTACATTAGATTTTCAAGAGATACAAAAAGGAATTTTACGAGCCATTGGTGTTCCAATTGATTAGATAATTGTAGGATAGTTAGTTTAGCAAGTAAAAAGGAACGAATTTTTATAAATCTAGAAAATAAAATTTTAAAGGGGCAGATCTTATAATCTGCTCCTACTTTTGTTTAATATTAGAAAAGGATAAACTATAACTAATCAAAGACGCCTATGTTATTAAGGAAATAAATTCATATTCTATAATTACAAGATATCTGTACTAAGATAGGAGTATATCCTATTTATTCTAGTATTATGAAGCGATTTAAGGAGGGAAAATGAAAAATAAAAAACCAAAAATTAGGAAAGGGAAAGACTTTTATTTTAAAGATAAGGAGTATATGGAAAAAGCATTTTATAAATTGTATTACCCTGAATATTGGCTTTATAAAATGCGTTCATTAAAAAATTGTCACGATTATTTTGATGAAGTTGAAAACATATTAACGGCTAATTTTGACAATGTTAAAAAAGAGAATTTTAAACGTATGTTAAGGGCAGAGATACACTTTCTTTATTTACAAATGGTGGAAGCTCTTTTTGAAATTATATTTGCAATATCGATATATGATAATCGTGAATTATGGGCACGTATTACATTTTCAAAATGGCAAAAGAACTGTAAAAAATAGAAGAGATAGCTGAAGGAAGGTTAAAGTATCCAGATTTTAATGCAAAAATGAAAACGAAAATTAATGGTAGGGATGAAGAAATAACATTATTAAGATGGATTTTTTATTCTATTTATCCTACTGATATGAATCAAAGTCAATGGGATAAAAATTTAGAAAATATTAAAAAATTACTTAAAGTATTTGCAAAGGATTTTAGTGACAGAGCAGAATATAATGCTTACAAGCATTCTTTAAGATTTTTTATTACTCCTTTCAAGCTTACTGTAGGTGTAAAGAGAGCAACAAATAGATATACAATTGGTAAATCAGATGATGCAATAACATATTTGGAAAAATATGAAAGTAAAATTAAAAATGAGACTATAAACTTAGTAAAAGAAACAACAAAACCTTTTGATTTTGAGAGAGATTATAGATGTTGCTTAGTTATTTATAAATTGATAGAGAATATAATAATTACTAGAAAATATTCTTTTATTGAAGAGTTACATGGAAAGGAATTTGAATTTAATACTTTTTATACTATCAAATTTGATGAAATTACTATACCCAATTTAAATTTTAAAAAATATAGCCAAATTTGTTAAATGTATAGAATCTATTTTTATATAAGCTTATGGTTAGCAAAATTAGATTAGTATAAATATTTATAATTGAGGCAGTACGGGGAAGAAATAATTTTTAAAAAAAATATTAAGTTTAAATAATAAATATTAAAGGAAGTTATTATAATACCTGGTAGGTTATCCAAATATAATATTTTTATAAAATTTAATAATCTAATTATAAAAAGAAATAAAAAAGTTAAAAATAGAGGAAATATGAGCTATAAAGATATTTTTAAGAAAGTAAAAAGGGCTACTGTGGCTATAGCATTATTAGATTATAATAACGTATCTAAACCTTTTGAAATAATTGGAAGTGGCTTTTGCATTGACTCAGTTGGTATAATTGTTACCTGTAGGCATGTTTTATCTGCTTTTATGAGCAAATCCATAGACCAGCAGATAAAAGAAGCTAAGGTAATAGAAGAATACAGAGAGAAAGAAGTAAAAACTACTGGTCCATTTAATCTAATTAGACCACATGCAATATTCTTTGATACTGAACGTTCATCAAGAAGATTGTTCGCACTTCCCACAGCAATGGATATGTTAATGGCTAGGACTGATAAGGATATCGGAATGGTTAGAGTATTGAAACACCCATATTTTGAGAACGGACATCCCTTTTTAGAAATAGAAAATTATGAAAATATAAATGAGGGAGATGATATTGCAATATGTGGGTTTCCTTTGGGGACATATTTAAAGGAACGGTTAGGAACGGTAACAAGTTCTTTTACAAAAGGGATAATTAGTTCAATAATTCCATCTCCCCGAGTATCTATAAATCTTTTAGAAGGATTTCAACTTAATGTTACAGCAACATATGGTAGTAGTGGAGGTGCCGTTTTTTCTCTTTCTTCTGGTAAAGCATTTGGAGTTTTATCTGAAGGTTTACGCGACCTTTCTGGAAAAGATGTACCTGGGATTGTAAAAGCTGTACCAATATATCCAATTTTAGAGGATATTGAAAACATAAAGTCAGCTAATGCTCATGATAAGCTATTTTGGAAAAGGTTTACTTAAGGTAGTAAATGGATAAATTATTTTTTCTTTCATTGTTCGTTTAATTTTTTATTTTTTGATATTGTTCAAGTGGACTACAATAAAATCGAGCTGGAAGAGAAACCAAAGCCATTTTTCTTTCTTCAGTGTCTGTATCCTCTTTTTGATATTTTGTATTGCTATTACTTGTTTTTTGGATTCTTTTTCCTTTTACGCTTTGTCTAGATATAGTTTATACTCCCTGGTTACTCCCCATATCTTCCATGTAGATATATCCTCATTTGCTTTAATTCAAGAATATAATTTTAAGGGAAGTATTTATAGAATATTAGTAATAAAAACAAAAGAAATGGATGTAGAAAAGATATCTGATAAAAATGTATTCTATATTCAGAAGAAAGTCCACACGTTGTTCTTAGTTCCCAATGTGTTGCAAAAGTCCATTCTTATACGATGTTCGGGATTCCTTATCAGAAAATACTTGTTTATGATGGATCAGCTAAATTGATGTGGCATTTATTATTGGAGGGAATTTATAAAAAATAATATTATTGTTTGATTAATTATTATTTCTTTATAAAACCCCTTCTCATTTCAAAAAGAATCTTATCATCTTCTTTTTTAAGTCCAGTTGTATCTATTTCAACATTTATAAATATCTTAACAAGTCCTCTTATATAATTCTTTAGAGAAGAATTTTCCTACCTCTTCAAAATTGTGCTTTTTATAAAATAAATGGGCATCTTTTCTTTCCAGTGATGATGAAACTTCTATCTCTGTACAACCCCGGGATTTTGCTTCCTCAATTGCATTTTTTAATAAGATTGAACCAATTCTTTTGTTTCTATAATTTTCATCAATTACTAATTCATTTATTGTAGCAACTAATCCCAAATCATGAATTGTAAAATTAAAACTTAACGAAATAAATCCTACAACTCTTTTCTTATCTCCTTCCCTACTTAATATTGCTACTTTGTTTAAATAATTTTCTTTATCAACTATTTTCTTAAAAATTTTTTCAGCAATTTTTATATCATCATTGGTAAATCGAGGTTCCAATTGTTTTATAAGCCTTAAGACATCTTTGTCATTACTATAATTAGATTTTCTTATTCCTATATTTGTTAGTTTTTTCCCCATAAAATATTCACCTCCTATTTTTATTTCAAGTCTTACACCATTTTCTCTAATAATTGAAGTATTGCTTTGAATATTGGAATATATTTATACGAACATTAGTTTGAATAAAATCCTTTATTTTGATATAATTTCTTAATATATCTTATAAAAATATCTTTAAAATTGAATATATTTAATGATACATCATATAATTAATTTGCTAATAGATCTGTAATGTTAATTAAACAAGCTTTCTAACTTCCTCCTTGGAAAGAAGGCTTTAATTAATATTTTTAATATTAAGGCTATGATTTTTTGGAGGTTTAATCTTGAAAGAAAATATAGATACTAAAGCTATTATTGAGGAAATTTTAGAAGATTTTGAGAATAGATTTAAATTAGCACATATAAAGAGAATTCCTAAAAGAGAAGCTAAACTCTCTCCCTTTCCCGAAAACATTAACCCAAAATTATTTAATGTTTTAAAAGATAGTGGGATTAAATCTCTTTATAGTCATCAGGCTCAAGCAATTAAAAAGATATCAAATGGAAAAAATACAATTGTTGTTACACCAACTGCAAGTGGAAAAACATTATGCTATAACATACCAGTATTAAATTCTCTAATTGAAGATTCTGATACAAGAGCATTATATTTATTTCCAACAAAGGCTTTGTCTCAAGATCAGGTAAAGGCTCTGGAAAGGTTAATAGTTCCTCTTGGTATTGATATAAAAACTTATACATACGATGGTGATACTCCAACATCTGTTAGAAAAAGGCTTAGAACT